>Ga0102944_1001519_pt1 | contig 15218 bp, 15 predicted proteins | sample SalPonD_shore_MG_FD_78172 | JGI IMG/M metagenome (GOLD analysis project Ga0102944, IMG submission 78172) | Salt pond soil microbial communities from South San Francisco under conditions of wetland restoration - Salt Pond MetaG... | ecosystem: Environmental > Aquatic > Marine > Intertidal zone >...
CGGATACCGCATCGGCTGTCGTTTCGACCTCCCTGCCTGATCGACGCATGGCGGCGGCGCGCGGCACACCCCGCCGTCGAACGCGCAGCAGCCGGCGGCGCGTCGGCGACACTGGCACGTCGGAAGGGCATCATGCTGCGCTACCAGCGAACCGAGAACCCCGAAGTCCGCACGGATTCCGGCAACCTCCTGCGGATGCTCGCGTATCTGCGACCATGGCGCGGGCGCGTGGTCGTTGCCCTGGTCTGCCTGGTCGGCGCGAAGCTGGCGGTCGTCGGGGTGCCGCTGCTGCTCAAGGAAGTCGTGGACGCCCTGGACGCGGGGGGCGACGCGGCCCTGACGGTTCCGCTGGCGCTGCTGGCGGCCTACGGCGCGTTGCGTCTCGCCAATTCGGGCTTCTCGGAGCTGCGCGATGCGCTGTTCGCGCGCGTGCGCTACTCGGCGATGCAGCGCCTCGCGAGCACCGTGCTTGCACACCTGCACGACCTGTCGCTGTCCTATCACCTCGAGCGCCGGACCGGGGCGATCACGCGCGACCTGGCGCGCGGCACGGCCAGCGTCAGCAACATCCTCAACTATCTCGTGCTGAACCTCATTCCCACCGTGGCCGAGGCCCTGCTGGTGACGGCCATCCTGGTGGCCAACTACAGCTGGACCTTTGCCGCGACCACGCTCGGGGCGGTGGCCGTCTACATCGCCTTCACGCTGTCGGTGACCGAGTGGCGCATGGAGTTCCGCCACCGCATGAACGCGCTCGAGTCGCGCGCCAACGACCGGGCCGTGGACAGCCTGCTCAACTACGAGACGGTCAAGTATTTCAACAACGAGCGCCAGGAGCTCGACGCCTACGACGCGACGCTGCGGCAGTGGAGCGACGCGGCGGTCAAGACCCAGGCCTCGATGGGCGTGCTGAACTTCGGCCAGGGCGCCATCGTCGCGGTCGCCGTCGCGGCCATCATGGTGCAGGCGGCGCTCGGCGTGGCCGCCGGGAGCATGAGCCTGGGTGACCTCGTGCTGGTCAACGGCATGCTGCTGCAGCTGTTCATGCCGCTGAATGTGCTCGGCAGCATTTACCGCGCGCTGAAGTACGCGCTGGCGGACATGGACCTGGTATTCAAGCTGCTGGACACGGCCCCCGGGGTGGTGGACGCGCCGGATGCCCGCGCGCTGGAAGTCTCCCGCGGGCGTGTCCGATTCGAGCACGTGACCTTCGGCTACGGCGCCAATCGCGCGGTCTTGCACGACGTCGACTTCGAGATCGCGCCGGGCCACAAGGTCGCCGTGGTCGGCCCCTCGGGCGCCGGCAAGTCGACACTGGCCCGCCTGCTGTTCCGTTTCTGGGATCCGGACGAGGGGCGCGTCCTGATCGACGGGCAGGACCTGCGCCTGCGCACCCAGGCGAGCGTGCGCGCGGCCATCGGCATCGTCCCGCAGGACACCGTGCTGTTCAACGACACGCTGGCCTACAACATCGGCTATGCCCGGCCGGGTGCCACCCAGGCCGAGATCGAGGAGGCAGCGCGGCTCGCCGACATCCACGCGTTCATCGAGGGTCTGCCCGAGGGCTACGACACGGTCGTCGGCGAACGCGGACTGAAGCTGTCCGGCGGCGAGAAGCAACGTGTCGCCATCGCGCGCGTCATCCTCAAGCGGCGGTCCATCCTGGTGTTCGACGAGGCCACGTCGAGCCTCGATTCGCGCTCCGAGGGCGCCATCCTCCAGGCGCTGGCCCGCGTCGCGCGCGACACGACCACCCTCGCGATCGCGCATCGGCTGTCGACCGTAGCCGACGCCGACGAGATTCTCGTGCTCGACCGCGGCCGCGTGGCGGAGCGCGGCCGCCACGAACGACTGCTCGCGCAGGAGGGGCTGTATGCGCACATGTGGCGCCTGCAGCAGGCCGAACGCGAGGTCGAGCAGGAGGCCGTCGCGGTCTCCGGGAGCCCGGCGTCGCCGCCGGCCGGCGAGGAGGCGCATGGCTGAACAGCGATACGCGCCGATGGCCGCCCGCGGTCCCGCGGCCACGTCCCGGACCACGTCGGGGCTCCATCGGGGCGCGGTACGCGCAGTACACTGCGCAGCGGGCGGTCACGACACAGTGGAGGCGGGATGCCGGAACCGACGGGACTGATCTTCGCCCGGCTGCTGGACGGCGGGGGCGCCCGGCCGCTCGACGCCGCCGGCGTGGCCCGGTGGCGCGCTGCCGATGGGCCCCTCTGGGTGCACCTCGACCGCAACGCGCCAGGGGTGCGCGCCTGGCTGGAACGCGACGCCGGCATCGACCCGGAGGTCGTGGATGCGCTGCTCGAGGAGCAGACACGGCCGCGGATCATGCCCCACGGCGGCGGCCTGATGGTCAATCTGCGCGGCGTGAACCTCAATCCCGGCGCCGATCCCGAGGACATGGTATCGGCGCGCATGTGGATCGATGCCGAGCGGGTGATCACGCTGCGCGGGCCGAGGCTGCTGGCGGGCGACGACGTCGCCGCCGAGCTCGACGCGGGCCGTGGTCCGACGACGCCGGGTGGCCTGCTTGCGGCGCTGGCCGAGACGCTCGTGACCCGCATGCGGCCGGTGCTGGGCGGCATCGAGGACGAACTGGATGCGCGCGAGGAGGCGCTCAGCGACGACTCGGTGCCGGATCCGTCGGCCGCCGGAATCAGTGCCGAGCGTCGCCGGATCATCGCGTTGCGCCGCTATCTGGCCCCCCAGCGTGACGCGATGGTCGAATTGTGCGCGGTCGAGGCGGATTGGCTGGGCGCCGCGCCGAGGCGCAGCCTGCGCGAGACGACCAACCACGTGACGCGCTACGTCGAGGACCTCGACGCCGCCCGCGAGCGCGGCTCGGTGATGCACGAGGAAGTCACCGAACGCCTGTCGATCCGCATGAACCGGATCATGTACGTGCTGTCACTGGTCGCGACAATCTTCCTCCCCTTATCGTTCCTCACTGGCCTGCTCGGCATCAATGTCGGCGGCATCCCCGGCACGGACGTCGCCTGGGCATTCCTGGCCGTCTGTGTGGCGCTCGCGCTGCTGTTGGCACTCGAGTTGCTCCTGTTCCGACGCTGGCACTGGCTGGAATAGCGAGGGACTGGTCCAGGGATGAACACGACACCTCAGGGAGAGGCACAAACGATCGGCACGTGGCACGCGCCCGGCGCCGTGCTGCGCCTGTGTGATTCGGCCCGCTTCTGGGCCGCGAACGCGTTGGTGGCGTCCAGTTATGCCCTGCTCGGCTTCGGCGTCTCGCGCGTGTTCGCGCAGCAGGCGCTGTTTCCGGCGCCGAGCTGGCCGTCCGCGAGCATCGCCATCGCGGCGGCGCTGCTCGGCGGCTGGCGCTATGCCCCGGGTATCTTCATCGGGTCCGTCGTCGTCAACCAGTGGCTGTACGGGCCACCCGCCGTGCTGACCCTGGGCGTGTCGGTCACCAATGTCGTCGGACCGGTGGCGGCGGCAGCGGTGCTGCGCGGCGCCACGGACGCGCGCCTGCCGTTCGACCGCCTGCACGACGTGATGCGCTTCCTCGCCTATGGCGTCGGATTGCATGCGGCGATCACGGCCACCGGCGGGACCGCCGCGACCTGGAGCGCCGAGCTGCACGGTGTCCGCGAAGTGCCGGTGTTGTGGCTGCGCTGGTTCCTGTCGGACGCAGGCGGCGTGCTGTTCTTCGGCCCGACGGTGTTGCTGTGGTGGTGCCGTCCCGGCTTGCCCGGCAAGGGCGGCAGTCGCGTCGCGTTTGCCATGCTTACCGGCGCTCTCGTGCTGCTCAGCGCCTGCATCTTCTTCGATCTCATTCTGCCCACGGCCGGCCTGATCGGGCTGCCCTGCATCCTGGTGCCGTTCCTGCTCTGGGGGGCATTGCGGTTCTCGCCGCGCGAAGCGGCGATCTGGCTCTCGCTGATCGCGATCGTCGCCACGGCCGGAACGGTACATGGCACCGGGCCGTTCGGGCCCGACAGCGAGTTCCCGGGGATGGCGTCGATCGGCCTGATGCTGCTGGCGTTCGCTATGAGCGTTCTGCCGGCGAGCGCGCTGGTGCAGGAACGGCGGGCGGCGAATCGCGCGCTGCACGATGCCAACCGGGCGCTCGAGGCACGCGTGGCCGAACGCACCGGCGAGCTGGAGCGCGAACTCGTCCAGCGGCGCGAGACCGAGCGCCTCGTGGCCATTCTGCGCCAGGCTCTCGACGACTCGCACATGCTGTTCTTCCTGATCGATTCCGCAGGATGCGTACACTACATGAACAACCGCGCCGTCGAGGTGACCGGGCAGCAGCTCGTGCCCGGCGCGCCGCTCACCGTTCACGACGTCTGGCCGGCGCTGAGCGAGCGCGACTGGGGCGGGCACTGGTCGCGCATCCGCCGCGGCGAGACCGCCCCGTACGAGACGGAGCTGCGTGCCGGCACGGGCGAGCTGATGCACGTCGAGGTGACACCGCACTACACGCGCATCGATGGCACGGAATACGATCTGGCGGTCGTCCAGGACATCACCGACCGCAAGCGCGTCCGGGAGGAGCTGGCGCACCGCGCGGCGCACGATCCGCTGACCGGGGTGTTCAACCGCCGGGCCTGGTTCCAGCGCGCACACGAGGAAGTCGCACGGGCGCGGCGGCACGGCAGGTCACTGGCCGTGCTGATGCTCGACCTCGATCACTTCAAGCCGGTCAACGATACGCACGGGCACGATGCGGGTGATCGGGTTCTGTGTGCGTTCTCGACCGTGTGCCGCACCGTCATGCGTGACAACGACATCCTGGCGCGGTTCGGCGGCGAGGAGTTCATCGTCCTGGCCCCGGACACGGATCGCAGCGCCGCTCTGGCACTGGCGGAGCGTCTGCGGGCGACGGTGGCCGCCGCGCGATTCGGCGACGGGGTGCAGGTCCCCGTCACGCTGACCCTGTCGATCGGCGTCGCCGCCTGGGCGCCGGGAGATGCCACCATCGAGCCCGCGATCGCACGCGCCGACCAGCAGCTGTACGTCGCGAAGCGCGCCGGTCGCAACCGGGTGAGCGGATGATGGCGCGACGTCCGGGACGGCAGCACTACCTGCGTGTCGCCGCCCTGTGCTGCGCCGGCACTCCCGCCATCGCGCTCGCGGCGGACGAGCCGGCCAGCGCGACTGCCTCGGTCGCGGTGACCGTGTTGCTGGTGCTCGTCGCCGTCCTGCTCCACTACGAGGCGCTCGCGTTGCTGACCCGGTCCTTCTCGATGTCGAGTCACCCGCAACGCGTGCGCATCGCAGGGCTCGTGCTCTCGATCGTCGCGATCCACGCGCTGGAGATCGGCCTGTTCGGCTTCGGCTACGTCCTGCTGGCCGGCGAGACGGTCGGCAGCGGACTCGCCGGCGGGCCGGTCACCGGCTGGGCCGACTACTTCTATTTCTCGGCGACCGTCTACACCACGCTGGGCTTCGGGGACCTGACGCCGCTGGCCGGGCTGCGCCTGCTCACGGCCGCCGAGAGCATCACCGGCCTGGTGCTGATCACGTGGTCGGCGTCGCTCACCTTCCTCGAGATGCAGCGCCACTGGCGCGAGCAGTAGCAACCGCGGGGCGGCGCCCTCAGCCTCGCCCGCGCGGTTGGCAAGGGGGGCACCACCAGGCGCTACGGCCCGCGACCGTTCCGTGTTGCAGTGCGCCGCCGCAGGACGGGCAGTGCTCGCCCGCAGTCCGATGCGGCAGCAGGAAGTCGGGCGGCATGTTGCGCGGGTCCGCGCGGGCGCGGACGGCCCCCTGCAGCGCTTCCTGCAACGCCGCGAAGAGGCACTGGGTCTCGTCGGGGTCGAGCGTATCCGCGGTGCGCTTGGGATGGAGTCCGGCGTGGAACAGGATCTCGTCGGAGTAGATGTTGCCGACGCCGGCTATGTTCGCCTGGTCCATGCGCGACGCCTTGATCCCGGCGCGGCGGTCGGCCAGGCGGTCGGTGAACGTAGTCCGGTCCAGGCCCAGGGCGTTCGGTCCGAGCCCCGTCTCCGCCACGCGCGTGTCCGGATCGGCGATCCAGGCGATGTGACCGAGACGGCGCGGATGCGTGAACGCGAGCGTGTCGCCCTCGGCGAAGCGGAATCGTGCGACCGTGCCGCGGGGCGGGGCCCCCGGCGGGCCGAGCATCTCCAGCGCGCCGTCCATCCCGAAGTGCAGCTCGACCCAACCCCTGCCGATGGCCGCGAACAGGTACTTGCCGTGGCGGTGGGTCCGGGTGCAAGCGTGCCCGCGCACCCGGTCCGCGAATGCGCGCGGCGTGGCGCCGCGCAGTTGCTCGGGCCGGTCGAGCGACATCGCCGTGACCGCGTGGCCCACGGCAGCACGCGCCATGCGCAATCGGAACGTCGCGACATCGGGCAACTCGGGCATGCGGCATCCCTTCGTGCGTGCGGGGTGAGGTCCGCGCGCGACGCGCTACCCTTCCGGGGAAGGTAGCAGGCGGTCGCGCTCCGGCCGCCCCGCGGGGCAACCGGGCTGGTCCGCCGCAGGCGGCGCCCGGACCCCGCGGGCCGCCTCAGGCGCGGTGGCGCAGGGTCCGGCGCAGGCGCGCCAGCGAGTACGTATTGATCACGTCGTCGGCGACGGCCCAGGCGCGGCGGGCCTGGTCGACGCCGTAGCGCAGGTAGTCGAGATCGCCGACACGGTGTGCATCCGTGTTGATCGTCAGGCGGCAGCCCCTGTCCCGCGCGAGACGCGCGTGCGTGTCCTTGAGATCGAGCCGCTTCGGCTGGGCGTTGATCTCCACCGCGATGCCCCGTTCGGCGGCCGCCTCCAGGCAGCGCTCGATGTCGATGTCGATCGGCTCGCGCCGCCCGATCTCGCGGGCCGTCGGGTGCCCCCAGATCATGAAGTGCGGATTGTCCATGGCCCGCAGCACGCGTTGCGTCTGCTGCTTGCGCGAGCGGCGCAGGTTGTAGTGGATGGAGCAGACGACGACATCGAGCTGCGCGAGCACGTCGTCCGGCAGGTCCAGCCGCCCGTCCTCGAGGATGTCGACCTCGCAGCCCTTGAGCAGGGTCAGGTCGTCGAGCTCGGCATTGACCTCGTCGATGGCGCTCGCCTGCTGCCGCAGCCGCCGGGCATCGAGCCCGTTGGCGACACGCACCTTCGGTCCGTGATCGGTGATCGCGAGGTACTCGTATCCCCGTTGCCGGGCGGCCTCGGCCATCGCCCGCAGCGATTCGCGGCCATCGCTCCAGGTCGTGTGCGCGTGCAGGCCGCCACGGATGTCGTCGGGCTTCACGAGCTGCGGCAGGCGGCCCTCGGCGGCCGCGTCGAGCTCGCCGCGATCCTCGCGCAGCTCCGGCGGGATCCAGGCCAGCTGCAGCCGCCGGTACACGGACTGCTCGTCGCCGCCGGCGATTTGCTCGTCACCGTGAAACAGGCCGTATTCATTGAGCTTCCAGCCGCGGTCGACCGCGCGCTGGCGCAGGGCGACGTTGTGCGCCTTCGAGCCGGTGAAATACAGCAGGGCGGCGCCGTAGCTCGACGGCTCGACGGCACGTACGTCGACCTGGAGGCCGCCGCCGAGCCGCACGGTAGAGCGCGTGGTCCCGTGCGAGACGACCTCGTCGATGTCAGAGTACGCGACCAGGCGATCCATCACGGCCGTGCCGTCGCTGCAGGCCACGACGATGTCGAGGTCGCCGATCGTTTCGCAACGCCGGCGGAAGCTCCCGGCGACGTCGAGATGCTCGACCCCATCGGCGCCGGCGAGCCAGTCCGCGAGCGGCCGGGCCGGTGCCTCCGCATCCGCGAGACGGACGCGCTCCTCGCCGCCGTGCCGGAGGCGGCGGATGCCCTCGAGCAGGGCCGCCTCCTTCCTGGCACCCCAGCCGGACAGCTCGCGCACCTTGCCCTGTCGTGCCGCGCGCTCGAGCTCGCCCAGGCTGCGCAGCTGGAAGTGGTCATACAGGGCCTTCACGCCCTTGGGACCGAGCCCCTGGATCTGCATGAGATCCGCCAGCTCGCGCGGCACCTGGCGAGAGATTTCCTCGAGGGCGGGGAGCTTCCCCGTCTCCACGATCCGGTGGATCTTCTCGGCGATCTCCTTGCCGATGCCGGGATAGGCGGTCAGGTCGGCGTCGTCCGCCACCAGGTCCACGAGGCGCGGCGCCAGGCCCCGGATCGTGTCGGCCGCGTTGCGGTAGGCGCGAATGCGAAATGGATTCTCCCCGGCGATCTCAAGCAGGTCGGCGAGGCGCTCGAACAATGCGGCAATGTCGCGGTTTTGCATGTGCGTCGGGGCTCGCTGGATGGTCCCTTCACCGCCGATGGTAGCGTGCTGCGTGCGCACGGTCTGCCACGGCGACGCCCGCTTGCCCGCCTGCGACGCGATTGACCGGAGTCAAGGTATCCCCGGCAACTCGGTCCAGAATGCAATCGGAACGGTGAGCCACCCGGCGTTCCATCCTCTTGGCTGGTGGCCTTGCGGCGAGGTGTGAAGAGATGATGGTCTTACCATTGGGATGGACGAACAGCGCATATACGGCGCAGGTGGAGCTGGGTGACCGTGAACACAGCATGGCCGTGCACAAGGTGGCGCACGAGCACGTGAGCCGCCCGGCGCGGCGCCCGTCGGCGCCCCCGGCGCGGCGCGGCGATGCGGTGCTGGCCATGGGCTGGAGCGAGGGCTCCTATCCCCGGGCCGTTGCGCGCCGCATGCGCTAGCGCGACGCATCCGCCGCCCGGCGGGCGGTACGAGGCGTGCCCGCTCGCGGGCACGCCCCGATCGCGGCGCTCAGCCGGCGATGTAGTGCTGCAGCGCTTCGGTCTCGCGCTCGAGTTCCTCGATGCGGGCGCGCACCACGTCGCCGATGGATATGATGCCCACGAGCCGTCCGTTCTCGACGACGGGCACGTGCCGGAATCGGCCCTCGGTCATCTGGCGCATCACGTACGGTACGTCGTGCATCGGCTCGCAGACCGTCACCTCCGTCGTCATGAGGTCGCCGGCCGTGAGCCGTGCCAGGTCCGGTCCGTGGTCCGCGACGGCGTGCACGATGTCCCGCTCGGAGACGATCCCCGCAATCGAATCGTCGTCCGCCATCACCACCAACGCGCCGATGCGCCGATTCCGGAGCTCGGCGACGACCTCGAGAATCGGCCGTTCCGGTCGGACCGTGGCGACCTCTTCTCCCTTGCCCTTCAGGATGCGCGATACCTTCATGCTGGTCCGCTCCTCGTTGCTGTCTGGGGAGCCGGGCCGTCGCACGCGCACGGGCTCCCTGACCTGAAGTTAGCGCGTGTTGCCGCGTATTGCGAACCGGGGGCAGCGGTTCAGCCGCCTATGTACGACATCTCGACCTTGGGACGGAGCACGGTCTCGTCCGAGCGCAGCTCGGAGTACCGGTCGGCACGCCGGGACCAGATGCCGGCGATCTCTTCGCGCAGGCGGTCGTTGTCAGCGTCGCTGCGCAGCAGCCCGCGCAGATCGTGGCCGGCGCCGGCGAACAGGCAGGTGTAGAGGCTGCCTTCGGCCGACAGGCGCGCCCGCGTGCAGCCGCGGCAGAACGGCTGGGTCACCGATGCGATGATGCCGATCTCGCCGGTGCCGTCGCGGTAGCGCCAGCGGTTGGCCACCTCGCCGGCATAGTTCGGGTCGAGCGGCTCGATCGGCCACACCGCGTGGATGCGGTCGCGGATCTCGCGCGCGGAGACGACATCGTCCAGGCGCCACCCGTTGGTGGTGCCGACGTCCATGAACTCGATGAACCGCAGGATGTGGCTGCTTCCCCGGAAGTAGCCCGCCATCGGCAGGACCTGGTCTTCGTTCACCCCGCGCTTGATCACCGCGTTGATCTTCACGGGCAGGCCGGCGTCGGCTGCGTGCTCGACACCCTCGAGCACCTTGGCGACCGGGAATCCGACATCGTTGATGGCCATGAAGGTGGCGTCGTCGAGGCCGTCGAGGCTGACCGTCACGCGCGACAACCCGGCGTCGGCGAGCGCCCGCGCCCGTGCCGCCGAGAGCAGCGATCCGTTGGTCGTCAGGGCGATATCCTCGATCCCCGGGATGCCGGCCATGCGGCCGATCAGGTCCTCGAGCTGCGCGCGGACCAGCGGCTCACCGCCGGTCAGGCGGATCTTGTGTACACCGTGCTCGGCGAACAAGCGCACGAGGCGCTCGATCTCGCCGAAATCGAGCAGGGCGTTGCGTGGCAGGAACGCGTGGTCCGCCCCGAACAGCTCGCGTGGCATGCAGTACGTGCAGCGAAAGTTGCACCGATCCGTCACCGAAATGCGCAGGTCGCGCAACGGGCGGTCCAGGCGGTCGGTTGTCGCGGGTGCCGTCATCCCTGGGGACTGCTGACTTGCCTCGGATATCCCTAGTGTAACGGTCAGGATAAGGCCTCGCCATGCGTATCGGCGCGCCGGGCCGCCGGCGGGCAGCATGCCGTCACAGCCGGATGACGGCATCCGCCGCGCGGTGTGCCTCGACGGCACCATGCGCGGCGACCGCCAGCGGGCCGAGCGGGGCGGGCGGTTCCGGCATATCCGTGCTGCAGACCGCGGCGACCCCCGTGTCGTGCAACAGCTCGAGGCGCTCGGTCACCTCCGGGTCGTCTAGCGTCGCCGCCAGGCGCGACATCGCACGGATGGACAGGACGAGGGTCACGGTGTGGTCGAACGCGGCAAGCCCCGCGGCCAGATCGAGGCCGTCGATCATGCGCCGAAGACGGGGGCTGCTCCCGTCCAACTCGATCACGAACCGCTTGGCGCTCATGGCGCCTCCGCGACGAGGATCGTGTCGGCATCGTGGGCCAGATCGGCGAAGCGACCGATCCCGGCTGTCTGGAAGCCCGCGGGCGCGGCGCCGCCCTCCACGGGCACGACGCCACGGCGAGCGGCCGAGGCGCTGCACAGGATCAGAGGGACATTGTGGCGCCGGGCGAGCGCTCGCCAGGCATGGCACTCGTCTTCGATGGCGGCAGCCTCGACCGCTTCGGAATAGAAGAACACGCCCGTGATCGGCTCGCCGCGGGCGATCAGCGCGAGCAGCCGTTGCCGGGCGCCGCGGCTCCCCGCTCGGGTCGTGATGATCACGGTGCTGGTCATGGACCCATCTCCGGTTGTTTGATACCCGGTCTTGCGGGCCGGGCCACGCATAAGCTTATAACGACGCGAGGCAGTCGCCGGGGCGCGCCTTCTGGGATAATCGGCGCTTTGCCGATCGTACGTCCGGTACCCGCGCGATGAAGTACTATCCCTTGTTCATGGACCTGCATGGGCGGCGCGTGCTCGTAGTCGGCGGGGGCGAGGTCGCCGCCCGCAAGATCGAGCTGCTGCGCCGGGCCGGTGCGGCCGTCACCGTCGTCGCGCCGCGCCTGTGCCCCGGGGTCGCGGCGCTGCGTGCCGCCGGCTCGGTGGCGCATGCCGCGCGCCGATTCACGCCCGGCGACGTCGAGGGCGCCGCGCTGGTGGTCGCGGCGACCGATGACACCGGCCTGCACCAGCTCATCTCGCAGTACTGCCAGTCGCGCGGCATTCCGGTCAACGTGGTCGACGACACGCCGCTGTGCAGCGTCATCACGCCGGCGATGGTGGATCGCTCGCCGATCCAGATTGCCATCTCGTCCGGCGGCGTGGCCCCGGTGCTCGCGCGCCGGCTGCGTGCCTGGATCGAGGCCGCCGTGCCCCCGGGGTACGGCCGGCTGGCCGCACTCGCTGCCCGCTTCCGCCAGCGGGTCAAGGAGCGCTTCGCCGGCGTGGACGCGCGCCGGCGCTTCTGGGAGCGCGTGCTCGCGGGTCCGGCATCGGAGCTCGTGCACGCGGGACGGGAGACCGAGGCCGCCGACCTGCTCGAGCGCGAGCTCGAGGTTGCGGATGCCGCCGAGGCGCCTGTCGGCGACGTCGCCCTCGTCGGCGGAGGGCCGGGCGATCCCGACCTGCTGACATTCCGCGCCCTGCGTCTCATGCAGCAGGCCGACGTGGTGCTATACGACCGGCTCGTGTCCGCGCCGGTGCTCGAGCTGTGCCGGCGCGACGCCGAGAAGGTCTATGTGGGCAAGCGGCGCTCGCAGCATCATCTGACACAGGATCGCATCAACGCGGAGCTGATCCGCCTGGCGCGTGCGGGCAAGCGGGTCGTGCGCCTCAAGGGCGGCGACCCGTTCGTCTTCGGGCGCGGGGGCGAGGAGCTGGGCGAGCTGATGGAAGCGGGCATCCCGTTCCAGGTCGTGCCGGGCGTGACGGCGGCCTCCGGCTGCGCGGCCTACGCGGGCATCCCGCTGACGCACCGCGACCACGCCCAGTCGGTGCAGTTCGTGACCGGCCACCTGAAGGACGGCTCGGTCGATCTCGACTGGCCGGCCCTGGCGCGGCCGCAGCAGACCGTAGTCGTGTATATGGGACTGACCGGCCTGCGCGAGCTCTGCCGGCAACTGGTCGCGCACGGACGTGGTACCGACACGCCCGCGGCGCTGGTCCAACGCGGCACGACGCCCGAGCAGCGCGTCTATGTCGGCACGCTCGCGACCCTGCCCGAGCTTGTCGAGCGCCACGACGTCCAGGCACCGACGCTGATCATCGTCGGCGGGGTCGTGCAACTGCACCGCACGCTCCAGTGGTTCCGGCCGGGGGACAAGGTCGAGGCGGGCGATGCCCCGGCGCTCGCCGAGGCCTCCTGACGCGAGCGGCGCCGGCGCCGGTACTCAGGCGTCGTCGTCTTCAACCAGGTAGTGATCGTGGAAGGCCTCGACGGCCTTCTCGACGGCGGTCGGGCGTTCGACCTCGGCGATGTGGAACGCCGCATCGCCCTCGTTGAGCAGCGGGATCTGGGTCATGCCGATGACGATCCCGCCGCAGGTCGATTTGATGCGTGCCTCCTCGTCACCGAAGGGACTCGACAACGTCCCCAGGACGTCGCCGCGGCGCACGCGCGTGCCCAGGTGAACGCGCGCATGGAAGATGCCGCTGTCCGGGGCCCGCACCCAGGTGCTGTCGAGCGCGACCGCCGGTTCCGGCTTTGCCGTGCGGCTGCGCGAGCGCGGCAGCATGTTCAGTTCGCGCATGACCGAGGTGATTCCGCGCACGCCCGCGCGGATCGCGATCTCGTTGAGCCGCAGTGCCTCGCCGGCCTCGTATAGCAGCATCGGGATGCCGCGCTCGCGCGTCGCCTCGCGCAACGAGCCGTCGCGCACGCGGGCATCCATGACCACCGGGGCGCCGAAGGCGCGCGCCATGCGCATGGTCTCCTCGTCGTCGAGGCAGGCGCGGATCTGCGGCAGGTTGCTCCGGTGCAGCGCACCGGTATGCAGGTCGATGGCATGGTCGCAGTGCGCCACGACCTCGGTCATGAACAGGTCGGCCAGGCGTGCGGCCAGCGAACCCTTCTCGGAGCCCGGAAACGAGCGGTTCAGGTCGCGCCGGTCGGGCAGGTAGCGCGTCTGCTGCAGGAAGCCGAACATGTTGACCACGGGCACGGCGATCAAGGTGCCGCGGATGCGCGCGAGCGCGCGCCGTTTCAGCAGCCTGCGGACGATCTCGACGCCGTTGAGCTCGTCGCCGTGCACGCCGGCGCTGACGCACAGCGTGGGGCCGGGGCGCCTGCCGCGGACCACCTGGACGACCATGTTGAGGTCGGCGTGGCTGAACACGCGGGCGAGCGGCAACTCGATGGTCCGGCGCTCGCCGGCGGCGATCTCGACGCCGCCGATGGTCAAAGGGCCGGCACGTTCAGCCCTTGCCACGTGTCTTGGTCCGGCCCTCGCGGGCGTTCTTCTCGACGAACTGGATGATCTGTCCGGCGATGTCCTTGCCGCTCGCCGCCTCGATCCCCTTGAGTCCGGGCGACGAGTTCACTTCCATGACCACCGGTCCGTGGTTGGAACGCAGCAGGTCCACGCCCGCCACGTTCAGGCCCATCGCCTTGGCCGCGCGGACCGCGGTCGAGCGTTCCTCCGGCGTGATCCGGATCAGCGTGGCCACGCCGCCGCGGTGCAGGTTCGAGCGGAACTCGCCCTCGCCGGCCTGGCGCTTCATCGAGGCGACGACCTTGCCGCCGACCACGAAACAGCGGATGTCGGCGCCCTTCGCTTCCTTGATGAATTCCTGGACCATGATCTCGGCGTTGAGGCCCATGAACGCCTGGATCACCGATTCGGCCGCCTTGTAGGTTTCGGCGAGCACCACGCCGACGCCCTGGGTGCCCTCGAGCAGCTTCACCACTAGCGGTGGGCCGCCGACCATCTTGATCAGGTCGTCGACGTCGTCGGGCGAGTGCGCGAAGCCCGTCACGGGCAGACCGATGCCCCTGCGTGCCAGCAGCTGGGTGGCCCGCAGCTTGTCGCGCGAGCGCGTGATCGCCACCGACTCGTTGACCGGGAACACGCCCATCATCTCGAACTGGCGCAGCACGGCGGCGCCGTAGAACGTGACCGATGCGCCGATGCGCGGAATCACCGCGTCGAAGCCCTCCAGCAGCTCGCCCCGGTAATGGATCGACGGATGGTGCGAGGTGATGTTGTTGTAGCAGCGCAGCGTGTTGACGACGCGAATCTCGTGGCCACGCTGGCGCGCCGCCTCGACGAGGCGCCGGGTGGAGTACAGGCGCGGATTGCGGGACAGGAGGCAGAGCTTCATCGCTGAGGCGACTCCCCGGCACCGGTGGCTGTCTCGTAAAGGGCGGCGGCCTCCGCGGAGGACAACCCGGGAGACGTGAGGAACGATGCGTCAGGAACGACGCGCAGGCCGCGCATGGCCTGTCGTCCCAGGAGCATGCGAAACAGCATGGTATCACGATCGGTCAACGTCATTTCGATCGACCAGCGGTGCGGCCCCATCGCGACGGGCGTGCGGATGACGTAGCGGCGCTCGCGGTGACCGCCCGAGTCGCTCACGATGCGGCGGTCGTGCACCGGCGCACTGCATCGCACCGACAGTGACGTGTCGCGCTGCAGGGGATGCAGGTGAAAGCGGATCCAGGGGGCCCCGCCGTGCGTGAAGGCTTCCAGCTTCCATGCATGCAACGCGGAGGTGCGCGCACCGGTGTCGACCTTGGCCTTGATGGCGGGAACACCGAGCTCGGGCAACTCAAGCCATTCGCGCCAGCCGATGTCGGTGCGCCGTTGTCGTGTCATGTGTCGACCGGGTGGCTGCGGGCCGTGTTGCCGCTCGCCGACAGCGTACCGCATGCGATGGCGCGCGCAAGCCGGGCGCCGCGCATGACCGCCGGGTGTGCGGGCATATTTGCGCCGACCGCTTCGGCGCCCTATCGTTGACCTTGCACC
>Ga0102944_1001520_pt1 | contig 15213 bp, 16 predicted proteins | sample SalPonD_shore_MG_FD_78172 | JGI IMG/M metagenome (GOLD analysis project Ga0102944, IMG submission 78172) | Salt pond soil microbial communities from South San Francisco under conditions of wetland restoration - Salt Pond MetaG... | ecosystem: Environmental > Aquatic > Marine > Intertidal zone >...
ATGTCACTCATGTGAATGCCTGCGCACACAATCTTTCCGCCCTTTTTGAGTGCTTTCAGTGCTTGTGGGACCAACTTTCCCACCGGGGCGAAAATAATAATAGCATCCAGTTTTTCCGGGGGCAATGTTTCAGATCCGCCGGCCCAACTTACGCCTAAGGATCTGGCAAATGCCTGGCCCTTATCGTCGCCCGGTCGGGTAAAAGCGAATACTTCTTTACCTTGATGCAGAGCTACCTGGGTAATGATATGAGCGGCTGATCCAAATCCATAGAAACCGAGTTTTTGAGCATCTTCGGTCTTACGCAATGAGCGATAACCGATCAGTCCGGCGCAAAGTAAGGGTGCCGCCTGAACTGCAGGATATCCTTCGGGTATGGGGAAGCAAAAACGGGCATCGGCAACCGTGTATTCTGCAAATCCACCATTGATATCGTAACCGGTAAAACGAGCATTATCGCATAAATTTTCTTGGTCTTTTTTACAAAATTCGCACGTTCCACAGGTATATCCCAGCCACGGTACCCCAACTTTATCACCTATGCTAAAATCCGTTACGTTACTACCCGTTTTTTCGACCGTGCCCACAATTTGATGACCCGGGACGAGGGGCAGGTTTGGATGTTCGAGCTCCCCGTCGATGATGTGAAGATCGGTACGGCAGACGCCACAGGTTCGAATTTTGAGTAAAACCTGGTTCTTATCGGGCTGTGGTATGGGCATTTCTTCCAGTTTAAGCGGCTCCCCAACAGTATGGAAGACCATTGCTTTCATAAATTAATAACGTCTTCGTCGTTTTTGTTGGAGTTTCCTGTCAAGGCTGTATTTTCCGGGTCCCATAAATAGAAGGCTTAAAAAGACAATGCCTACCTCAATACTATGCGAATAGATTGCAAAATCTGTTCCGGTACCGATTCCTTTAAATGTAGCCACGATCATGACAATCAATAAGAAAATAATGCTCGGAGTGAAAAACAATCCCATCAACAGAAATATACCGCCAAAGAACTCCGTTACACCCGCCATAAAACCAAAAAACATGGGAGTGAAATGGATTCCCAGGTATTGCATGGCTCCTCCCACTTCGGTCCATTTTTCAGGGCCTCCAAACATTTTTGGATAGCCGTGAAAGATGAACATGATTCCCAATCCAATGCGAAGGATTAATAGACCGATATTGCGAAAATTGCTTCGATTGCGGGATCTAATCATGTATGAATATTATTGTTTGGTTGTAAGTAAGGCAAAGACAGTGCTGCTTTATTTATCAGAGTTGAGTAAGAGCCTGTGTTTAAAATGAAGTCCAACTGCGGTAACCGCTGTCGCCCGAAATTTGCGGTAAAAATGAGACTTTCTTTTGCGAATGATTTATCAGAAACAGTCTTTCCGTTAACATTCGCTATTCCATACCCGATTTTTTCACTTCTGTTCCGACAAAGGTGGTTTTTATTTCTGTAACAAAAGTTCTGCGTCATCTTTAGACTCCATCAACATAGAGTTAAACGAAACTGTATACTTTTAAACAATTATACGATCCTTTATGGTTAATATCGAACGAAGGTGCACTGTTGTTGTTTAAATATTTGTAAATAATCATATACAGATAATTATTGATAAGGCTACAGCTTTATTATGGTTTAGAAATGATTTACGATTCCATGATGACGAGGCGCTGACAAAGGCCGCATCATACGATAAAGTTATCCCGGTTTTGTTTGTGGTCCGCGTCAATTTACGGGCAGAATATTTTGAATCGAAATTGATCGATTATGACGTTTGCAGCAACTACGGTAATTGGAACTCTAATGCTACCGTTCAGGATCCCCGGAATCGATATTTCAATATTTTAAATCAGGCTGACAAGTATGATTCCAAGGGGGAGTGTGTTTGCTACTGGATTCCCGAATTGCGGAATTTACCATCCGATCTTATCCATGAACCGAATATTATGGCCCTTGAACTGCAGAAACTAGCCGGTGTGATTATTGGACAGGATTACCCGGAACCTATGCTCGATTTGGAGGCATCGTATAAGGGGGATGCCGAAAGTAAATAAATTCAATCTAAAGTTACCGGGCATTCGCATCATTGTAGGCAAAACTTGTATCACCCTGTAAGGATATCCTTTATTTTATCAGAACGTGGAACTACAAAAAAAACAAGGAGTTAAAAGGGGTTGCAAGGCGATATGGAAAAACTTATCAAGAGCGAATCGCGCGAGATAAGCACCATTCGTTGAGGCGAATATTTAAACAAAAGAAGAGAAACATATGAAAATGCTAAAAACGCTATCTGTATTGATGCTGTCGCTTCTGATTTTTGCTTTTACTTCCAAGATGCGCTCGGATAAGACTATTTCAGAAATGGTGGCAGAGAACCAGGATTTATCAACGTTGTTGACTGCTCTTAAAGCAGCCGATCTGGTTGAGACGCTTAAGGGAGACGGACCGTACACGGTTTTTGCACCTTCCAATGAGGCGTTCAATAACCTGCCTTCCGGCAAGCTGGATGAACTGCTAAAACCGGAAAACAAAGAAGAGTTAGCTAAGCTTCTTAAGTACCATGTGGTTTCAGGAGAGCTTTATGCTTCGGACCTGGAAGATGGACAGATGCTGGAAACTCTTTCCGGAGATAAGATCAAAATTTCACTCATGGATAATTCCATGGATGATGAAAATGAAGATATGGATGACAGTTCATCCACAGCCACAGTGAAGGTCAATAATGCAAATGTAACCACGAAGGATCTGGTAGCTTCAAATGGTGTGATTCACATTATCGACGCCGTTGTGATGCCATCGGATCTTGAAACGATGGGTGAAGTGCAGCAATAACCCAAATTTAGATAGAAAAAAAGCGAGGATGGTTGCCATCCTCGCTTTTTTTTGGAATAGGGTGACTAAGCTGTTGCTTTAGCCTGATGGGTAACTTTGGTTCCCAACACTTCGAGAAAGGCCGCCAGCCATTTGGGATGTCCGGGCCAGGCGGGCGTTGTAACCCAGTTGCCATCCACAACCACTTCGGTAGCTTCAACATCTTTATAGTTGGCACCGGCCGCTTGCATCTCAGGACCGCATGCGGGATAAGCCGTGATTGTTTTTCCTTGCACTGCATCAGCTGCTGACAGCAATTGCAGCCCGTGACAGATGGCGGCAATAGGCTTATTATTTTTTACGAAATGATTAATCATTTCAATGACTCCATCTTCGCGACGCAGGTATTCGGGAGCACGTCCCCCGGGCAAGACTAAAGCATCATAATCCGAAGGATTAACCTTATCAAAAGTGGCATTGAGACCGAAATTATGTCCCGGTTTCTCGCTGTATGTTTGGTCTCCTTCAAAATCATGAATGGCCGTTTTTACCGATTCGCCTTTCTTCTTCCCGGGGCAAACGGCATGCACGGTATGTCCCACCATTTGCAGCGCCTGGAACGGCACCATAATTTCATAATCCTCTCCAAAATCTCCGACAATCATCAATAATTTTTTACCAGCCATAACTTACTCCTTTGAATTTATATTAGTACTTATGGTATGTGTTATAACTTTATTGTATGAGTCAGCGTTCTATCTGGCCATTACCAAGTAATGTTGTGAGAAATCGTTATTGCGTACACTTGTCTATCAGCCGGCTGATAAATTCAGCCTGGGCGGGATTTATCTTCTTTTTGGCTTCGAAGGGACCAAAATACTCGATACGATCAATTTCATAGAACGTTTGTTTTTTGCCGGAGTTCGGCGGCCATTCCATTTCAAAAAGATTGCTTTCAAATATAAAATCATCAGGAATTTCATACTCCAGTGCCCAGGCATAAACGGTTTTGCCTCCTTTCTGCCGGATAGATCCCAATTCGATGAAATTCCCTTCGGGATACAAGCCAATTTCTTCCACAAACTCCCGTCTGGCCGCCGCTAATAATTCTTCTCCGTCTTCGACCTCTCCCTTGGGAATCGACCACGCACCCTCATCCTTGTTTTGCCAGAAGGGTCCGCCGGGATGGGCCAGCAGGACTTGCAGGTGGGGTTTGCGGATAAACAGTAAGATACCGGCGCTGGTTTTAGCCATAAGAATGTTCCTATTGTTCCTATTAATGGTTCTCCGGTTTGAAATTACATCCAGTTCCAGGTCCAATCGGGGATGATTTTGATCAGCCAGGCAATCAGCCGCCAGCGTCTGGTGATATAAGCAATATTTTTCTTTTTGCGGATGGCAACGATAATTTGGCTGACTGCCTTTTCGGTCGAAGCCATCCAAAATAGAACGCCTTCACCTTCCGTCATTTCAGATTGTACGAAGCCGGGTAAGACGGTGGTGACTACAATATCAGCCCCGGAGTGATTGGCTTTTTGGCGATAGCCCTGCAGGTAATTATTTACAAAAGCTTTTGACGCATTATAAGGCACACTCAACCCCCAGCCGAACAGCGAGGCAATCGACGAAATACCCACAATTTGGCCATGCCCCTGTTCCTCAAACCTGGCAAAACTGTAGGCCGCCAGGTTGGCAAAGCCCCGGATATTTACATCAATAACATGCAGATCGGTCTCCCGGCCTTTGGATTCGTCCCGGTAATTGGATACACCGGCATTGAGCACGATAATATCCAAGCCGCCCATCTTTTTAATGAGCTGGTCCAGTTGAGCCGCGGTATCTTCGGTTTTGGTTACATCCATGTATTCGATATGAATGCGACTTTTAAGCTCGTTTTTAAGTTCTTCCAGTCGTTCCATGCGACGTCCCGTAGCACCTACAATATATCCCTGCGCATGCATCTGGCATGCCAGTTCCCGTCCGATACCCGATGTAGCCCCAATAATTGCGACTTTTTGTCTCATATTAGCCCAAATTTCTCGCAGTATTTTGTGTGGAATGTAGCAACTTTTTGATTAATAATAAGAGGGCTTTGCAAAACTTAAATAACTGTGTCATTCTGAACTCGTTTCGGAATCTAAAGGATTTACAATACATAAACATAGATCCTGAAACAAGTTCAGGATGACACGCCTGGTTTTGCAAAGCCCTCTTGTAGTGATGGCAATATCGTTAAAAAAAGCTGAGGGAATTGTGGAACGTAGTTTGATGAAAAAGGTTGATCCAGCCGGGATGGGGTTCTTCTTTTCTGAATACAGAAGGATGCAGGATTTCCCCTAAAATCCGGGTTGAATCTACCAGGCGGGGACCGGGACGGTTGAAGTAATGATTTCCATCCAACACAAAAACCTGCTTATTTTGCACGGCACGGAGCCGGTCCCAGCCGTCCCGTGAAGTTAGCTGTTCGATTTCTTGCAACGTCTTGTCGATAGAATAGCCGCAGGGCATGATGGTGATGATATCCGGATTAAGTTCTCGAATAGAATTCCAGGCCAATGTCGGCGAATGTTCTCCCGGCTGAGCACCCAGCGGCCGTCCCCCGGCCAAGAGCATGAGCTCGGGCACCCAGTTGCCGGCCGACATCAGGGGATTCATCCACTCGATACCCAGGATTTTCGGCCGACGCAATTTCTCAACCTTTTGCTGGATGGCTTGTAATTGGGATTTCATTCGGCCCGTCAGTTTTTCCGCGTCCTCTTCGGCATCAATAGCCCGGGCAATGGTACGAATGGAATTAACCACCGAAGACAGGTCCGAAGGCGAGACAGAGATAATGGTTACATCGTCTCCCAGCTGTGACCGGACTGCCTTTTTAACATCTTTTGTTGAAGCGGCGCAAGCTTCGCAGTGATCCTGGGTAATAATAACGTCGGGTTCAAGATCGGCAAGCTTATTTTCATCCACCCGGTAAACCGAAAGTCCTTCCTGCAGCAGGGCTTTTACGCGCTGATCGATTTCGTAGCTGATCCCGTCGGTTTTGAATTTGGGTTCGGTACAGATGGGAAGAGCCCGTACATCCGCAGGAAAATCGCACTCATGGGAGCGTCCCACCAGTTCATCACTTTTACCGAGGGCGCAGACAATTTCAGTCGTACCGGGCAAAAGAGAAACAATATGCATCGTTAATGTGTTTATTCTTTCAAATATATTTATATGATTTTACCATTTATAAAAAATAAAAAAGTTGGCAGACTTGTTGGCTTAATTCATATGATTAATTAGTAATTCATGCCTAAAACGCCTGAATACATGCTCCAGAGTCGTTTTAGATCGGAACAAATAATCGATATATTAGTCAGACTTACTAACGAGAAGATTATCAAATCTAAATTACAATCTATTTTTATGAAGTTATCAAAGTTCAGCGTCGCTTTAGTACTCGGTTTTTTACTGGCTGCCGGTTCTGTATTTGCCCAAGGTCAACAGATGCAGTCAAAGTCTAATCAAGCTGACAGTGTTACCAATAAAGAGTTAAAAGAATTTGCTAACATCACGCAACAGTTCCAACAAATCCAGATGAATTCGAAGCAAAAAGTGGATTCCATGTTGGCAGACAAAGACATGGATATGAAGCGTTTTCAGCAGATTATGATGAGCAAGCGTAATCCTAAAATGGCTGACTCGGTTAATATTACCGGCAAAGAGAAGCAGACGATGAAAGAGCTGCAGCCTCAATTGATGAAGATGCAACAGCAATCCCGACAGAAGATGATGGGCATTATCCAGAATAGTGGTATGAGTCCGCAGCGCTTCCAGGCCGTGAGCCGAGCCGTACGATCTAATCCTTCCGTTATGAAGCGATTCCAGAAGATTGCACGCAATTCAATGCAGAAAAAATAGCAAGGTTTTTGCTGCCAAATTTCAGGGCTATCTCTCCTTTGGGGGATAGCCTTTTTATTTTTTACTGATCCACCTGCTTTTTTGGGGATAAAACCGCCACGGACGCTTGGCATGTTCTCCTGCGTAATCTACTCCGATACGGGGTGTGGCAACCAAATCTTGTTCCAAATAATTGAGACCCCGATCCTCAATCCAGATGGTATTGCCGGTAAGATCGGTAGCGTCGAAATCAGTGGTGATGCCCAGCGCCTGTGTAAGGCGGCCGGGTCCCGCAGTTAGGGCCGGATTTGTCTTTTGGGATGTCCGACGTTCTAGCATCACCTCTTTGCCGTCCAGCGGTTCTATCGCACGAATGAGCACGGCGTCTGCCTGGTCTTCAATATTGGTCACTACATTAAATAAATGATGGATGCCATAGCACAGGTAAACATAGGCTACGCCCCCGGCATGATACATGATTTCAGTCCGGTCGGTGCGTGTACCGTCATTTGCATGACAAGCCTTGTCATTACGTCCACAGTAAGCCTCGGTTTCTGTGATGATGCCACTGGTGATCGTTCGGCCGTCAATCCGAGTGCAAAGTACTTTGCCAACCAGTTGACGGGCCATCGAAACTACATCTTCCTGTTGATAAAATGGTCGAGAAAGTTTTTTGCTTGCCATACGTTATCAGGAAATTACGGTATACGGATTTTCGGGAAGGCTCTTTTCCTTTACAAAAGTCTGCTGGTAAGCTCGTGCGATAATTGTACTGATCACAAATAAAAAGGCTGAATAAAATCCCCAAACACCAATGACTACCACAATGGCATAGCCCTGGTAAAAATACCGGTAGGCCCGGAAAGCATATTGTAGGTAGTGACCTACGGCAAATTTTGCAAGATCAAAAAGCCCGGTATACACGATTGCGCCCAGCAAAGCAACTCGCCGTTGCATGCGTTTTTCGCTGATATACCGGAAAATAATATAGAACAAGGCCAGGGTGAATGCAGTTGGGATTAACACATTTAGCATATCATAAATCCAGCTAAGTTTTACGACTAAATCAGTGAAGGGCAGTGAAAACTGATCGAAAGAAACAAGAGAAATCAATGAAATGACCAAGCTGAAAAAGACAAATACGCCGCCCACTAATCCAAAAGTAAAAAAGTTGTAAACCCACTCGAGAATGGGATGGCGACGATCCTTGATATCAAAAATTTCAAAGACGACGTGCTTGATGGTGTGAAAAAGGCCCTGCGAGAAAAAGATCAGGATGACGGTCCCGATAATCCCGAATATGCGTCTTACGCCAATTAGCGGATTTAGTAAAGTTTCGAGAGTTACGGCACCCCGAAAGACATCGCCCGTACGCGATTCGTAAGTGAAGCTGGGAAAAAGTTCGCGCCCGTAACGCAGTATTTCATTAAAAGCTTTATCATAGGAAAGCACATAGCCGATGATTGAGATCAACAGCAGGGTAAACGGGATGGCACAAATAAATAGATTAAAAGTAATGGCAGAAGCATTAAAAAAAATGTCCTTCTTTTTTACCAACGTTACGATGCGCCGCCAGAAATCCTTATACTTCTGCACTGTGAATGAATGATTATTTGTAAGTAGATTCAAGTTACTTCGTTCACATTTGTAATGCTAACAATAATTTTGTTAGCATTATTCTATTATTAATGAAATTAACCAATAAGACCAAATAGCTGCCGCCGAATGAGTTCTAAGACTAAATCGCTAACCCCGCTGATGCGCCAGTATCATGAAATTAAAGAAGAGCATGAGGGAGCTATTTTACTGTTCCGGGTGGGCGATTTCTACGAGACATTTGCCGACGATGCCGAGCTGGTGAGTGAGGAGCTGGGGATCACACTCACCAAGCGTAACAATGGTGGTGACCAGACGCCGCTGGCGGGGTTCCCGTACCATGCGCTGGATACTTATCTGCCTAAGCTGGTGAAGAAAGGGTATCGGGTGGCTGTTTGTGAGCAGGTTGAAGATCCATCCGAAGCCAAAAAGGCGGGACGCAAAATTGTAACCCGGGAAGTAACCGAGATTACGACGCCCGGGGTGACGATGTCGGAAAAGCTGTTAGAGCATAAACGGAATAATTATGCGGCGGCGGTTTATTGGGATGGAAACATAGCCGGGGTCGCATTTTCGGATGTCTCGACCGGCGAATTTGCTTTGAGCCAGGTATCTAAGCAGCAGTTGAATGATATATTGCAATCGATTTCACCTGCGGAATTGTTGCTTTCCCAGAAATTGAAAAATAATGTGCCCGAGCATCTGCTGGATTATAATCTTACCTTCATCGAAGAGTGGGTTTATGAAGGTGATTATGGCTATAACTTGCTGACGGATCACTTCGAGACCCATTCGCTTAAAGGTTTTGGCGTAGAGGATCAAAAAGTAGCACAGGTGGCTGCCGGTGCCTTGATGCATTATATACAGGAAACGCAAAAAGCCTCGCTCGGACATATAAAACGCCTGCAGTCGTTCCAGAATGATGAGTTTATGTCGCTGGATGGCTCGACCAAGAGAAACCTGGAGCTGGTAACCACCATTCAGGAAAGTGGTAACAATGAGGGTACTCTGATTTCCATCCTGGATGATACTTGTACTGCCATGGGGGGGCGGATGCTGCGAAAGTGGATCATGCGTCCCCTGAAACGGATGGGACCGATCCGCAAGCGTCTGAATGCGGTGGAAGCGTTAAATGTCAATCATGAGGTGCGCGAAAACCTGCGCGAAGAACTGGATCAGGTAGGGGATATGGAGCGACTGATCTCCCGAATCTGTGTGGGACGGGCAAATGCACGGGACCTGGTGCAGTTAAAACAATCGCTGGCCCAGGTGCCGCGACTCAAAATGCAGTTTAATCAGCTGGAAGAGCCGCTATTGCAGGACATTCTTGATCAGCTAAAGTTGCTGATTGATCTGCAGGAGCAAATTGGGCAAGCCATTGCCGAGGAGCCGCCGGCCAGTGTGCGTGACGGCGGCATTTTTAAGGATGGATACAATGAGGAATTGGATGAACTGCGCAATATCGCCCGCAACGGTAAAGATTACATTGCCGATATTAAGAAAGAACTGGCCAATGAAACGGGCATCAGTTCGCTGAAAATCGGCTACAACAAAGTGTATGGTTATTATATTGAAGTGACCAACACCCATGCCGATAAGGTGCCCGATCATTTTATCCGCAAGCAGACGCTGGTTAATTCCGAGCGATATATTACGCCGGAGCTCAAAGAAGTGGAGGAGAAAATTTTATCCTCCGAAGAGCAGAGCAAAACGCTGGAATATGAGCTTTTTGAGGAGCTGCGCATCGAGGTGGCAGGCTATGCCGAGGAAATCCAGCAGATTGCACAGGCCGTGGCTGAGCTCGATTGCCTGCAAAGTTTTGCCGAAGTAGCGTATCGCAACAACTACTGCAAGCCGGCCATTGCCGACGATCAAAAAATTGATATCAAAAAGGGGCGTCATCCTGTCGTGGAAAAGACCTTGCCGCCCGGCGATCCGTTTATCCCGAACGATATTCACTTGGAAAATGAGGACGAGCAGATCCTGATTATCACCGGGCCCAACATGGCGGGGAAAAGTATCATCCTGCGCCAGACGGGACTGATCGTACTCTTGGCGCAGGTCGGCTGCTTTGTGCCGGCCGAAGAGGCACATGTTGGCTTGGTGGATAAAATATTTACCCGTGTGGGTGCTTCCGATAACCTTGCAGCGGGCGAAAGTACCTTTCTGGTTGAGATGAATGAAGCTGCCAACATCCTGAACAATGCCACGCGCAATTCTTTGATCTTATTAGACGAAGTCGGCCGGGGCACCAGCACCTTTGATGGACTGAGCATCGCGTGGGCGCTGGCCGAGTACCTGCACAATCAACCTTCGGTTGCAGCCAAGACGCTCTTCGCCACGCATTACCATGAGTTGAACGAACTCCAAAATATGTACGAGCATATTGTCAACTACAACGTTTCGGTGAAAGAGCATGACGGTAAAGTGATCTTCCTGCGTAAGCTGGTGCGCGGCGGCGCGGATCATAGCTATGGGATTCAGGTGGCCGATATGGCTGGACTGCCTTCCATTGTAATCGAGCGCGCCAAGGAGATTCTTTCAAATCTGGAGAATCACAGCCTGGATATCACCGACAGCAACGGCACGCTGGAAGAAGGGGCCAAGAAGAAGAAAGCCGCAGTAAAAAAAGCGGCAAAAGAAATGGAAAAGCAGGATCAGATCGAGCAGATGTCACTGTTCCAGACGCAACTGGATCCCCATGTAGAGCAGCTTATCGATAAGTTGGAAGCCTGCGACCCCAACCGGATGACGCCGATTGAATCGCTGATGCTGGTTTCGGAGCTGAAAAAATTAGTGGACAAGAGATAGGCCACAGATTGGCACGGATTTAAGCAGATGTAGGTCGGATTGGTAATCCGACAAGCTCATTCTAAACGAAATTCTCTCGATGTATATCCCCCTTAAATGGCTTTCCACTCATATAGCGTATAATATTTTTTACCGCCTCAGTAATACCATGCTTCATCACGCCCGGCACCATCGACGAATTATGCGGAGAAGCTAAAACATTGGGCAGATCCAGTAACGGATATTCCAGCTTGAATGAGCCGTGCCGAAGCGGTTCCACCCACCACGACTCCAATCCCGCTTTAAATCCGGAATTATTTTTTAAATGCTCATACAGATCTTTTTGATTGATAATTTCTCCTCGAGCCACATTAATCAGAATGGCATCGTCTTTCATCCATTCCAGCTGCTCTTTCTCAATTAAGCCTCGTGTATTATTATTTAATGGAAGAGACAATACGACAACATCGCTGGATTTCAGGATATGTTTGAGGTCTTTTGTAGTTCCAATAAAGTCCACAGATTCATCAGTTTTTCCACTGGTATTCATGGCAAAAATGCGGGATCCAAAAGCTCCGAAGAGTTTTGCCGTCGCCTTGCCAATCCCGCCAAACCCGAGGATTCCGATCGTCGAATCTTTAATCGATTTGTTAAAATGAAACTGGTTAAATTCGCCCTGCTGCATCTTTTGATGTTCTTCCTGCAGGCGCTTGGCTAAAGCCAGTACCATGGCCACGACGTGTTCGGCGATGGGTTCGGCGTAGGCACCCGGATTACTTGCAATGATAATATCTTCAGGAAATTTATGATAAGGAAAATGGTCAGCTCCTGCAGAAATCAGCTGAATAAAGTCAACGTTCTCCAAGAGATCAAATTCGTTATTGTCTAAATCATTCAGGGGGTTTAAGGTCAATAGGATTTCGGCATTCTTTAAAACGCTTTGCCTTCTTTCTTTCGACACTTCGTAAAGGAAGTCAATATTGGTTTTGTTGGCGGAGAGGAGGTTTTCAATTAAATGCCTTTGATCAGGATTAGCTTTGGTGGTTACTAAAATTTGACGGGTCATAAACAATTTGTTAAGCAAAGAATGATTATGTATCCAATAAACAATATAAGAAGTATAATTATTCCGTTGTCTGATGAGATAAAGGTTTCTCAGTTAGAAGATTACTGTAATTTATTTTTGGATATATTTGAAAAGTTTCAAATTATAAAGTAAGCATTAATCAACGCTGATCACTTAAAAATTATATGGCCAATCAACCCGATCTTAAGCAACAAATTGTTGCTGACTTCGCCGAAGGATATAGCAATTTCGGACTTAATCCCTTGATGGGTCGCATTGTCGGATTGCTGATTATTTCCGAAGATCCGCAGTCGCTGGATGATATTGTTGAGCAACTTGAAATGAGCAAAGGACCTATATCGCAAATTTGCCGGCGACTCAAAGAACGGGGATTGATTGAAAAGGTGTGGATACCAGGTGATCGCAAGGATTATTACAAGGCAGCTAATGATATCTTTGGGAAAGCCTATGACAACCAAGTCAACAAGATGCAACAAAATATTGAAATTGCTGAAAAATATTTGACGCAAGCCAAAGTGCTAAAATCCGAAGATGCGAGTTACGTTCGAGAGCGAATGAAGATAATGAAGGCCTTTTATGAGCTGATGAATGAGTATAATGAAAAGTTCATGAAAGCGTGGAAAGAAAAGCATCACGAGATAACTAAATAATTTTTTATTAAAAACATTTGAAACTTTTCAAATATTTAATAAATTAATTTTCGAGGCATGAAAATATTTTTCACAAATCATCTTTGCCACTTGCTACGGCGATATATAATAGGTTTTACCTGCTAAAAGTCAGTTTTTATGAAGGATTTTGAAAACAAAGTCATCTTGATTACCGGTGGTGCCGGCGGCATCGGTGAAGAAACGGCTCACCAATTTTTAGAATGCGGCGGGTCTGTTGAGCTGTGGGATATGGACGCCGAATCTGGACAAGAACTGGTAAAAAAATGGAGCAGCGAAGGCCATAAAGTTCATTTCCAAAAAGTTGATGTTACTGATTTTGAGCAAGTGCATCGGGCAATGCGTGACCTTAAAGATCATTGGGGGCAGCTTGATGTACTCGTGAATAATGCAGGTATTACCCGTGATGCCACGCTTAAGAAAATGAGCCCCGAGGCATGGCAACAGGTTCTTGATGTAAATTTAAATGGTGTTTTTTACTGCGGAAAAGCCGCGGCCGAACTGATGGTCGAGCAAGAATCGGGAGTCATCCTCAATGCAAGCTCAGTAGTAGGCATATACGGGAATTTTGGGCAAAGTAATTATGTAGCGACTAAATCGGGTGTTATTGGATTGAGTAAAACGTGGGCACGTGAATTGGGCAGGAAAGGAATTCGTGTAAATGCGGTGGCGCCCGGTTTTATTGAAACGCCCATGGTCGATACTGTGCCCGATAATATTTTGGAAAAGCTTAAGAGTCAGACGCCGCTGGGACGCTTGGGTAAGCCGGAGGATATCGCTTCGGCTTACGTATTCCTGGCATCAGATCAGGCAGCCTTTATTACGGGAACCGTATTACAGGTAGATGGGGGGCTTACGTTTTGATGCGCCATTCAAAAATTATAGCAAGCGGTTCTTATGCCCCCGAACAGGTCATCACAAACGAGTGGTTTAACGAGCGATTGGGTGAAGATGTGGATACCTGGCTTCGGGAAAATTTGACAATTCGGGAGCGACGATGGATGGAAGAAGATCAAACCACGAGTGATCTCTGTGTGGAAGCGGGTAAGGCAGCATTAGATATGGCAGGGCTACAGCCTGCAGATATGGATTTATTGATTATCGCTACGGATACGCCTGATTTTATATCGCCTTCTACCGCCTCTGTAGTGCAGTACAAGCTGGGGCTGACTAAAGCCACTTCGATGGATACCAACACCGCCTGCGCAGGATTTCCTACAGCCTTGACGCTGGCCAACAGCCTGGTTACAACTGAGCCACAGTACAACAAAGTGATGGTGATCGGAGCGTATGGTATGAGCCGATTTTTGAATCTGGATGATAAGAAGACGGTAACACTTTTTGCGGACGGGGCCGGGGCAGTAATCCTTGAGCCGACCGATAAGAAAAATGAAGGTTTTTTGGCTTCCGATCTGAGAACCAAACCGGAATACTACAAACACATGGGAATTTATGGCGGTGGAGCTGCAGATCCAGCTGCACGAAGTACGACAGAAGGGAATCAATGCCTGCAGTTCGTGGAGAAGTTTCCCAAAGAGATCAATCCCACCGTATGGACCGACATGATTCGGAAACTGGCCGAAAAAGGAAATTTTAGCACGGATGATATTGCCGGGGCTTATATGACACAAATCAACATCAACCAGATTTGGGAAACGTTGGATAATTTGGCGCTCAAGCATGAGACTGCTCCTACGATTATGGATCGTTTTGGCTATACAGGTTCAGCAGCAATTCCCATGGCTTTCGATATTGCTCTGCGGGGTGGAACTGTTTCAAAAGGCGATATATTGGTGTTCGTAGGTTCCGGTGGGGGATTGCATTTTGGTGCCTGTGCATACCGTTGGTAAAAAGTTTTTAAAAAATGGTATCTAAATCGTAGAGCGTTAATACTGTAGGATTATGGCTCGTCGATTATGGTGATATTTAAGCAGTTTAATAGACAACATGAACCTTGACTGAAACCGGGATCTACTGATGTTTTATAATGATTGGCTGACCCGACGGGAACGATATACACCGCACAAAGAGGCGGTGATTGATACGGGAGAAGGGGATCGTTATACCTATAGCGAACTCAATACAAAAGCCAATCGTTTAGCTGGTTACTTACAGAGTGAACATCACTTGGAAGCAGGGGACCGACTCGTGGTAGTTTCACGGAATAGCGTTGAATATTTGCTGCTATTTTTTGCCTGCGCCAAAATAGGTGTGATTTTGGTCCCCCTGAATTATCGCTTGCCAACCGAAGTTTTGTTGGAGCTCATTGCCGATGCGAGTCCTAAAACGGCCGTTTATTCTAAAGAATTTGAAGCAGTCGGTGAAAAGGCCAGATCTAATTTCAGGGATAGCAAATTTCTTTTGACGGACGGAGAAAGAAA
>Ga0102944_1001522_pt1 | contig 15199 bp, 13 predicted proteins | sample SalPonD_shore_MG_FD_78172 | JGI IMG/M metagenome (GOLD analysis project Ga0102944, IMG submission 78172) | Salt pond soil microbial communities from South San Francisco under conditions of wetland restoration - Salt Pond MetaG... | ecosystem: Environmental > Aquatic > Marine > Intertidal zone >...
ACCCCATGAGTGGAGCAATGAAGCCCTTCGAGAAGGGCCAGATGGACGACACGCTCGATGACCCGATGAAGCCGCTGCGCGAAGCCGCGGCCAAGGTCGGGTCGAAGGACACGAATCCGAAGGACGCGGTGGGCATCCAGAAGTGGAGGCAGTTCTGCACCATCCCTCTCACCGTGATGTGGGAAGTCGGTGTCGCCATGCTCGAAGGCGCTCGCAAGTACGGCCGCCACAACTATCGCGTCGCCGGCGTGCGGGGCTCGGTCTACGTCGATGCCGCCATCGGCCACGTTTCGTCGTGGTGGGAAGGCGAGGACCGCGACCCCGACACCGGCCTCTCGCATATCACCAAGGCGATCGCTTCGCTGGTCGTGCTCCGAGACGCGATGATCCAGGACAAGTTCATCGACGATCGGCCGCCCAAGACCGATGTGGCCAAGATCCGGGAAGAGCTTCAGGCGAGGGTCGACGACATCTTCGAGCGCATCCCCGAGGCCGAGGAGGCGTTCCTGGAGGGCGATCAGCACCGGCAGGATTGACACCGCCCCGGCGGCGGAATACCATGGCCGCCTCGATTGCTTCTGTTCCAAAACTCCCGCCGCCCCCGAGTGGCCCCACAGTCCTTGGGGGCGGCATTCTGTTGCAAGAAGGAGAACGAAATGTCCCTGCCAACTCAGTTCCAGAATTACATGCACCTCAGCAAGTACGCCCGATGGAAGCCCGAGGAGGTGCGGCGTGAACTCTGGCCCGAGACGGCAGCTCGATACTTCGACTTCTTCGTTCCCTACCTGATCGACAAGCACGGGCTGCGCATGTCTGGTGATGACGCGGCCTATCTTCAGGCGGCCGTCCGCGACCAGAAGGTCATGCCCTCGATGCGGGCACTTGCGACTGCTGGTCCCGCCCTCGCCCGCGATCACGTCTGCACCTACAACTGCGCCTATGTCCCGATCGACGACTTCCGTGCCTTCAGCGAAATCCTCTACATCTTGGCCTGCACCGCCGGCGTCGGCTACTCCGTCGAGCGGCAGTTCATCAACAAGCTCCCGACCGTTCCCGACAATCTCGATGATAGCCAGACCGTCATCCAGGTGCGCGACTCGAAGCGTGGATGGGCCGAGGCTCTGAACGAGCTGTTCGCCCTTCTCTACTCGGGCCGCATCCCGCAGTGGGACGTCAGCAAGGTGCGCGGCGCCGGCGAGATCCTGAAGACCATGGGCGGCCGTGCTTCCGGGCCGGAGCCGCTCGTGGAGCTCTTCAAGTTCATCATCTACATCTTCATGGAAGCTCGGGGCCGCAAGCTGAACTCCCAGGAGTGCCATGACATCGCCTGCAAGGTCGGCGACACGATCATCGTTGGCGGTGTCCGGCGTGCGGCGCTCATCAGCCTTTCGAACCTGAGCGACCAGCGGATGCGCGACGCGAAGGCGGGGCAGTGGTGGGAGCTGGCGCCGTGGCGCGCTCTCGCGAACAACAGCACCGCCTACACCGAGCGGCCCGAGGTCGGGCAGTTCATGCGCGAGTGGATGTCGCTGTACGAATCCAAGTCCGGTGAGCGCGGCATCTTCAACCGTGAAGCCGCTCGGGCCAAGGTCATGCACCGTGGCGCTCGCCGTGGCTATTGGGATGACGCTCAGGAAAAGCCGATCGACTTCGGCCTCAATCCCTGCGGCGAGATCATTCTGCGGCCGATGGAGTTCTGCAACCTGAGCTCGGCCGTGGCCCGCGCTGACGATTCGGTCGAGGACCTCGAAGAGAAGGTCCGCATCGCATCCATCTTCGGCACGTGGCAGTCCTGCCTCACGAACTTCCGTCACCTTCGCAAGAAGTGGAGGGACAACTGCGAAGAGGAGCGGCTGCTGGGCGTCTCGATCAACGGCATCATGGACTGTCCGCTTCTGAACGGCCGCGGGACTTCTACGGCTGAGCTGGCTGATCTGTGCGAGCACCTGCGGGAAATCGCCATCGGTACGAACGGCGAGTGGGCCGAGCGCCTGGGCATCACGCCGGCGGCGGCCGTGACGTGCGTTAAGCCGGAAGGCAACTCCAGCCAGTTCGTCAACTCGGCGTCCGGCCTGCACGCCCGCTTCGCTCAGCAGTACGTCCGCCGGGTGCGCCAGGACAACATGGACCCGCTCACGCGGTTCATGATCGACGTGGGCTTCCCGCACGAGGCCGACGTCATGAAGCCGGATCACCAGACCGTCTTCGAGTTTCCGGTCCATGCTCCGGAAGGCGCCGTTCTCGGCAGCGACATCACCGCGATCGAGCAGCTCGAACATTGGAAGCTCATCCGCGAGCACTGGTGCGACCACAATCCGTCCGTGACCGTGACCGTCCGCGAGCACGAGTGGCCCGAGGTCGGCTCCTGGGTCTGGAACAACTTCGATAGCGCCGCCGGGCTCACCTTCCTGCCCGAGAGCGGCCACACCTATCGGCAGGCCCCCTATGAGGCGGTCTCGGCCGAGAAGCTGGCTGAGCTCGAAGAGCGGATGCCGGCCGACGTAGACTGGAGCCAGCTCGCCGATTACGAGCGTGAGGACCACACCGGCTCGACTCGCGAGATGGCCTGCACCAGCGGAGCATGTGAAATCGCATGAAGGCCAAGCTGATCCGTGACAAGCTGGGCGGCCACGCAGGTAGCGTGGTGCGCCCGGTCAACTCGATGCCGGGCAAGCAGCTCGCGCTCGTCTCCAAGCTGCACGAGGAAGCGGAGGAGATCGCGGAATGCGCCACCGACCCGGCTGAGTACGCCGACATGATCGAGGTGCTGATCGAGCTCGCCCGGATCAACGGCGTGTCGTGGGAAGAGATCGAGCGCACGGCGATCGAGAAGCGCGAGGAGCGTGGAGGCTTCCGCCGCGGACTCATCATGTACGTGGAATGACCGTCCTCAACTACCACGACGGCGGCATACCTGACGGGGCCGTGTTCATCGGCCGGCCGTCCATGTGGGGCAATCCTTATCCAGCGCGCGGCCGGCGAACCCGAGCTGAAGCGATCGAGCTCTATCGCCGCTGGCTGTGGCGTCAGATCAGGGCCGGCCGCATCTCGCTCGAAGAGCTTGCGGATCTTCACGGCCAAGACCTTGTTTGCTTCTGCAAGCCCAAGCCCTGCCACGGCGATGTCCTGGAGCGCGCCGCGGCGTGGGCCGCTCGAATGGTGGGCAGGGAAGGAGTTGAACCCTCACAGCCGTAGGCGGGGCGTTTACAGCGCCTTGGGCTCGCCAGTGCCCAGCCTGCCCGTTGTTGGCCGTCCCGGCAGGACTCGAACCTGCATCCTTCGCCTTCGGAGGGCGGTGCTCATCCAGTTGAGCTTCGGGACGTTGGCGCGGACACTCGGATTCGAACCGAGACCACAAGAGTGGCACTCTTGCATGCTGCCGTTGACACCATGCCCGCGGCGGTCCTGGTAGGACTCGAACCCACATCCTCCTGACTAGGATTCAGGCGCTCATCCGGTTGAGCTACAGGACCACTATGTATTCTATATCGACCATAAACCCCCTTAATGGTTCATAAACGATACATCGTTGGCTGCCAGGGGTGGATTCGAACCACCGTTTCCTGATTCAGAGTCAGGCGTCCTCGCCGCTGAACGACCCGGCATCATGTTGGTGCTGCGGCCAGGGTTCGAACCTGGGGCCTCCTGCCTACCAAGCAGGCGCTCTTCCGGCTGAGCTACGCGCAGCATGGTGGAGCCCCGAGGTATCGAACCTCAACCTCCTGCTCTTCAGGCAGGCGTGCAGACCATCTACACCAGAGCTCCACGCTCTGTCTTGGCGGAGGGAGGGTGGAGTCGAACCCCCAAGGCCCCGAAGGGCTCGCCGGTTTTCGAGACCGGTGCCGTCGCCAGTCGGCTTGCCCCTCCGTAATTGGTGCCCCTGGTAGGAGTCGAACCTACACCCCGTAGGACCTGTTTCTGAGACAGGCGCGTCTGCCAGTTCCGCCACAGGGGCCTATGTTGGGGGACCGGTGAGGAGTCGAACCTCTTGGCGGCGGGTTAAGAGCCCGCTGCTCTCCCGGAGTAGCGTTAGCCTACCGGTCCAAATTCTGGAGCCCCAGGCCGGGTTCGAACCGACGTCACCGGGTTACGAAGCCGGCGCTCTGCCCATTGAGCTACCGGGGCTCAGTTGTTGGCGCGCTGTGCGGGATTTGAACCCGCGGCCTCCACCGTGACAGGGTGGCGAGCACTCCTGGCTGCTCCAACAGCGCATGTCCGTCACCGGCGCCGGCGTGAGCCGTCAGCCTGGATCTGGAGCGGCGGATGGGATTCGAACCCACGTTGCCCTGAGTGAAGGTCAGGTGTCCTCGGCCACTAGACGACCGCCGCAGTATGTACGCGCGGCCTCGGGACAGTCGCTACAGGCTCCCGAGCTTGCGCCACCCAGCACTGTGGGCGGACCGTCATTGGAGGGGCGGATGGGATTCGAACCCACGTTGCTCTGACTGAGAATCAGAGGTCCTTGGCCGCTAGACGACCGCCCCATGGGGTGAAGCCGGGAATCGAACCCTGTCCTTCTGATTCACAGTCAGACGTGCGACCACTACACCAGCAACACCACAATGGTAGGGGATGAGGGATTTGAACCCCCGCCGCGCTGGGTGTAGGCCAGCCGCTCTCCCACTGAGCTAATCCCCTTCTGTTGGTGGACCGGGCGGGGCTCGAACCCGCGGCCTCCTGCTTGCAAGGCAGGCGCTCTCCCAACTGAGCTACGCGGCCCTTTGATCTGCTCTCCTATATCAAGTCCTCAACATGATATGCCAAAGCATATCGCGATTGGCGGATGGGGAAGGGATCGAACCTTCGTCACCTTTCGGTGGCCTCGGGTTAGCAACCCGGCGCGTTACCACTCCGCCACCCATCCGTGGACCGCCCGGTGGGACTCGAACCCACACCCTTCTGATTCGTAGTCAGACGCTCCTCCAGTTGAGCTTCGGGCGGTCAGTTGTTGGTCTGGGTGGGTGGACTCGAACCACCGGCCTCTCGCTTCCGAGGCGAGTGCTCTTCTCTCCTGAGCTACACCCAGATGGTGCTAAGGTGAGGAATCGAACCCCCGTCGTCCGGTTATCAGCCGGATGCTCTGCCACTGAGCTACCCTAGCGTTGTACCCTCCTTCCTCGTGTTGGTAGCGGCGGTGGGAGTTGAACCCACGACCTTCGGGTTATGAGCCCGACGCGCTGCCACTGCGCCACGCCGCATTCATTTGGAGAACCGGGCGGGACTCGAACCCGCGTCTGAGGCTTTGCAGGCCCCCGCATGGCCACTCTGCTACCGGCTCTATCATCTCTCCTTCGTTTGGCACCGGGGCTAGGATTCGAACCCAGACCTTCGGTTTTGGAGACCGCTGTGCTGCCGTTGAACACCACCCCGATATTGGCTCCGGTGACAGGGATCGAACCTGTGCTGACGGTGGTTAACAGCCACCCGCTCTGCCGCTGAGCTACACCGGAATCGAAAACCCCCGGCTCGCTCCTAGGCGGCCGGGGGTCTCGGAAAACTCTGGTCCTGTCGGAACAGTCCTAGCTCTCACTGACCCCCTTGCCACCCGTATTCCACGCATGAGGCTGGCACGAATCCAGGCGCGCGGCGACGAGCGCAATGCTCGGGCGCTTCAACATGGATTCGGCGGTGAACCTATACGTGAACATGGGCGGTCGTCTCCTTTCGAGGGAGCTTAATACTCGATCCCTCGATCGCTGTCAACAGCCTTGTCGAAAAAAGTTCAGCCCGGCAGGAGCTCGTAGTGCGGACCGTCGACGAAGACCCGGCGGCCGAGCCGCTTCCGGCGGGCGATATACACGTCCCGCATCTGCTCCGGATCACGGTCATCGCCATCGAGCTGGCCCCAGAAGCCGCCCCAGCGCAGATGCACGCCCAGCTCCTCCGCGGCCTGCTTCATGGCGCGAGCCACGACGTAGATCGGCTGCCACTCCCACTGGAGCTTGCCGTCGATGTAGGGGACGAGATCGACGGCGTGGCCATATCCGTCGTCCTGCGGCAGGTGCTTCGAGTTCATGGTCTTCGAGACGCCGCGCTCGACGTTCTCACGCTGCTCCTCGACGGTGCGCAGCCCATCGGCGACGCTGAAGTCCTGCTCGGTGATCTCGATTGCGCGCTCGACGACCGCGACAAGATCGGGGTGTACGCCGTCGAGCTCATTACGGCTGGAGTGGCCGAGATGATAGGTCATGTCAGACTCCCGGAAAGAACTTGGTCTTGATGCCCACGATGGCGAGAGCGATCGCCCCGAGCACCATGAAGAGAATACCGTAGCCGAAGCCCTTGCTCTCTACTGCGTCCATGGCCTTGCGCCACTTCCGCAGATGGAGCATGTCGCGCTGAAATTCGCGGTCCTCGGCCATCGTGCGAAATTCACGAAGGGCGGCCAGATCCTTCTGGACCTCCAGCGGATTATCCGCGTCGATTCCGAGCGTCATTGCGAACCGGCGTACTGCCTTTTCTGCGCTCTCTTCGGCCACCTCACGCATGAAAGCCTTAGTCTCCGGGTCCATCAGTTCTTCCCCTGCGGCTTGCCATCCAGACCACCAACTCCGCGGTAGTAGCGGAGGCGCCACTTCGCTTCCTTGACCCAGCGCAGGATGTCGGCCATGTCCTTGGCCAAGATCTCGTACTGCTTCGGGTCGAGCCCGTACACTACCCAATCCGTGGGCAGCGTGCAAGTGGCCATACCAGTATGCTTGTCGGGCGGGCCGCATTCTGCGCCCTTAAAAAGGTCCGGAAGCCGTTCGGTCGTCAGGACCTTGAACTTGGGCGCGGTCGTGCGAATCGGCTGCGGATCGGGAACCGGCGGCCTACTGTGATCCGGACGGCTGATTCCCGCCGGCACCGTCTGCACGTTCAGCGGTGGCGTGCTCGAACATCCCGAGAACATCAGCAGTGCCAGAATTGATGCGATGCTCAATGAGGCCCGGCTTGGCCAGCGAAAGGCGTTCGAGATCATGCTTCGCGAAAACATCGTTCAACCTCCGGGTTTCGGCCGAGGCCGTTGCCTGCTCCTGTGCGAGCTGAGACATCGTGTGCTCGACCTGCTTCATCTGCGTCTTCCACTCGTCGATCGCGTCCTTCGCGGCCTTGATCGTCTGGGACTGTTCGTTCAGGGCGACCGTCATCTTGGCGTTGTTGCCGATGAGATTCTTGTTCTCCGTCTTCAGCGACGAGTTCTGCCAGTAGAGCATGCCGATCACCGTGCCGGCGGCGACCACGGCCGCTGCGATGACGATGAGCTGGATCTTGCCCAGCCCGAGCGCATCGAGAATCCACTTCACCATGTCACCGTCCTCCGATCTTCATATGGCTGACGTCCTGCCACGCGGCACCGAAGACGTAGGAGCCCACGATACCACCAAGACAGATGAACGAGAAGGCCACAGCGGTATTCGCCACCGAGCTCTGCATGTCGTTCCACAGGACGTACCAGATCGTCAGCATGCAGAACGCCGAGACAACGTACATGAAGCGCCGACGCTTGGCCCACGTGTAGGGCCAGGGGATCGCCGGAGCCTCCTGCGGCTGGGGTGCGGTTTCTTCGGCCATGGCCTCCTCCTACGCGGTCCGCGGATAGGCGCGGCCGGTCGGCGTGAAGTGCGCGGTCGACTGCCGAGCTACGCCACCGGTGACGCGCACTTCGTCGATCTGGCCGGCGTAGTCATCTTCCAGCCCGGTGCCACCGCTCTCACGGCCGCCGATCACCAGCTTCGAGGTGCCGGAGAACAGCGATCCGCTGACCGTATTCGTGCTGCCGCCCTTGACGCCGTTGACATAGACGGACGTCTCGGTGCCGCTCCGCTGGGCCAGGATGTGCCGCTTGCCGCCGTTGAAGAATGCGGACGGCGTAATGTTGGCCGTGTCGAGATCGAAGTAGGCTGCCGGGAAATCGGAACCCGTCGTCGACACGAAGAAGACGATCTGGTTGTTGAGGTAGTCGTACTGCACCGACCACTCACGCTGATTGCCGGTCGTGTCCCACTTCGAAATCCATGCCTTGTAGGCGCTCGGCTCCGAGCCGGGACCGGACATATAGAACTCCACCGTGAAGTCGCCGGAGAAGCTGAGGTCCGCCGCGTCAGCCGCCGAGATATAGTCGCCGACACCATCGAAGAGATACGAGGCCGTGCCCACGAGCGGCGAGCTGGTGCTGGCCGCCACATTGCCGTGCGAGGTGAGCGTGCGGCCGACCGAGCTCTCGTCGACGAAACCCGAATCAGCACCAGTGAGCAGCACGACACTCGCGAAGCTCGCATCCGTGCCGACGCTGACACCCGAGGTCAGGTAGTCGAAGTCCTCGACGATCTGATAGGCGAGGCACCGGGCGTCCATGAAGCGGTCGCCGGAGAGAACGGAGTTCATGTTGATGAGAACGAGTTCGTTACCGTTCGGCGCCTGCCACAGCATGCAGTGGTGGAACTCGCCGGATGCGGCGCCGCCACCGGTCTTGATCGCGAGCACATTGTCGTCGTTGATGAGCTCGGACGTGTGCGTCACCGCGTAGGTGCGCGCATTCGCTCCCGTGATGGTCATGGTGTGCGAAGCCGTGGCGGCAACCGCGCGGATCGTCGAGTTGTTGAAGGCAGCTTCAGCCAGCCGCGCAAGATCGCGAGCCGTCGACCGATCGTTCGCATCCGGATAGCCATTCGGACTCGTGAACGTCGTGTCGTTCATCTCCAGCGTACCCGCGAGCAGATTCATCTCCTGGACGAAGCGCGTCTTGCCGCCCGTGGCGCCACCGTCCTGGGTCTGGATGTAGTCACCGACCACGCGAGCGATCGTCTCCGCAGCATCGTTGCCGGACGGCACGATGAGCCCGAACAGCAGCTCGTGCCACGTCAGCACATCGCCGGCCTGAAGCTGTGCGCTCGTGCCGGCAACAAGATCACCCGAGACCACCGTGGCCGACTCACTATCGAGCACGGAGCCCTTACGATCCATGAGAATGAGCGCGGTGGCCAGCTTGACCAGCGAGTGCGGTGACGTACCCGGATCGACACCAGCGTTCTTGTCGTAGAGGTCCCAGCCGTTCGTCAGATCGCGAGCGATCATCTGATTGGCATCGAGCGTCGGCCCCGACGTGATCGGCGGAGGACCGGAACCGTAGCCGAGCTGGCCCTTGAAGCTGAGCGTGTTCAGCAGCATCAGGCCGCCGTCCCCGCCAGCGTGGCGATCATATCCGCGGCCGTGGAATCAGTGGTGGCCGGCGCGATGAACTCCAGCAGCGAACCCGCGGCCACGACCTTCTGCGTGCCACCGTTCGTCGTGAAGGTGAAGACGCCGGACGTCGAGATCGAGATGGTGCCGATCGAGGCGCCGTCGTCCCGCACGTCGATGTCGAACGTAGCGGTGGGATTTGTTCCGATGTTGCCGTAGCTGCCGGAAAAGTTCGCCGGGAACGTGACCTGCCGAGCGATCATGACGGAGGTCATGACTTCGCTGGACGTCGGCGGCCCACCCGAGTAAGCCATCGGTACATCGTAGTAGCTGGTGCCCCCGCCGCCACCACCGCCGGCCGAGCGCACGTCAGTGCCGTCGAGGTTGACCATGAAGACCTCGCCGGCGGGAACAGTCGGCGGCGTGGCTGACTGGCCGCTCACCTCGACGGTCACATCGAAGGACGTGTTGTTGAAGACTGCGAAGTTGCCGCGCTTGAACGCCGTGCCCACGGTGATCGTGATGGCGGCATCCGGGGGCGTCGTCCCATCCGGGTCGATCTGGAGCATCGCCGCGCGCTGAAGCTGCGCCTGCGTCACCGTGCCGGCATTGGTGTTGTCGATCGTGAGCGTCACCACTTCGGTCAGCGCAGCGTCGATCTCACCACCCTTGTCGTTGATGGTGACTTCCTTGTTGTTCTGGCTCGCCGAGACCTGCGAAAGAGTGAGGTTGTCGGTCATCTGCTCCTCCTAGAGCGTGATCGTTTCTTCGCGGCCGAATCCGCGTCCGACCTGGGCGCTCATCTGGAAAACCTCGAACGTGATCGTGGCCGGCACCGAGCCGAAGTCGGTGGTGATGTCAGCATTGGCATACTGCACCGTGGGGCTGCTCGAAGTCAAGGTGCGCAGCACCGTACCGCTGGGGCCGTCCTTGACATCGACCTCATAGGACTCGCTGTCCTCGGCCAGCGGAACCGTGCCCGTGCCGTCCTGGAGTGCGCCACCGACCCGCGTCCGACGCACCCACGAGAAGTCGATGTTGTTGCTGCCGTCGAGCGCCGCGGCCAAGTGCGACGGCGCGTAGGGCTTCAGATCAGCACCGGTGGACGTGAGCGGCTCCAGGTCCGCGTCCTCGACGATCTGATCGAAGCCGACGCCCTTGTAGGAGCGCAGCGATCCTACGTCCGCCGTATCGAGCAGCAGCGAGTTCACCGTGTCACGATCGAGCAGCAGGAAGAACTCGCCGAAAGTGTGCGTGCCGACCTGCGGGTCCGTGCCGCGGCGGGCGCGAATGATCGTGCTGACGTAGTAGTTGCCGGTCGACTGCTGCACAGCATCCTTGAACAGGATGATCTCCCAATTCTGGGAGTCCGGATCTCCGACCAATGCGGCGCTCTCGTTGTTGAGGAACTGCGTCTGCGTCACACTGGAAAGCGTGCCGACCTGCATGGCGACTTCCAGCACCGTGCTGGTGTCGGTCTGGTCGGGTACGGTCGTGTCCGGCAGCGAGTTGAGGATCGTGCCGTAGGAGATGCCCGAGAGTGCCTTCTTGCCGGTATTGGAGAAGGTCACACCGTCGATGCTATCCCACAGCGCGCCGCCGGTCCATCCATCGACATAGCCGTTCATCGCGAAGTAGAGCCGGCTGGCCACGCGACCGGTGTCATCCACATCGCGCAGCAGCGGGATGTCCATGAGGAAAAGCTTCGTGTACGCCGGACCCGGCGGGAGCTTCTGCGGCACGCCAAGAGCCCCGCTGCTCACCGCGTCGGAGAGAACCGTGATCTTGTTCTCGGTCGCGCTCTCCATCGAGACGGTGAAGTCGAGATTCATCGTCGCCTTGTTGATGCGGGCGCGCAGAGTCTCGCTGCCGATCGTCAGGTTCACCACGTCGGCGGGATCGAGATCCAGGTGCTCCCACGGTGCGCGCCACGAGTGCGTCGTCCGTTCGTTCCATGCCGTGAACAGGAGCTTCTCTGCGATCTGCTGAGCTTCGGTGGCCGTGAACACAATCGGCAGGCCGATGGTCTGTTCGTTGTAGGAGCGCATCGTGGGCACCGGCTGCCGCACGCGCTTCACCGACTGCGTGCCCTGCTGATAATCCGTGTCGATGTCCGAGTACGCCACGGAGATGCGCTCGGGCAGCTCGACTTCCTGCACACGGCTCTCCTGCACCACGTCATCGGTGTGGTCCGAGATGTCGATCAGATCCGTATCGGCGATCGTGCGCGTCGCATCACGGCCGCGCTTCTTGAACATGATCTGGTCATCGCTCTCCACGCCGTCGAAGAAGAAAGCGGTGGCCAGCGGCTCTACGGCCGCGCGGGCTTCCATCTGGCGCGTAACAGCGTAGCCCCGCACCGTATCGGAGGTGAGCTCGGTCGTACTGAGATCGGACAGAGGATCGAGACCGACACGCGACGAGATGTCCTCGACGATCGAGTCCAGGCTTTCGCCGAGACCCGTCGCCCGATTCAGGAAGAGCTGCTGCACGAGACCGAACGTACTGCTCGTGCTGCCCTTCACGTTCACCACGCTCTGCGTCGGGCCGTCGAAGAAGCCCTGGCCGCTCGGGTTATAGCTGCCGTTCAGCGTGGTGCCATCGAAGTTCTCGACCAGCACCGTGCCGTCCCGCGTGTCGAGCAGGCAAGCCAGCCCCGAGCTATCTGCCCAGCCGATCAGTCCATCGCTGACCTGCGAGCTATTGGTGAACGTCTGGATGTGGACGGGCACGCTCGTATTTGCCAGCGCCGAGGTCCAAACTACGCCATCACCGGGCCGCCACTTGAACGCCACCGTGCCAGTGCTCGTCAGAACGCCGACTGCGAAAATGAGGCCGCCGTCTTCGGGATCGTAGATGGGACCGAGTACGTCGTCGGTCGACGCGATGTCGTTGTTCCACGTCGAGCTCGGAATGGTGCCCTCCTGCGAGATGGACACGCCCACAAGCGTACCGGTAGAGCTGCTGGCCGAAGCTGCGATCGTGATCTTCCACACGATGAGATCACTGTTGCCGGCCGCCTTGCTGCACGCCCACATCACCGCGTCACCGAGGACCGGGGGCGCCGCCACGATTCCGCGGATCGAGTCCGTGATCGTGCTTCCGGCGAACTCGCCGGAGATAATAGTCATCGTGTCGGCGTCGAGCAGTGCGAGCCGGTTGTCCGTCAGCCCGAAATCATTCTTGATGACGAGGAACCGCTGCTTCTTGCCAAGGCTGTTGATCGCTACCGGCTCAACAGACTGAAGCATGTTGCCGAGTACCGTGCCGGAGGTCTGAGCATCGACTGCCAGCGTGTTCGGGTCGATACGGACGATCGCACCCGAGTTCGCTTCGCCGAGCCGCGCATAAATCTTGCCGCTGTCCTGGCCAGCGTGGATGTGGCCATGGATCGCATCGCCGCTAATCAGCGGCACCGCCTGCTGCCGGATCTCGTTCAGCGTGTCGTAGTTATAAACGCGCAGGATGCTCGGCGTGCCCACGTTGTCGTCGATCAGATAGATGCGACGCCGGCGGCGGTCGATGGCGCAGTTGTCAGTGGCGGCAACATTGGTCAGGCCGCCTTCCGCTACCGTGTAGTCGTTCGAACCACGCAGCGTGTTCGAGGTCGTCGACTTGAATGCGATCTCAGCCGTGATGTTCGGAATACGGTTGCCGAAGTCCGTGAGCTGGAGGTCATCGAACACGATGTAGCAGAGCCCGCGGTGAGCCGGCACCTGACCGGCGCCCTTATCAGCCTCGATCAAGCTATCCGGAAGCTGCGTTTCGCTGCCAGGATAGAAGCGGAAGTTGAGACCGGCCTTGCGCGTCGTCGACGTGCTCCGCTTGTCATAGATGAGCTTCGAATCTGCCCAGATGCGAATCACGTCTTCAGCTTCGCGGGCAGCGAAAGCCATAGCGAACGAGGAGAAATAGGTGTAGGTGATCTGCACCTGCGAGGGGCCGCCCAGACCGCCCTTGCCGCCACCGACCTCGCGCCGGTTCTCCTGTTCGCGGATGCCGCTCGACCAGATCATGTTGCCGGCCATCCGGAAGGTGCCGTAGCCCAGCGCGATCGCCTGACCATAGGCCGAGGACGAGACGCTGAGATCGCCCAGCCGCGGGCCGCGCTGCTCGACCGGCGCAACCGGGAATAGCAGACGGCCGACAATCGAGCCCAGAAGGAAGCCCGTGTTGGCGCCGATGCCCGTCGCGCCGCCGAGTGCGGCACCTGCAAGACCGAATGCGAGAGTGGCCATTAGTCCTCAACCCCCGGAAAGGCGTAGCAAAAGACCGGCTTACCGATCACAGAAAGCGCCTGCGTCAGCGGCTCCTCGATCACCTGCCGACGCTTGGCATGCGAGTGCAGCACCGCCGGCTCGCCATGCTTCGTCGTGTGGATTCCGCAGTGGCATACGTGGCCGCTCTCGGAGAATACCAGAACGTCCCCGTCGACTGCATCCCGCACAGGCTTGCGGATGAGATGCTCATCGAACTGCTTCAGGAAGCTCCCATCCGGCCGGCGTGGGTAGTCGATCGGATTGTAGGTCGTGAGCTCCAGCACCATGCCGACCATGATGGGGATGCCCACACAGTCGATACCGTGCTTCGTCCGACCCTGGTGCTGCCACTTGACGCCGAGCCAAGTCCGAGCCTCTTCGACGATCTGAGCATGGGTAGCCACGCGCTATCTCCTACCTCGCGTTCGGGTAGTTCAGGAACTCGTCCTGCCCCGGAACATACGGCTCGCCTCGGAAGTTGAGCACGTTATCAAACTTGCTGATGCAAGTCGAGAGCCGCTTGTCGCATCCAGCATAGATGCCCAGCTTGTCGCCCACCTGGACGGCGAAGGGCATCGGCAGGAAAAGCTCGATCAGATCATAGGACGTGATCGTCTCATCGCCGGTGCCGCTCTCGGCCACCAGCGTGGTCTCCGCCACGTCGAGCGTCAGGGCGTTGACCGCCGTCACCGTGAACGTGCCGTTGTTGGCCGCGTCCGTGAAGCCCGTAGTCTCGATCGTCATGCCGGCCTGGAACCCATCCGTAACGAACGAGCCGGTCGAGCGCGAGAAGGTGTTCGTGTCAGCCACGCCGAGCGTCGTGGCGCCAGTGGTCACGGCGGCCACCGACGTCTTCACCTCCATGGCGAGCGGCGAGTTGTTGCCCGTGTCCCACAGCACCGCGCCGTACTTGAACCAGTCGTCCACGGCACGCGATTCGCTCACGCTGATGGAGAACGTGCGGTTGTCGGTCACGGACACCACCTGAGCCGAACGCATGAATGCGTTCTCTGCGGTGAAGACCGCGCTGCCATCCGTCGTGGTGTTGCCGATCGTCGTGTCATAGCTCGGCTGATTGAGATCCGTGGTGCCGGCCGTCGTGCAACGGTAGACCCGATTCTGATAGAGCTCCGTGCGATCCGGCGTTTCGGTCACGGTCGCACTGAGGCCATCGAAGTCAGTGTTGGCCTGCGTGCCGTCCACCAGCGTGTAGCTCAGCGTGATCTTCATCTTGCGAGCCGTTGCGGGGATCGCTCCAGAGAACGACCGGGAGACCCACGTGTCCTCCGGCGTGATCGCTTCTTCGCCGGTATCGAGCGGAGTCGTCACGACCACATCGGAAGCATCGAGCCATTCCACGAGCACCCGGCCTGTATCCAACGGGAACGAGTTGGCCCGCTGGATGGAGAAGTCCATGTTGTAGCTGCCGGCGTCGATCTTGGTCGTGCTCAGGCCCGCCGTCGTGAGGTCGATGACCTGCGATACCTGACCGCTGGCTGAATTGCCGCCTTCGAGATACTGCGTGCCGATGTACGGCGAGAGCCCGCCGTTGGTGTTGTCGTGCAGATCCCAATTTCCCGAGTCGATAGTCCAGCCAGTGATCGACGCCACGCTGGTGCCGAGGGCATCGAGCTCGAAGCTCGGGTTGACGATCGAGACTACCGGCACCGCGGTGGGCACACGAACGTAGTCGCCGGCGGCGTAGGCCGTCAGCCGCAGGACATTGCTCGGCTTGATGGCGATCTTGCAGCGCGAGTCACCGAGATCCGCGCGACACT
>Ga0102944_1001523_pt1 | contig 15177 bp, 17 predicted proteins | sample SalPonD_shore_MG_FD_78172 | JGI IMG/M metagenome (GOLD analysis project Ga0102944, IMG submission 78172) | Salt pond soil microbial communities from South San Francisco under conditions of wetland restoration - Salt Pond MetaG... | ecosystem: Environmental > Aquatic > Marine > Intertidal zone >...
CGAGCTGGTGATGCATCATGTGCTGTGCCGACTCTATGGTGGGATTAGAAACGGTGGTCACCAGATTGCGCGGACCTCCCGCCTCCTCAATGGCCTGATTGATAAGCCCCACGGTGAGCGCGGAGACGCGCTTTGCAGAAGGGTGCGCGTTAAACACCACCGAGTTCCCGGCGGCGATCATACCAATGGCGTTGCAGATAATGGATTCAGTCGGATTGGTGCTAGGGGTAATGGCGCCGATGAGTCCGTAGGGTGCCCGCTCCGTGAGCGTCATGCCGAACTCGTCCGTTTCAGAGAGTGACTCAAGGTCTTCCACGCCCGGGGTCTTCTCCGCGGCAAGAAGATTCTTTTTCACCTTGTCGTCCGCCCGTCCAAGCCGCGTTTCATCAACGGCAAGCCGGGAAATCTCCTCCACGTGTTCCGCTATGGTTGCCCTCACCCGCGTTATGATCTCACGCCGCGTCTGCACCGGGGTCCCGCGGTACTCCGCAAATGCCCGGTGCGCAGCCTGAATTGCCTTCTCAATGTCTCCAAATACGCCGGGGTATGAAACGATTGAGGATTGGCCGCGCGGCGCAGTTCCGGAGACAAGCTCTCCAACCACCTCTTCAACAATCGCCCTGATCTGCCGTTCATCAATTTGCATGAGCCTATCCTTCCCTCGTCCCGCCCGGCACGAAGGGCTTCAAGTCATTGTGAGGACGCGGTATGGTCACGGTACGCACCAAAAGCTCTTTTTCGCGCAGCAGCTCTTCCGCGGCGGCCAAAGCGGCTTCAACTTCTCCAAGCGCCCCGCCAAGAATAGCGGTTGATTTTCCGCCCATCTCATCCCCAATTCTGATCTCCATGATCCGCACGTCCGCTTCCTTGGCCGCCAGGTCAGCAGCCTCCACGCTTCCGGTCACGGAGTAAGATTCAATTACGCCCAGGGCGTCCCAGTCTGAAATATGCGCCGCGCCGCTGAGCGCCGGCAGCACGTCCGGATGCAGGTTGGTGATCAGAAGAAAATCAAGAAGGCACTCCCGGCCTGTGGTGAGTGCCGCCTTCATGGCCATCTCCGCGGATGCAACCTCCCCGGTAATCTCAATCACAAACTTGCCGGGATTGATCACCCGCGTTGCCAGCACCCGTATGGGAGCCGCTTTTACCATGGCGTCCAGCACCTGGTACCCCTGCGCTACGCTGTCCAGTTCCACAATTCCCAGAACACTCGTTTCCGGCGTTTCTCCAGCCGCGGTGCTGCTATTTCCGGTAGGTGATTGTGCCATGTTCATCTACTGCGTCCACTATTCCTATAATAAGCGCGTCCACCGCTTTCCGGTCCGTATCAGGCGTTTGCCGTGAGGAAGTGCCCTGGGAGACAAGGACCACTTCATCCTGTCCCGCACCTACTGCGTCAAGCGCAATGATGTAGCCCTTCTTCCCGGTCCCGGCGCCGTCACAGCTTTCCACCAGAAGGTAGCGCGCCCCGGAAATGCCGTCCGTGCTCCGGTCCGTCACAACCGTGCCGGCAACTCGTGCCAAAATCATGGCGTGTCCTTGCGGTAAACGCTCTTCCCGTCCACGTCCACGGCATCCACAATGGCGGTGATGGTTGCGTCCGCCGGTTTCCCTTCCGTCACCGGCGTGAGGCGCGCGCTGCTCCCGGAGACGTAGAACACTATTTCCCCAGGCCCGGCCCCCACGCTGTCCATGGCCACCACGTAATCCTTTTTGCCCTGCATGGTTGCCGCATCAAGCTTTTCTACCAGCAGAAAACGGACACCTTCCAATGCCGCTACTTTGCTGTCAGAAACAACGGTCCCAACGACCTTTCCCAGTACCATGGAAACCTACTTCTTTGCGGAGGCGTTACCCACCGGCAGCACGGCATCCACGTTTGAATGCGGACGCGGGATGAGATGGATCGATATAACCTCTCCAACACCTTCCGCCGCACGGCCACCGGCGTCAAGCGCCGCCCGTACCGCCGCCACATCGCCACGCACAACTGCGGTCACGTAGCCGCCTCCGGTCTGAACGTAGTTGGTAAGCTCAACCTTTGCCGCCTTGACCATAGCGTCCGCCGCCTCAACCATTGCGGCAAACCCGCGGCACTCAATCATTCCCAGCGCGTTCTCATTGACTTCAGCCATTTCTCTCTATCTCCTTCTCATCCGGCGCCCTATTCTCCGCCGCCTGTTATGGCCCTTCCGGACAAGTCTGCCAGCCGCTGCGATACAATTTCCTGACTGACCAGCACCTCAGACTCCTCACCTGCAATGTAGACGCGGCCGTACCGGCCGTATCCATTGACGTTAATGATGTTAATACGGGATGCTTTCTCAGCCTCGTTAGCGGCGTAGTACGCGTAGCCGGCAGGTTCCAGCTCAAGGACGTAAAGCGTATCCCCGCGGAGCACCATGTTGCCGTAACGCGTTTTGTTAATAAGCTGCGCGTGATGATCACTGATATTCTTGATCAGTTGATTTGTCAGCACGCGCGGCGAGAGCCGGTCAGCATCCGTGAGTCCCAATTCCTCAAGAATGGCGGCGCCTGCCTGCCGCGCATCTCCCTGATTGTCGGAGTGGACTTCCAGCATGCCGAATTGCCGCTCAACTATCTGAATTCCCGGCGTGACGTTGGTGGCCTTCAGCGCCACGTCAGTCAGCCGGTTGATTTCTATCCCCGGAGAGATCTCAACAATCATGCATGCCTGCCCACCCACGGGAAAGTATCCGCGCGATATGGTGGAAATGAAGCTTGCCATTTGAAGTTGCAGTGAGTCCAGGAATACGTACGTTCTCAGATCAATGTTCTTACCGCTCATACGCCCTACTTCTGTCTGCCAAGCGGAAGGGCAAGATCAACGTTCTCGTGAGGACGAGGAATAATGTGGGTCGATATCACCTCTCCCACGCGTTCTGCAGCTCTGCTTCCTGCATCCAGCGCGGCCCGGACGGCGGCAACGTCACCACGGACAATGGCGGTCACATATCCGCCTCCCGTTTTTTCGTGCCCCATAAGCTCTACCTTTGCTGCTTTGACCATGGCATCCGCGGCCTCCACCATAGCGGCAAATCCGCGGCACTCAATCATGCCCAAAGCATCACTTTTGACGTCAGCCATACTCCCTCCTGGCAATTATAGATCAGCGCGAGGTTCATAACACTCAATTGTTCTGAAAATACGCTTCAATATGGACTATTTCTTCCATCCAATGGTATAATTCTTACACCCGAACCGGCAACCTGTCAAGTAACGGCGCAAAAGAACAGGTCGATTTTCGGCCGTCGGATCGGCATTGGAGCAGCATGGAAAACCGCGACAATCGGCTAACTGAGATCCTCGGAATCCTGAAGGCGCGCAACGCGAGCAGCGTAAAAGAGCTCTCTGAACGCCTGCTTGTTTCCCAGCAGACTGTCCGGCGCGACCTGCAGTTACTCGCTGGCCGGGGAAGCGTCCATCTCATGCACGGCGGCGCCGCCCTGGTACCGAGCGCTGACGGAGACACACGTTACTCCCTTGCGCTCGCGGGAACGCAAAACCGGGAAGAAAAAACACGCATTGGTGCTGCCGCCGCCGCGCTCCTTGAACCGAATGACGTCATTATTATCGACGCCGGTTCCACCACGGAGTTTCTCGCCCGCGCCATCCCGGCCGACCTTCCAATTACCGTCATATGCTACACCTTGAACATTGTGGTGGAAGTCACGCAAAAAGGCGGCTGCACACCCATCTTCTGCGGCGGCTATTATCACGAGAACGCCCTCATGTTTGAAAGCACCGAAGGCATCGATCTCATCCGTAAACACCGTGCAACCAAGGCATTCATCTCTGCCGCCGGCATCAGCGACCGGCTCGGCGCCACCTGCTCAAACGCCTACGAACGCGCAACCAAGCGTGCTGCAATAGAGTCTTCTCTGGAAACCATTCTCGTTGCAGACTCCTCCAAATTCGGCCGCGTCCGTCCCGTCCACTTTGCAGACCTCACGGAGATTGACGCCCTGGTTTCAGACTATGGGCTGGACCCCGAGCAGGCAGACACAATGCGGGGCGTGGGGATGCGGGTCGAACTGGTGTAGGACAGTCTATACACGTTTTCCAGAAGCAAAAACTATCGTTTTTCCGCAGAATTCCCCCTCAGCTTCATCCAATCTTCATGTTTGAGGTTTATTGGTTAGGTAACACTCGTACATGGAGGTACAGTATGATCCAACATCTATCGAGCCCTGCCACCCTGTTGCACGCAACGCAGATGGCAAATGCCCGCATGTCTGAAAGGCCCGGTGAGGCCGAACACGACGGCGACTCCGACGATGCGGCCCGATCAGTTCGTAATGCCGGCGCTACCAGGATGAACAATCTCCCCGGTTATCTGGGGACAATGATTAACACTACGGCGTAGCGCAGGCCCCATCGGCGGCCGGGAGACGAATCGGTAATACGCCATCCGTGGTGTAGACAACCGGTCCCGGTCGGCAGCGTCTGTGCAGGCAGGTGCTGCGCACACCGGAGAGGCATCTCCGGTGTGTCCGTTTCTCCCCTCTGTCTACTCTCGTGCCGAAGCCTGAAGCAGGAGGTCAAATATTTTTGCCTCCGATGCGTGAGCCGGATCCAGGCCGCACACTTCTTTGAGAATATATTCCCTGCCCCGGGGGAAATCCTCTTCTGCAAAAGAACGGTCCTCCGGGAACATCCGTCCCCGTTCATCGGATTTCCTGAAGCGCATGGCGGCGGCGGCGGTTTCCGCGATCATGGTGCAGGGAAGATGGTGCTTGCCGGCCAGTAGCATTGCTCCTATGAGTCGGTCATTCCTTCCAAGTTTTCTCCTCAGATCGCGGCCTACCCGGTAGATGGTATCGCCCAGAGCCCTGTTCCGGAATCGATCCAGGAGATCCTCGGTGTACTCACCCAGGGCGCGCGGTCCAAAAGTGCCCGGGTATTCTGCCGCCAGGGCGGCGGCCGCTTCATTCATGGCGGCCCTCACCCGCATCTCCACCTCCGGGTCTTCCAGTGTTTCCCAGATGTAGGTTTGATCGGGGAATTTTGCATAACCAAGATACGCCGCGGCGGCATGTCCGAGATTATGCAAGAAGAGTTTTCTGTCCACGTATGCCTCTATATTGGCAACCGGCATGATACCGGGAAGCTCCGGCAGGGGGCCCCGAAAACCGGATTCAGCAACGATCAGCGTGTTATACTCCTCCGCAAAGACCCACAAAGGGTCCTTCGCCAGGTCCTCCGGCGTCATGATGGGGACCATCTTGCCGATGCTTGTTTCTACCAGGCCGGTAAGTTCGGCAAATGGGTAATTTTCCGGTAAAAGGGCGCCAAGGGCGGTCTGGAAATAGTGCGCTGCGTGCCGCATGTTTTCCGCAATGACGATGTCAATCGGCATCCCGGGACGGCGGTCCTGCCTGAGAAGAAGCCCCTCGGCTATCGGTTTCATGATTCCAGAAAGCGCGTTTTTCCCCACTGACGTCGCGACCAGCGACGCGTCCGCAACTTCTTCCGCCACAGCTTCCCTGTTTTGCCCGTTCACGGCCCGGACGTTGGTGACGCTCAGTTCCTCATCGACCCCTTCGCTTCTTTTAATCATGACCCGGTATTTCCGGTGCTGGTTCAGCAAGTCGACAAGTTTGGGATCGATATCTACAAACACCACCTCGTATCCGCCCCGGGAAAAAAGCTGGCCAATGAAACTTCTCCCGATATTGCCGGCTCCGAACTGCACGAGTTTCCGGCTCATACATCCTGCCCAGGAGAAACCGGAAAGCTACCGCCTATCTGCTTCCGATACGCGCGCAGGAGGCCGGTAATCTGGCCCAGCTTTTCACCGGGAGAATGTTCCTCAAAGGTTCCACCGGGATAGAAGCAGGCAAAACCGCCGGAACATATCCCCCACGCCGCCGCTTCTTTCAAATCAAGTTCCCCCTGTGGACGGCCGCCAAGCTGTGCCGCCATGGAGGCCAGGACTCCCCCGACAAAGTTGTCGCCGCAGCCGGTGGTATCCCCCTTCGGGTTTGTCCGTGATTTGAGGCGCCGCTCCACCTCCCGGGAGACCGGAATCTCCGTCGGTTCGAGCCGGCGGAAGAGCCCGCCCCTGGAAAAGAGCACCACCGGTCTTGAGCCCCGCGTGATGATAAACGCCCCGGTATCCTTCGCAATGAAGAATCGGCAGGCGCGGTCTATGGAATCCGTACCGCTCAAGCGCAGAGCTTCTTCCTGGTCTGTTACCAGAAGGTCCGTGTGGGCGTAGGTCTCATCGGTTTCTCCCAGCGGCCATCTGCGGGAAGCCGACGCGTGCTGGTTTCTGGAATCGTACACCGTAGATAAGACAGTGATGCGCTCCTGGTCCTTTGCCCTTCTCACCAGTGCGGTCAGGGAATCATGAATTCCGGGAACGAGAGCGCTACCTCCAAAAAAGAGAATATCTCCTTCCCAGAACCCTTCCGGCAGCCGATGCGGCGTATAGTCGGCGGCAACTCCGAGAGTGCTGATGAAAGCACGCTCACCGTTGCCGTGGTCCCACCGCGGATCCGAAAGCACAACGGTAGACGGGGATATCCCCGGAGTGTGTTCATAGTTACGTATATCCACATCGGTGCGCCCTAAGATTTGGAGGATTCTGCGGGCGGCCCGGTCATTCCCAAGGGTTCCAAAAAACCGGATGCGTACCCGTGAGGAATGCAGCAACTGCACGGCGTTGATGAGGGCGACAATTGCGGGGCCGCCAAGGTTTTCATGATCCGGCATTCGGCCGCCTGTAATTTCGCGGAGAACCGAGCGGACCTCCGTGCCGGCAAAACGTTGAAAGTCCTCGGCAAACACGAGCTTTCCCGGCGCTAATCCGCCATCCCCCTCTCTGCGGGAGCAATATGTTCTGAACCCGCGGCCGCTGAAATCTATGTCAGTGTAGAGAATGTCGAGGAGTGAACAGCCGAGGCCGTTAATGGTAACGGAAGTCATGGATGTTCCTTCAATACCAGATCTCCAGGCCCATTTAATCAGATTCTCCCGCTATTGGTAAGGTGGGTGCCGTATGTAGCCTGGCGCCCCTCGCGTTCGGCTTTTGCAGCGTTCCACCTTGATACGTTCCCTCTGCATAGCCGACAATAGTTTTGGCCGAACGCATTCGACCAGAAGTGAAAGGAGCCCACATGAGCACACACTCAGAACGCCACTACGCCGACCGAATTGGATGGCTGAGAGCGGCTGTAATGGGAGCAAACGATGGAATTGTCTCCACGGCGAGTCTTGTTGTGGGCGTCGCGGCCGCCAGCGTGACGCGCGGTAATCTTCTCACCGCCGGTTTGGCGGGGATGGTGGCAGGCGCAATGTCCATGGCGGCCGGCGAGTACGTATCGGTTAGTTCTCAGGCTGACACGGAGAAGGCGGACCTTGCACGCGAGCGGCGGGAACTGGATTCAAATCATGAGTTCGAGCGGCAGGAACTGGCGGCCATCTATGAAGAACGAGGACTTGATCCCGCGCTTGCCGGCAGGGTTGCAGACCAGTTGATGGCTCATGACGCCCTCGGAGCGCACGCGCGGGATGAGCTGGGCCTGACAGAGACTCATAGCGCACGTCCCATTCAAGCGGCACTGGCCTCCGCCGCAACGTTTGCCGCAGGAGCAGCCGTGCCGCTTCTCATTGCGTGGTTCACTCCTCTATCCGCTCTCATTCCTTCTGTGGCGGGAGGCTCGCTCCTTTGTTTGGCGGCTCTCGGCGGACTGGCTGCACGCGTTGGCGGCGCCACGGTGACAAAAGGTGCCATCCGGGTCACCTTCTGGGGGGCCCTTGCAATGGCGGCCACCGCGGCGGTTGGTTCCCTGTTCGGCACCGTGGCATAGACAAGCTCCCGGAGAAACTCTTGCCGGCACAGAGTCATCCCCGGGGCAGGTATTTCTTTATGTCATGCGCCGCTCGAACAAGCTCACGGCCGCGGGCAAACGATTCTATTTCACCAAGGGCTATCTGCTGTGTCATCAGGTTTCCGATAGCTGTGGCTTCCGTGGGCCCGGCATAAACGGGAATGCGTGTGGCGTCAGCAGCAAGCTGGCAGAGGAGCTCGTTCCGGCTGCCGCCGCCTATGATGTAGAGCTCTGAGATGGAGCTGCCGGTGGTGTCCTCTATACGTTCCAGGGTGCGGCGGTACTCGGCGGCAAGGCTTTCAAGGATGCCGCGCACCACCTGAGCAGGACCGTTAGGCGGGGTTTGGCCGGTTTCACTGCACCAGGCGGTGACGCGGTCCGGCATAGTGTCATGCGGAGAGCCGGGTTTGAGAAAGCGCGGATCGTTTACTTCAATGGAGAAAGCCGCGGGACCGTCTTCTTGCGCCATCTGCGCAAGCTCAGCGTAGCTGTATGAATGCCCCTGTCTGTCCCATTCGCGCTTGCACTCCTGGACAATCCAGAGACCCATAATGTTCTTCAGAAAACGAATACCGCCGTCCGTAGCCCCTTCGTTGGTGAAGTTGTATGTAAGGCTCTTTTCCGTGATCACGGGTTCCGGAGACTCTACCCCCAGCAGTGACCAGGTTCCGGAACTGATGTAGGCGTAATTGCTCTCTCCGCCGGCAGGGATAGCCGCCACCGCAGAAGCGGTGTCGTGGCTTCCAACCGCAACAACTTTGACATCATCCGGTGCCCCTACTTCTTCGGCCAGCGCAGGAAGAAGCGGTCCCAGCACGGTTCCGGGCATGACAATTTCTCCCAGCATGCGCCCGTCCAGCCCAAGGCGGGAAAGCAGGTCCGTGGCCCACCGCCTGGTTGTAACGTTAAACATCTGTGAAGTGGATGCGATGGAATACTCGTTATTGATGACGCCGGTCAACCAGTAGTGGAAGAGGTCCGGGGTGAAGAGCAAATGGTCCGCTGCGGCATACAGTTCCGGATGTTCTCTCTTGAAGGCCAGCAGTTGATAGAGCGAGTTGATTTGCATGATCTGGATACCGGTCTGCCCGTACACCTCGGCACGCGGCACTACGCTAAAGACTTCTTCCGGCACACCGTCGGTACGCGAGTCGCGGTAGTGGTATGGATTGGAAAGAAGCTCGCCGCCGGCGTCACACAGCGCAAAGTCGACGCCCCAGGTATCCAGGCCAATGCTGCGGATTTCCCCGCCGCCTGCGGAAAATGCCAGTTTCAATCCGGTCTTGATTTCCGAAAAGATGGAAAGAACGTCCCAGTAGAGTGTATTTCCCACCCTGACCGGAAGATTGGAAAATCTATGCACCACCTCAACACAGGAGACATCACCAACTATGATCCGTCCGCTTTCAGCCCCAAGATCTATCGCAATGTGCTTATTTCCCACAACACTCTCCCTACTCTGTACTCTCGGTGCTGATTTTGGCGCGGAAGCGTTCAACTTCCCAGTTCCTGATGAACTCTATTTGATCTTCCGGCATTGGCAGGGGCCCGCCAAAGCTCTCTGAGTAAGCCAGTATCTTCAGCAGATCCGCAAAAAGAACCGCCGCAGAATCAGCCACCTTCCGGCTCTCCGCAGATATCCAAACCGTGCCGTCGGTGCGCGCAAATATGCGCGGCGTCTGCCCGTAACGTTTCGTGTAGTCGGCAACTGCCGCCTCTACCGCCTCGCGGGCGGGAAGTGTGCCGCCGCCATCACGGGGGCCTTGATCATCGACCGGCAGCCACGCCGGCGTGGAACGGCAGTACACAATATGGTCCGGGGTATATCCGAGCGTGGAAAGCGGGCCGGCCGGTCCGGCCGCGGTTTGCCTTGCTATTTCCGGGTTGGAGAGCGCACGCACCACCTGCCCCGGAGCGCCGGGAAGCGCAACATCTTCGCCCTGCTCCCCGGGCGCACGCTCTGGCTCGCGCGTGACACGGGCGGAGATACGCGAGAAAACATCGTCATAAATTCTCTTTATCTCTTCCACGCTGTCTGCCGCTACAAAGACGCCGTGATTCTGCAAAAAGATAAGGGGCGGAACCGAATTACCCGCGCCGGTGTGTTTCCTGATAACAGAGCGCACCTCTCTTGCCAGAATGTAGCCCGGGTTTGTGGTGGGAACCCAGAGCATGCCGCTGCCGAAAATTTCTTCCGCAATATCCGGGCCGGCCTGTGAACAGGTGAGGCCGTTTACCAGGGCCGGATGGGTATGGACGACGTAGCGCTGCGGTAAAAGATCATGCAGAAGCGTTTCCACACTGGGGCGCAATGTCTGCCCGTCCGCGCGTGCTGACATGAGATCGGCAAGCGCCTCCTGTTCCCGTTTGTCCGGATCCACCGGATAGCGCCGTTCCCAGATGGCTGCAAGCCGGTCGCGCTGCATACGCACAAAACCTTCCTCTGTGATCCGGGCAAGCGCAAACCCGGACGCCTTCACATAGAGCGCGTTGCCTTCTTTGTAGGAAGTGTTTCCGCCGCCGGCAAGAACAAAGTGCGGATCTGCCCCGTAGTATCGCGAAATTTCGGCAAGTTCGGTGAGTCCCATATTACCTCCGTGCACGCAGGACGCGCTTCTCATAGTCGGTCACCCGCGCAATGAGTTCTGCATCAGTGGGCACGCCCGCGTTCTCGCAGTAGTGATCCCACACCGCGCCCAGCGGCAGGGTCCGTTGTTCCTCCAAAAGAGCAAGCCGGGTAAAGTAGTCTCCGGCCTCTTCTGCTTCCACCAGCCGCTTTTTTGGTTCAAGAAGCGCGGCGAGCAGCCCCTTCAGGGTAGATCGCGCCCCAATGGCCCACGCGCCAACACGGTTCAGCGTGGCATCGAAGAAATCCAGCCCAATATGGATGTCATTAATGCGGTCGGTACGCACTATTTCCTGGCAGAGCATGCGCAGCTCATCATTGAAGAGAACGATGTGGTCACTGTCCCAGCGCATGGGCCGTGAAACGTGCAGGAGAAGTTCATCGGTGAACAGGAGCAGGGAAGATATCTTGTCTGCGATGACCTCCATTGGATGGAAATGACCGGAGTCAATACAGATCATCTTATTGCGGGTCAGCGCGTATCCCATGTAAAACTCGTGCGAACCTACCACAAACGCCTCGCTTCCAATGCCGAACAGCTTGGACTCAAGCGCGTCCTTCATTGCCTTTGCCGGGTACTCGGTTTGAAAAACCTCATCAAGCGCGCGGGTCAGCGTTTCCCGCAGGCCAAGGCGGTCAGCGGGATAGTCCTTCATGCCGTCCGGAAGCCAAATATCGTGAATACAGGTGGATCCAACCTCCGCACCAATGTGGGCGCTCACCGCTCGGGCCCGGCGCAGGTGCTCCATCCAGAACTCTCGAGTGGCGGAGTCCTTGCTTGAAAGGGTGAAGCCGTCATCCGCGCGTGGGTGAGAGAAGAACGTGCTGTTGAAATCCAGGCCCAGACCGTGCTCCCGGCACCATGAGATCCAGCCGTCATAGTGGGACGGCTCGATTTCATCCCGGTCAACCGTCCGGCCGCCAAACTCGCCATAACTTGCGTGCAGGTTAAGACGATGTTTTCCCGGCAGCAGGGAGTAGAGCTCACTCAAATCCGCACGAAGCTCCTGCACCGTCCGCGCCTTGCCCGGATAGTTGCCGGTAACCTGAATACCGCCGCCGCCAAGCGCCGCGTCAGGCCGCTCAAAACCGCCCACATCATCGCCCTGCCAGCAATGTATCGACAACGGAATGCGCTCAAGCGCGCGTAACGCGTCAGCCGCATTCACCCCGCTCTCTGCGTACTGCTCCACCGCAAGCTCATATGCCCTCTGCACGTCAGCCATTTCCGCCCTCCTCCTCTTTCACGTTCCGGCTCCTATTATCATATCAGCCAGCGCCCATTCCGTCCTTGACAATTCTGTCACACAATAGCACTATTCCGTCAAGCCACTCACACCCGGGGGGTACATGCAAGACCAGGCAATGCTTCACCTGACCATGTCCGAGTTTTTCCAGGAAAGCGGGCCGCCGGTGGAACTGTTGCGCCGATCCCCTCAAATTCCCTTTCCCCTGCACACCCACGAGTTTTCGGAGCTGGTGGTGATCTTTTCCGGTCAGGGAATCCATTTCACGGACCGGGACGAGTACGTTGTATCTGGCGGTGACGTTTTTGTCATAGAGGGAAACCAGGCGCACGGATATCGGAACGTTGATGATCTGGTGCTGGTAAACATTCTCTTTGACCCCGAACAACTGCGCGTGCCGGAGGCGGATCTCACGCGAATCCCCGGTTATCACGCGCTTGTCACCCTGGAGCCGCTCTTACGGCGCTCTCACGGCTTTCAAAGCCGCCTCCGGCTCTCATCTTCTCATCTTGACCGCGTCAAAGAACTGGTAGATGCGCTGGAAGAAGAGTGCAGGTACAAACAACCGGGATATCAGTCTCTGGCAACCGCCTACTTCATGCAAATAGTCGGCTACCTCTCCCGCTGCTTCACCAACGCAGATGGCCCTCATGCAAAACCGCTCATTGGACTTGCACGCGCGGTGAGCCTGCTGGATGAAAATCTTGCGCGCAGCGTCCGGATATCTGAGCTGGTTTCCGCCTCCGACATGTCGGAAAGCTCGCTCCTTCGCGCCTTTCGCGGCAGCTTTGGATGCTCACCCATTGAGTACCATCTCCGGCTCCGCCTGGAGCACGCCGCCGGCCTGCTGCCCGGATCCGATCTTTCAATTACAGTGATTGCCGGCCGATGCGGCTTCTCTGACAGCAACTACTTCAGCAGGCAGTTCCGAAAGCACTACGGCATGAGCCCGCGGGACTACCGGAGAGAATCAGAAGCCGGCGGCCGGGCGAATTAGGCGCTGGAAAAAATACCCAATCTTCGGGCCACTATGAAAAGGTTGACAGGCACGCCAATTCGAAATAGAATCGAAAGCAATACGAAAGCTAAAAGAAGGCCTAAAAACGTTGACCGGGAACCTTTCTGAAAGAGAACATAAGATCGTAGAGCTTCTTGCGGAAGATGCATCCATATCAGTCGGAGAAATCAGCAAGCAGCTTGATGTGTCCACCGTTACCATCCGCAATGACCTTTCCAGCCTCGCGGAGAAGGGAATTATCATCAGAACCCACGGCGGAGCCTTCCCCGTCTTTCACCAGAGTATTCTGGAACGGCAGAAGGAACGCGTTCGAGCCAAGACAGGCATTGCAAAGGCAGCGGCAGAACTCATTCAGGACGGGGAAGCCATCATGATAGAGGCAGGAACCACTACCGCCCAAATTGCGCGCTACCTGCTGGGTAAACGGGATTTGCATGTCGTCACAAACTCGACCCTGGTGATCCCTTTTGCACGGGTAAACCCGGGCATTCACCTGACAATGGTGGGAGGAGAGTTCCGTCCACTGACAGAATCCCTGGTAGGCCCGGTGGCGCTCAGACACCTGGAAGAGTTCTTTGTGAAAACCGCCTTTATTGGAACTGACGGGCTCACCCTGGAATACGGACTCACTACCCACCTGGTAGAAGGTGCGGAGATTGTGCGGAAGATGGCCGCGCAGGCAGAACGCACCGTACTTGTTGCAGACTCATCCAAGTTCGGAAAGGTGGGTTTTGCACGTGTGCTGCCGCTGGAGTCGGTCGATATGTTGATCACAGATTCCGAGCTGACCGGAGAGGCACGGAGCCAGCTTGAGGCCATCGGATTAGAAATACGTATGGCTTAGGACAGAGCCAAAAGGAGAATATGAATGGCCGTTGAAGTAGTCATGCCACGGCAGGGAAACACAGTGGAGTCCTGTATCATCCTTGGATGGAAGAAGCGGGAGGGTGATGCGGTACAGGCAGGCGAGGCCCTGTGTGAGGTTGAGACGGACAAAGCTACATTTGAGGTTGAAGCACCGGAAGATGGAACGCTCCTGAAAATACTTCATGAAGAAGGAGAAGATGTTCCGGTTCTGCAACTCATCGCAATTATTGGCGAACAGGGCGAAGACATAGAGGAAATCCTGCAACGGACAGGCGGCACTGACACGGCCGAACCTGCAGAACAGGAGCCCGAGCGCGCTGAGCCGGCAGCCGCTGAGCCGGCGGCCGCCGAGCCGCCTCGGGCTGAGAAGTCCGCGAGCGTTGAAACCGGCGGGACCGGTGGCACCCGGAGTACTGAAAGTCGCGGCGGCATGGCCGTCTCTCCCCGCGCCCGCCGCCTGGCGGAATCTCATGGAATTGACACCACCACGCTCTCCGGTTCCGGCCCACACGGCCGAGTCATTGAGCGTGACGTTCAGGCAGCCGCAGACGCTGCCCCGCGTTTGACTGGTGCCGCGGCAGATGCCCTACGCGACGGAGGTGTTTCAGCCCCGGCCCAGGGGAGCGGTTTGGCCGGGCGGGTGACAACCTCGGACCTGCCCCGTCGCAGCACGAAAGCTTCTGCAGCCGGTGCAGGCACTGCCGGTGCTGCAGACCTGCCCTTCCCCGGTCCTGTAACAGAAGAAGCGGTTACCGGCGTGAGGAAACGTATTGCAGAACGCATGCGCGCATCGCTATCTCAGACCGCGCAGCTCACCTTGAATTCCTGGGCAGATGCACGCGCCCTGCTTTCCTACCGCGCCCGGCTGAAAGCACAAGGCGAGCGGCGCGGCGTGGGCGGCGTGAGCTTGAATGACATGATCCTCTTTGTTGTGGCCCGAAGCTTGGGTATTTTTCCTGAAATGAACGCCCACTTCCTCGGTGAGAAGATTGTCCGGTTTGAACGGGTCCACCTGGGTTTCGCGGTTGATACGCCGCGGGGACTCATGGTTCCGGTCATAAAAAACGCGGACCTGCTTACTCTGAAACAGATTTCTACAGAGACAAAGCGCCTTGCCTCCTCTTGCCAGGAAGGAAAGGTTTCACCGGATGAACTTGCCGGTGCCACCTTTACGGTAACAAACCTCGGCGCAGCCGGTGTGAGCCACTTCACGCCGGTCCTGAATCCACCACAGGTTGGAATCCTTGGTGTTGGCGGAATTGAGCTCCGGCCCGTAGAGAAAGATGGCGAGGTAGAGTTTGTGAAGCAGATCGCGCTTTCACTGACCATAGATCACCAGGCGGTGGACGGCGCTCCGGGCGCACGTTTCCTTGCCGCGGTGGCGCAGAATGCGGCCGAAATCGATCTGCTTCTGGCCGGGTAAACGGGGGGATCAGAGTGTTTGAAATCATAGTCATTGGAGGCGGACCCGGCGGCTACCTGGCCGCGGAACGTGCAGGAGCACGGGGGATGTCAGTGCTTTTGATAGAGCAGTCCCGCCTGGGCGGCGTCTGCCTGAATGAA
>Ga0102944_1001524_pt1 | contig 15171 bp, 15 predicted proteins | sample SalPonD_shore_MG_FD_78172 | JGI IMG/M metagenome (GOLD analysis project Ga0102944, IMG submission 78172) | Salt pond soil microbial communities from South San Francisco under conditions of wetland restoration - Salt Pond MetaG... | ecosystem: Environmental > Aquatic > Marine > Intertidal zone >...
AAGTTTTTATGAAACCTCGTATCTAGATTTAATTGGGAAAAAGAAGAACTTGGATTTTTCCATAAATAGTTATTTTTATTGTGCATAAATATAACTATCTTCTTTTTCCTATTTTAATTTAGCTCGATTAAAGAAGAAAGTACTGATTCAATTTTTGTCGGTTGAATCAAGTACTGATTATATATGAAAAAAAAAAAAATTTATTATATCTGTTATTAATCTCAACCTCTTTAAAATTCTTCTATACTAATTTTAAAATATTCATGAAAAAAATTATAAAATGTGGCTACCACTTATTTTTTCGAAATTCTTAAATAGTTGAAAATTGTAAAAATTTATTATTTAAGAAAAGAAAAATAATAATAATTAAAAAACTTCAATTTATTATTGTAATATAATTTAATTCCAAAAAAGGTAGGAAAGATATGGGAAAAGACGAACTTTTCGTGAAGAGGGTGTTTGAGATAATAAACGAATTAAAGATCCCCTTAATTGATGAACGAGTATATGATGATGTAAAGATTAGCTCTAAAAATGGAATTGTACATGTTACTTTCGAATTCGAGGAGGATGAAAGTGTTATTAGGGGTTTCCTTGGATTAGCTGAATACTTCCATACAGTAATTATAAAAAGAGAGGATGAATTTTACATTCCGCATGACAACATGCTTTTCATCCTCCGCAACGCATAAATCTCCACTCTAATCAGAGCTATATTTTTTTCTTTTACTTTTTATCTAATTTTAATATCATAGTAAATTCTATAGAATTATTTAAATTAAAATCTGCTATTAGGATCTTAACTTTTCCACTCTTTCTTCAAACACTTTATCTGTATCTTTCATATCCTTGATTATATTTCTCAAGACAGGTATCCAAAATAATGGAATGAATATCCAGAAGAAAATAGAGGTTGTCATCCCAATGGTATAGTTAAATGCATCTGCAACGAAAGCCCCGATTAATGGTCCTAGGGCTCTCCCTATAATATCAAAAAAGTTAGTGGTGGCAAGTACAGTTGCTCTATTCTCTGGTAGATTGATATCTGCGACTGTAGCATACCAATTACCGTTTACGGCCCCATTCGCAAACAATCCTATAACAAATAAGATAATCCAAATAATCACACCTGGATTAGAAAGTACATTGATAATTGAGCTTGGATCGGAGACAGTAAAAGGGATGATTAATGCGATAAATAAAAAGGGAATGGGAAAAATGTTGCCGAATAAAGCTAAATATACTCTTGCTTTTTTATTTCCTTTCTTAAAGAGATTATCTCCGATAAACCCAAAGAAAATAGTCCCCATAAGAGTGCTCAATAGGATAAATCCTAAGAATATTAAGGATATATCGGCAGGAATATTATGATATTGTTTCATATACTCAAAAAGCAAGAATAGAATTATCCCGGTAGGGATTGTATCCACAAAATTAATAATTAACCACATATTAGATTTCTTTTTAAAAATCCTTCGCAAATCAGAAATTTCAATTCGATAAGAATATTCTATCATATCCTCTTTTACTAAATGAGAGTAATCTTTCCCAATTCTGGAAGGTTCTCTGAAAAATAATATAAGAATAGTTGTGATCACCCCAGCGATTCCCGCATTTAAGTACGCTATTCTCCAATCAACAGGCCCAGCAAATGTTGCTAGAAGTAAACCGAGAGCCGTTCCTATTAAGGAAGCAATAGAAAAAAATGAAAATCCTTTTGATCTCTCTGTTTGGGATATAAGATCACCGATAAGTGAGAATATTGATGGTATAACCGCTCCAAAAGCAAGACCATTGATGGAAGTTAAAAGAAAAAACATAATATAACCCTGAAATCCAGGTGGTATAAAGATTGTTAGAATTGAAAAAATTGAAAATAATACACTTCCAAAGAATAGAATCCATTTTCTTGTGATCTTGTCTGCTAGATACCCGAAAACAATTATTGAAATACCTGAGATAATCGTGTAAGAAAAAGTTAATACTCCTAAGGGGCTAGTATCGCCCCCAAAACCAAAATAGTTTGAAATCAGTTCTAAATTGGGAGAAATCATATACTGAGTGGAGTAGACGAAAGAAATGATGATTATGAATAATAAAATTGACAATATAGAAAAAGAACGAGTATTTTTTTCCATAATACTGATTAGACACAACTATATTAAAAAATTTTACCTCTTAGTTTGCCATATTTAATTTAAAAAAAAATTAAAAAAAATTAAAAAAGAGATTCAGAACATAATTCCCCATTTTCTTCAAAGCAATCAAATAATGAATCAAGTGAGTCAATATATTTTGACATCGATTCATACCATTTTTCAAGAAGGAAGGTCATTCGTTTTTTTATTTCTTTTAAATCGTACGCATTATATATGTATAAATAGCCTCTCTTCTTGGTTTGTTTTAAATTTTTTAACCTTGAATATTTTTTTAGACTCATTGATTCTCTGTTAATTAGATTCATGTCATATAATGATTGTAATGCTCTTTGGAGGGAACTTCTGTCCATTCCAAAAACTTTTGTTAATTCTGAAGTTCCTACATTTTCATGGTTTAATAAATATGCGAATACATCAGTTTCTAAATCATTTAATCCAAGAATACAATGAAATAATTTATTGCTTTTAAACACTTCTTTATCTTTTGCCTTCTCAATATCTATTCTTTCCATATCTTTTAATTGATTTGAGATACTTTCCATTCATATCATCATTTTGAGTTAATTATAATTTTTGAAAAAATCACTCATATTTAGATTTCAATTTTTCAAGTACTTGTTTCATGTTATCATAATTCGTAGTCCCGACGATTTTATGTATTAGATTATCATTCTTTATGAAAGCTGTCGTGGGTATCCCTGTAATACCAAATTTTTGTGCTAAACTACTATTTTCATCAACATCCACTTTTGCGAAGAGAAAATCATGTGGATAATCATTTTGCAGCTTCTCAAAGACCGGGGCAAAGATCTTACAAGGCGCGCACCATTCCGCCCAAAAATCAATGATAATGATTTTATCAGAATAATCATTTATTAATTTTTGATATTCTTGAGGTGAATGGATTTTTACAATGCCCTGTGGCATCGATTGAAGCTTCATATAACTCTCAAGCTTCTGCTTCCTTAATCTTTCTAATTCCTCATCAGACATTTGATCACTATTTCCTACTTTAACATTTTTTCAATTTTGTAAAAGTTGGGCGAAACTCATACACAACTTTAATAAAAAGTAATTAAAAATGGTTTTTAAATCTCTTTATTTTGAATTCAAATGATTATAGAAAAACCTTATTGCATATTTATTTAGAGAATGTATAATCTAGGATTAGATGAAGTAATTTAATATAAATAACTAAATTTCGTGAAACTACTATGAAAAATATGAGAGAGTGCTAGTTTAAATACTACTATTGTTATAATTAAAGCTGAATGTAAAAAACGATAAATGATGGGAAATAAGTATGAATAAACCATATTTTTGTACAAAATGTCATCACAAGCATGTTCGGGGTCAGATTTATGAAAAACATAAAAAACACAAAGAGAATGATAAAGAAATTCAGAAAATTGATCATTTTATAATGAAAGGTAAAAAAGGGGAGAATTTAGAAGTCAGAACGAAGGAACTAAAAAATTCTCTTAGAATAAATATTTACAAACATAAAGAGCTTGCTTGTTCGACAGATCTAGATATTCAGGAGCATATGTTAACAAAAAGCCATATTCGAAATTATATTCATAACAATTGTATTTAGATATTCCCTTTATTCTTTAATTAGATTCATAGAAGACTGAGTAAAAAGTAGATAAGACCAAATAAACTATACTTGAATCATCTTAATAAGTTATTAGTTTATTTTTATTTTTTAGCAATATAATTTTAAAATAAGAATAAAAATATTAAAATAGATTATTTTCTTTACTCTATCCTAAAAATTTGAAAGATAAGGTTAGAAATGAACATCCATTCCTTTTTTATTCTGAAAAAAAATGGAGCATGTATTTATAGTCGCAATTTTACGAATGAGATTAATTATAACATTAACTTAATCACCCCGTTCTTTTCTGCAATCTTTAGTTTCTCAGATAAAGTCATTTCTCGAGATTTGGAAGTATTAGAGATGGGAGGTTTACGATTTGTTTTCGAAATCAAGGATGATTTTATTTTTGTTTTATTATCGGATTCATCAGTCAGTGTATTATTTGTAAACACACGATTGGAAAAAATTGGGGATATCTTTTTTAAAAAGTTTCACGATAAACAAACAATTAGAGATTATCAAGAGATTGAAGATAAGGAATTTGATGAAATGGTTGATTCAATCATAAAAGGAGAAGAGGAGATTTTTCAACAGAGAATATTATACAGAAAAATGATCGAATTATTTAAAAATCTAATTAATCAGAATGAAATTGTGGGAGCTGCAGTTTTAACGATTAACGGAAATATAATTTACTCTTCTTTACCCAATGATATCTTGTTAAGATCATTAAAGGAATTGGAAATCAGGTTCATGACAGGGGCAGTTGAATTACCTGAATTATTTTATAGTTTAGAAGATGGAAGAAAAGTTTTTTCTAAATATGTTAAGATCCCTTGGAAATTGGATAACTTTCTTGTAGTTTTATTATTTGAAAAGAACACCCCATTAGGGATGGCAGAAATAAACCTTCAGAAAATATCTAAACAGATGATAAATTTAATTTAATAATTATAATTTACTCTTTAAGCAACTGAATTCTTTGTATAAATAATCTTTTAATAAGTCTTTGAATTTAATAAATTAAATCTAATTCATTAATTATTAGAATAAATCAGATGAGATGATAGAATATTTTTGATGTTATTATAGTTGGTACAGGGATATCGGGAATTAGCTGTGCTCGTGAAATTGTTCAATATGCGGATACTTTACTTATTGATGAGAATGAAGAATTACCTACTAAAACAAATGTTTTTCCAGAACATAACCGCCCTTATTTACATCACGTATCTATGGATAATTCTGAAATTTTTCCTCGCGATCATATAAAAACATTGTATCTTGGAAAGGAAGGGAAAGGATTTATTAATTCGGAAGAATTTGGGGAACCATTAGGTAAAATTGTATACACTGATAAATTGCTGAACGTATTACTCTCACAATTTGAAGAAAAAGGCGGTCTTGTCAAATTTAATGAGAAAGTAAAAAAGGTAAATATAACAGAGGAGAAAGTAGAAGTTCAAACAAATAAGAATATATCATACTCGGCTAGGGTTTTGATTCTTGCTACTGGATCTAGAGGTTTTGAGATACAAAAATCTTTAGGATTTGATATTCCAGATTCTTATCTGGGGATCTATACTCATTTATATGGTTCAGAAACTCAGATCGATAACAACTTTGATTTTGATTATATGTTTCATATCAATCCAAAGATCAGTAAAAATGGTCCATTCTTCTTCAATGTAGGCAAAGAGAGGGTTCTAACAGGATATTTAGGAAATTCCGGAGAATCGGAATCTGAAATAGTTGATAAATTAGATCGTATTCTAAAAAATTATCCATATATTCAATCAAATATGAAAAATTTGAAATGGGATCGATCGAATTTCGTAACTGGGAAAATCTCAAAACATCCTATAAGTAGATTTTCCGATGATCGTGTACTTATTCTTGGAGAAGCTGCTGGTTTAGTTACTGCCTTTTTTTATGAAGGACTTTTATCTGGATTAGTGTCTGCTGATGCGGCACTTAGAACCTTAAAACCACTTTTGGAAGAGGAAAGCAAATTTTCTTTATCTGAGCTTAAACAATATGATAAAGAAATTAAACGGATCCTATTGGAACGTTATTATAATAATGGGAATGCGTGTGAGTATGTTTTTTATGATACTAATGCTTCCACTATAAAAACTATCTGGAAAACATATATAGATCTTATTAACGATAATCAGAAATTAAGACGACAAATTTGGGAAGCTTACAGAATGCACAATATAGAGAATTATGATACGAGTAGGGATAAATGGGCAGGTGAACGCTTATTCGAGAAATTACCAACACTTTCGAAGTTAACTCTCTCTCCGAAATTTCTAAAAGCTTTAATGAAATTCTAATTCTTGAAGAAATAATAAATTAAATTGAATCTAAGTTAAAAAATAATTAAAAAAAGAAATATTCGATTTTGGAACCTCTATTACTCACTAATCTTTTGTTAATTTTGTGGTTACTGGTGTACAACCCAATACTTCTTTAAACTTTAACATAAAATCCATATCAATAGGGTCATTTGCGTCTTCCCATGATAGATGTAATAGCTCTTTAGCTTTTTCCGGTTTCTCCGAGATTATATTATTCTTTAATTTAGGATCTTTTCTCACATCATATAATCTTCCTTCTTCAGTGTCCCATACATAACCGTTATACCAATAATCCCCATCAAAAACAACAACAGAACCACCCCACGCGACCGTTACATGGTCATAATAAATTAAATCATTATCTTCAACTAGTTTTAGAAGGTCTTTACCTTCCATTTTATTGGAAGAAATCCCACAAGCATTAGCAATCGTTGTTGCAATATCATAATGATAACAAAACTTATCACATGTCTTTCCACTATGTTTTCCTTCAGGAAAGCGTATCATAGCAACAAGATCGGCAACTTCACGTCCTAATGGATTAGCTGCTTTTGCGACTAGACCGTGCTCTCCAAGCATATGCCCATGATCAGAGACAACCACAATTATCGAATTATCCCAAATTCCTATTCTCTTCATATAATCAATGAAATATCCAAACCAAGTATCAACCAATGAAACTTCTGCTGCATATCTTGTTCGAATATTTTTTAATTCTTGATCTGTAAGTATTCTTGCAGGACCATAAATAGAATGAGTGATTTTTCGGCATCCTTCTTCCCAATTTGGATCTTTTTCATACATTCGAATATATTGAATTGGAGGATTCCATGGTTCATGAGGATCGAAACACTCCACTGTTAAAAAGGATTTTCCTGTTGAGACTTTATTATAATTCATATCAAGCCATTCTCCCGCCGAACGAAATACTTGAGCAGGAAACGTATCGCTCTCTGAACGCCACCATCGAGTATTTCGCAAAAATTGACGCATCATAACTTGAGCGAATACTGTCCCCGCGGTCACACCATTCTTTTTGGCCGTTAAATATTGTTGCACCATTTCATCTGGAATTTCTGGACCTGAAAGATAGGCGTCTTCTTCTTGCCCACGTATCCATTCCCATTGATCAAACCCTCGCTGAAAGTTATATCCTGGTTTAAATTGATGATAAACATCAGAGAATAAGGCGGAAACATACTTTTTTCTAGCAAAACGCTCTGCTAGTGTATCTTGAGAGTCTGAGATAGTACTCCACCCAGGAGCACCAAGAGCATCTCCAATAAAATCACCTCGCACCATTCTTGTTTCCCCTGTTTTATCCTCAGTAAATGGATATACTCGTCTTCCTGTATAAATTGCTTTTCTGGCGGGGAGAGTAGGTAATGAATCCGGATACATTCGTGTAAATTTTACAGATTCTTTTGCAAATGCATCCAAATTGGGAGTTTTTATCCATTCATTTCCGTAACATCCAACATGATCTTGTCTTAAGGTGTCAATAACAATTAATATTGCGTTTACCATTAAAAATCACCTAAAAATACTTTTATTTTTTCAGAGTAGCTGCTTTTAAGAATTTTCATTTTTTATTATCCACAATTTCTATATTCATTAATTTGTGTTTTTTTTATTTATACTTTCAAAAACCTACCATCAAGTTAAAAGATAATTCTTATAATTTTTCGTTTCGTGACACTATAACGTAATAAAAATCTATATTGTATTTTTATAATGAAATTACGCTGTTAATTAATAAATCAAATTTGATTTTCATGTGATAAATTATGACAATGGTTTTACAACAGTCAATTATTTGCAAATTAGGCGGTCATGTTAATTCTAATCCGGAATTATTAATTTCATTTCCTCCTTTAGAAGAAACTGAGATTAATTCAAAACAATTAATTTTTAATTGTTTACCAACTGGGTGCAAATCTGGAGATATTATCAAAAAGAGATATGAAGATGATAATCTTATTTCATTTATCTTCTCAATCGAAAAAATGAACGGAAGAGATGATTTATTTTCATTTTCGATCTTATTAGATAAGAGGGTAAACACAGAAATTTATTCGGCGATTATTGAAGAGTTTATTCAAATACTTAAAATAAATGGATTATTAACAGAAAAAATTCTCATTAATTACCAAAACGTAATTTATGAAGGATTTAATGAAGAAAAAGATGTAGAGATTGAAGGAATTAATATTGAATTATCCAAATTTTTTGAAAAAACAAGAAATAAATTAAAAAAAGAGAAACCTGACTTAAAAGGTCATTTTTTTTAGGTGATTAAATGATTCGATTAATAACACAAACAATAGCAAACTGGACGACTGTTATTATTGCCCCCATTATGACAATTCTTGTGGCAAACAGATTCTGGCAATTTTATAAAAAAACAAATAAAATCAATTACATCAGATTGATCATATTTTTGATCTTTCTTGCGTTTACTTGGGCAATTATTCCAACAAATTTATCTGAGGTTCCTCCATTTGATATCTATATCAATGCTGATTTGATAGGTACAGATGAGGCGACTATCAACTCATATTCAATCGCAATCGGATTTATGGTTTCTTTTTCATTATGTATGATTGCTTATGCAAATCGCTGGGAAACATTATATTATGTCCCATTGCTTTTATATGCTGGAATTATCTTTTCCTTTATATTAAATGATCTTAGTTCTATATATTTTATCTTGAATCAAATATATATTTATGGTGCTGGAGTTTTAGGTGTTATATTTTTTTATATCACAGGGATAAGACTGAGAGATAATGGATCTTTAGGATTAGGAATTTTCTTTACTCTTTCCTATGCATCATTAATTGTTGGAGAAAATATTATCGGTGATGTTTTTACCTTTTTAATTGGTGTATTCGGTTTAATATTTGCTTTAGGCTTTTTTAATCCATATAAGAAGTCCGAGGTGTTCAGAAAATGAATTGGTATATATCTCTCATAGATTTAATAGTTTTGGTATTAGCAATCTTAAATGCTTATTTTTCCATAAAAAATTGGAAAGAAAGTAAAATAAGTATTAACCTATTTCTTGCGATTTTCTTCATCTTTTTAATGCCAACAGCTTTCAGACAGTTAGTTTTGGGTATCGGTCTTATTGAGGATATTTATATAGGTGAGAATTTAAGCTTAAATGATATTTTTTCATTAGTAATAATTTTGAGCACATTACAATTTTTACTTTATTTAAAAGAATGGAGAAGATTTTATTTTTTACCAATAATATATGCCTTTTATTCGATATATTATTTAATATTTTTACCAGAAAATCTTCTATTCAATATTTCTTCGATATTTATCGGCGCATTATCATTTTTCGTGATTATAATAGATGGAATTAGAAATAAAAATGGTATGGCATCTTCTATCGCGTTTATTTTCGTTTACGGATTAGTTTATACAGAAAACCTAATCCTACTCTCTGCTGAAATCTTTGCTGCATTTTTTCGTTTACTTGGAGTTTTCGCTATTCTTTTAGGAACATCAGGTTTTCTTGATAAGTACATATTAGTTAGTGAAGAAACAACAAAGATCAAAAATACATGGATTGCCAAAATGGTAAGTAAATAAATATGAATTTATATTCTATTTTTCTTTTTTTAAAAAATCTGGATAATTTTTTAATTCTACAATTCACGCGAACAATACGAAAAAATGGTTTATTTTGTTCTATTGCCACACAATAAATTGATAAAAAATTAGCTTAAAAATCAGTATTTCTAAAATATATATAACTATACGTGTAAAAATAAAAAAATTTTATCTGATTTTATTATGGGGATTAAGAATATATTAAAAAGGATTTTGTCTAAAGACAAAAAGATTGTAATAACGGGGTTAGATAATGCAGGAAAAACAACGATGGTTTCCTTTCTACAGACGGGAACTTTTATTGAACATACGCCAACTATGGGGAAAGAAGAAACAGCTATTGAAGTACAAGGTATTAGGATGAATCTTATAGATATGGGTGGACAAAAAGATTTTCGCTCACTTTGGCAAGGGGAATTAAATAATGCAGCATTTTCTATTTTTATGATTGATGCTTCAGATAAAAAGAGATTCATTGAAGCAAAGGATGAGCTTTGGAAATTATCTTCTATAATAAAAGAAGTACCTTTAGTTGTTTTGGCTAATAAATACGACTTGCCTAATGTAGCACCTCTTGGAGAAATTATCCAAGCACTTGATCTGCAAAAGCTTTCTTCATTTGAAATACTACCTATTTCATGCAAAACAGGGTATGGTATTGTAAAAGCATTCAAAAAAATTTATTATAAATTAACTGGACAACAATTAACTAAGCGGTTGAAGCCAAAAGCACTCACTATATTTAACAAGGGAGGGGTCCCTCTTACCTCAACATCTTCGGATGATGTTTTAAAAGGAGGGCTCTTTTCTGCCATAACACATTTCATAAAAGAATCTTTTAATTCTGAATTAAATCAATTGAAACTAGAAGGAAACACAATTATATTCAGACGATCTAAAAATTTAATGGGTTCTATAGTCATAGATGATTCGGAAAATATCGATCCTAAAGAAGCAGAAGAAGGATTAAATGAATTACTTTGCCACTTGGAAAATATGTGTCCTGAATTAGAAAAAGAAAAATTGGACGAAGATAAACTCAAATTCTTAGTTGAACAGTACTCAACAAATTTATTGGATTAACCATCTTATTAGATTTAACTTCTTTTCCTATTTTTTATTATTTTTATCATTTTGGAGAGATAAATATTTATCAATTTTTAAAACAAAATAGATATCAGTATAAATATTTTAAAAAAATAAGTTGAGATTTTAGATGGAAGATAATAAAATGCTAGATAAAATTTATCATAATGGAGATGTAATTACTTTAACTGATAATAATGCTTATATAGAAGCCATTGGAGTTAATGGAGAAAAAATTTCTTGTGTTGGTTCTTTGAACAATGTGAAAAAAAAAATGCCAAATAATTCTGAATTAATAGATTTAGAAGGTAAAGCATTACTTCCTGGATTTGTTGACAGCCATTTACACCCAATCCTTTATCTTTTCTTTTTATTGAATCCAAACTTATCTGAAGTTAAAAGTATAAAGGATTTAACGAAAATACTTCAAGATGCTATAAGAGATAAGCCTGAAGACGAATTGGTTTTAGGTTTAAATTTGAGAGAAGAGGATTTTACCGATCCCAAAGAACAACATCTTCCAGATAGGTGGATTCTTGATAAAATCTGTCCTAATCATCCAGTTTTTCTTTTAAGATACGATGGACATATAGGCATCGCAAATTCTAGAGCTTTGGAATTAGCAGGAATCAATAACTCCACAAATATACCCGAAGGAGGAGAAATTAGAAGAGATGAAAATGGGAATATTAATGGGATTCTTTCAGAGAAGGCAGCTAGTCATATTCTTTCCAAAGTAAGTTTACCTGATCCAAAAAGTATTAGAGAAGCTGCCAAAAAAGCGTTTAAAAATCTTGCAAGTAAAGGTCTAACGTCCCTTCACGGTATTGTTCAATTAGAAGCGGGAGGTGAAATGGGAGATATAGGAGCCTATGAAGTCCCTATTTTAAAATCGATATTAGATGTAATTCCTCAAAATTGGTATATTATGGTATATACTGAAAAACCAAAAAAATTAAATCGCTTAAAAAAGTCAGCGTTGCATGAAGGGAATGTATATGCTAAATTTAAAGTTAATTGTTTGAAATTGTTCCTTGATGGAACTTTTGGAGCGGCGACAGCATGTATGTTTGAACATTTTTCAGACCAACATGATAAATGTGGATTTTGCACAGTCAATTTGGATGAAATTTACCTCAAAATGAAAGAAGCTCATAATTTAGGATATCAAATTTGTGTTCATGCCATAGGAGATAAAGGTAATAGATTATTAGTAGATCTTTATAAAAGATTATTAGAGGAACATCCTCGAGAAGACCATCGTCACAGAATAGAACATGCATCTATGTTAAAAGATGATGTTATAGAAGATATTAAAAATTTGGGATTAATTATATCTTCACAACCGCCATTTATTAATTCTGAGTATAAATGGATTGAAAAACGTATAGGAAAAGAGCGTAGTTCATATACCTATCCATTTAAGACACTTTTTGAGAAGGATATAATAATGGCAGCAGGTTCAGATTGTCCTGTTGAAGAACCAGATGTTATCAAAGGGTTACATGCTATGGTTACGAGAAATGGGTTTGTTCCAAAGCAATGTGTATCAATAGAAGAGGCGTTAAAGGCATACACAATTAATGCAGCTTATGCCGCATTTGAAGAAAATGTTAAAGGAACAATTGAAGTAGGAAAATTAGCAGATTTGGTGATCTTGGATAAAAATCCTCTTGAGATCCCTAAAGAACAAATAAAAGATCTTCAAGTTATGGAAACAATTATACGGGGTAAAACGGTATTCAAAAGAGAATAAATTGAGATTTTTATATTTCAATCACTCCTTCTTATCTCCTTTTTATACAAAATTTTTAAGTCGTTATTAATCAGTGAAATAAAGATGCTCATCGAAGCCTGTTTCAGCTATCAAATCCTGTCCTAATTTCTGTATTCTTCGCTTAGTTGGATTTTGTAAAATTTTTCGAGCAATTTTAATCACTTTCGAAAGCTTTGAATCGGAAAAATCTTTTATGATAGGGTCATAACGGGAAAAAGATGTTCCTGCTGTATATACGCCTACATTCCCATGCGTGGCTTGACTACTCACTTGCCAATGTTCCACTTTAAGTTCAATGTTTTCCAATAAATGCGTTGAAAAAAACCAATCCAAATAAAGATCCATTCGCTTATCTTTCCTTTTTGTATCGCTCAAAAATCTATATGCTCGTCTTAATCTGTCAGGATGCATCTGCTTATAGACTTTTTTGTAATTCTCGGTCATTTTATCTCTAATATGGTCTTGAATCTTACTAAGAATTTCATCTACTTTTTTTGCTCTTTCTTCACCAATTTCACGCTTTATTGATTGAATATGACTTTCTATTATGCTAGTATTTCCTTCTGAATTTTGATTTGTTGATGTCGTGGGATCAGGTTCGATATTTCCTAATTCTTCAGGTAAGTTATATATTTCTTTTGGTGGCAAATTGAACAATTCATCTAATTTCGATGGATCTTCTCTAACTTCTACAATTCTTTTGTTGATCTCTTCTGCTTTATATCCAATTTCACTAAGATAAAATCTTGCCGAAGAGATTTGATTCTCCAGCATCTGTGCACGCGAATATTGCGGGATTTCCCTTCCGAATTCCTTTTGCAACTGTTCATCAGCGATTAAACTAATATCTTCTTCATTGATCTTTTTTAATTCTAATTGATTTATTTTTGTTAAAACATAATCGACTTGATTTGAAGTAAGATATGTGAGATTACCCATTGGTCCGAGAAGATATGACATTTTCTCCAATTTTTTAATTAGCTCAGTAAAATTTTCCTCATCTCTATTAACAATATGCTCTAAAAAATAATTCAAGAAATTATTATTAAATCCTGCTATGATTTTTAAAATTTCCACATCATAAGCATTTAGATAACTTTTTAATTCTTCAATTCCATTGATTCGATTGGGTAATTTTATATTAAAAACAGAAACATTATCAATTATTATTTGTACATAATCTGATTTTTCCATTAAAATCCAATTTGGGTGTAAAGTTATTATTCTATAAAATAAACTTTTAATAGCTAATTAATCAATAAAATTCTACTATTAAATATTTTTCATTTTATATTTTTCTGTATTTTTTAGCAATATTCCTCGCTAGCTTCATTTGTTCTTTAGTTTCTAATGAGCATTTTCTGTGTGATCGAATCCATTTAACTGGGTCCATTTTTTCAGGGATATAACCAAAATGAGAACCCCATGCCACCAATAATTGTCCTGTTCGACCGCATCCAGCAACACAATGAACTACAATAGCTTCATTTCTATTATGATGCTTTTTTGCAATCTGAAGAAATGTGATTATTTGTTCCTCGGTTGGTGTTCCATAATCTGGAATATTTATGTGAAAGTAGTGAAATTCATTTGGCACCTCGTTTTTATAATCAAATTCTGAGCAATTTATAATCACTTTAATTTTAAATTCACGATAAATATCAAAAACATAAGAATCAGGCCACCAACTTGCCGCAATCTTCCCTTTCTCTATCCAAGTAAATGGTTCTGTACGATGAGGTTGTCCATTCTTCGGCCAATACCACGGTCTAACCATTTATTCACACTCAAGGAAATTTATAAAAATATATAGCATTAGTCTAAATTTAAATATTTAGATTGTTGCTTCAACATTTCAATTAGAATTTTTTCTGCTTCCGAATAACTATTAACTACCGGATCTGCCAAAAGTGCTTGGAGAGCAATACTTTTAGACTTTTTTATTGCTGCCTCTACAGTTAAATCTTGAACGGTTGCTTGATTTCTTAATAATCCCGCTAACCCCTTAGGATACTCTCCAAGCTTTACACCCTCAATTCCGTTCTTAGTTATTTTAGCTGGGCATTCTACAACGAGATCTTTGGGAAGATTCGTAATAATCTCATCATTTGGAATATTTACCGACAATTCTGTATGATTTGAGTCCGTTAATATTCCTTCGATAATGGGAATTGCTCTTTCTTCATCGGGTTGAACAAGTCGTGCACCTTTGCCCCGCTTGATGAGTCTTCGTATTTTTTTTCCCTCATAATCTATCATTATCATATATGTATCTCTAAATTCTTTTATACCTGATATATCTGCTATTTCCCATGCCCAATGGATATATTCTCCAAAATGGGAATCTGTTGTATATGGTATGTAACCATATTTTTGAAATATATATTTATTCAAATCAACATCAAGATTATCTAACCCTTCTAAATAGGAGGGTCCCTTTTCTCTAATTTCTGGATACGCATCTTTTCCAGTATCTTTATAATTAATCTTTAAAACCACACCAAAATGATTTAATCCTCCCGCAATTATCTCTAAATTAGAAAGTTCTGTATTAAGTAT
>Ga0102944_1001525_pt1 | contig 15168 bp, 10 predicted proteins | sample SalPonD_shore_MG_FD_78172 | JGI IMG/M metagenome (GOLD analysis project Ga0102944, IMG submission 78172) | Salt pond soil microbial communities from South San Francisco under conditions of wetland restoration - Salt Pond MetaG... | ecosystem: Environmental > Aquatic > Marine > Intertidal zone >...
CACTTTCTGCGGCTGCGTCTGCGACGACATGATCCTGACCGTGGATCTGGACGAGAAACGCATCACCAAGGCCAAGAACGCCTGTGTCCTCGGCCGCGCCTGGTTCGCCGAGCACACCATCGATGAAAACGCGTCCCCGGCGCTCATCGACGGCAAGCCGGCCACGGTGGATGATGCCGTGGAGGAAGCCGCCCGCATCCTGGTCGATGCCCGCTTCCCCATCACCTACGGTCTCTCGGATACCACCTGCGAGGCCCAGCGCGTGGCCGTGGCCATTACCGACATGATCCACGGCAACATCGACACCACCACCTCGGTCTGTCACGGCCCCTCGGGCCTGGCCTTCCAGGGCGTGGGCGAGTCCACCATGACCCTGGGCGAGGTCAAAAACCGCGCCGACCTGGTGATCTACTGGGGCGGCAACCCGGCGGAATCCCATCCCCGCCACTTCGGCCGCTACGCCGTCACCGCCAAGGGCCTGTTCACCCCCGGCGGCAAGAAGGATCGCACCATCGTGCTGGTGGACGTGCGCAAGACACCCAGCGCCGGCGCCGCCAATATCTTCCTGCGGCCCAAGCCGGGCAAGGATTTCGAACTGCTCTGGGCCCTGCGCGCACTGGTCAAGGGACGCCGGCTGGATCCGGCCGTGGCCGAGGATACCGGCGTGCCCCTGGAAGCCATGCAGGATCTGGCCGAGCGCATGAAGAACTGCCGCTACGGCGTGCTGTTCTTCGGCATGGGCCTGACCATGACCCGCGGCCGGCATTTCAATTCCGGGGCGCTGCTGGCTCTGGCCACGGATCTGAACGAGTTTACCCATTTCGTGGCCAAACCGGTGCGCGGCCACGGCAATGTCACCGGCGCGGATAATGTGGTGTCCTGGCAGACCGGTTATCCCTTCGGCGTCAATTTCAGCCGCGGCTTCCCGCGCTTCAACCCGGGCGAGTTCACTACCGTCGACACCCTGTCCCGGGGCGACGCCGACGCGGCCCTGATCATCGCCTCGGATCCGGGGGCCAATTTCCCGAAAAAGGCCATCGAACACCTGCACAACATCCCGGTGATTACCCTGGATACCAAGCAGACCGCCACCACCAGCCTGGCAAAGGTTGCGTTTCGTACCGCCACCTACGGCATCAATACCGGCGGCACGGTGTACCGCATGGACGATGTACCCATCAGCATGCGGCCGGCGTTCGAATCGCCCTTCCCCACCGACGAGGAGATCCTCAAGGCCATCCGCACGCGCGTCCACGAACTGCTGCTGGCCCGCGGCGCCGGGGGTGCGGCACCGGGCAGCAAGGTGGCGGCGCGGCGGGGGGAATTCACGTAGCTGTTTACAGCTAAAGGCGTATAGCCACAGAGGTCACAGAGGTCACAGAGAGAAGAAGATTAATAACAAGAAGTCTCAGATAACTCCTGGAGGGGGACCCGTTTGACAGTTTTTAGAATACATCATTGCGTGCGCGCATTACTGAGTGCGTGCATTTGCTTTTCTCTGTGTTCCTCTGTGTCCTCTGTGGCTAAATAAAGAAAGGGGAACCATGGCAACACCGCTGAGGATTATTAACGGCCGGGTGTATGACCCTGCCAACGGCATCGACGGCGAGGTGCGCGAGATTTACGTGCGTGACGGGCGCATTGTCGATGCGCCGCCGGAGGGCGCCCGTACCATCGACGCCGGCGGCATGGTGATCATGCCCGGCGGCGTGGATATCCACTGTCATATCGCCGGTCCCAAGGTCAACCTGGCGCGCAAGCTGCAGCCGGAGGATCACCGCCACGACCCCCACCCCGGCACCCTGAACACGCGCTCCGGCGTCGGCGGCACGGTGCCGTCCACCTTCGCCACCGGCTACCGCTATGCCACCCTGGGCTACACCACCGCCATGGAGGCCGCGGTCACGCCCATCGGCGCCCGCCATACCCTGGAAGAACTGCACGACACCCCGGTCATCGACAAGGGTTTCTACGTGCTGCTGGGCAACAATATCTTCCTGCAGAAGCTGCTGCAGGAAGGCCGCCGCGAGGAGTTCAAGCAGGCCGTGGCCTGGTGGATCAACGCCACCAAGGGCTACACCACCAAGCTGGTCAACCCGGGTGGCGACGAACCCTGGAAGGGGAAACGCAACGCCAACGTCACCGACATGGACGAGAAGAGCGATGTGTTCGGTATCAGCCCGCGCGACATCATCGACGCCTTCACCCAGGCCGTGAACGAACTCGGCTTTCCCCACCCGGTGCACATCCACTGCAACAACCTGGGCCACAGCGGCAACGTGCACACCACCCTGGAAACCATGAAGACCGCCGGTGATCGCCGCCTGCACCTGGCCCACATCCAGTTCCACAGCTACGGCGGCGAGCCGGGCAAGAATCCGAAATCGGCGGCGGCGGAGATCGCGGACTATGTGAACAGCCATCCCAACATCAGCTGCGACGTGGGCCAGGTCATGTTCGGCAAGTCCACCATCATGACCGCCGATGCCCCACTGGCCTACATGCTGCGCGGCTTCAAGAAGGGCAAGTGGGTCAACGCGGACACGGAATGCGAAAGCGGCTGCGGCATCGTCCCCTTCAGCTACCAGGAACACGTGTACGTGCATGCCCTGCAGTGGGCCATCGGTCTGGAGCTGTTCCTGCTGTCACAGGATCCCTGGCGCATCGTTCTGTCCACGGATCACCCCAACGGCGGTTCCTTCATGAGCTACCCCAAGCTGATTCGCCTGCTCATGGACCGGGAATTCCGCCGCGAGGAAATCAAGAAGGTCAACCAGCGCGCCCTGCGCAGCACGCAGCTGCCGGATCTGGAGCGCGAATATACCCTGAACGAGATTGCCATCATCACCCGCGCCGGCCCGGCCCGTGCCCTGGGCCTGGAACACAAGGGCCAGCTCGGCCCCGGTGCCGAAGCGGACATCACCATTTACGACGAGATGGCGGACCGGGAGATGATGTTCAATGCCCCGCGCTTCGTCATCAAGTCCGGGGAACCCATCATCGACAATCACGAGTTCGTCGGCGATCACGCCGGCCGCATCCTGCACATCTCCCCCGCCTACGACGAGGACATCGTCGACCAGGTGCGGCCGTTCTTCGAGAACTATTATTCCATCGAGTTCGACAACTACGCGGTCTCGGATCAGTATCTTCACGATCACGAGATCATTCCTGTGGCGGTGGAATCATGAAGATCAAGTCCACCGAGATCGTCGACACCTTCGCCGAGGCTTTCAAGATGTGGGGCAGCCGCGTGATCATCACCGCGGAGAATCGCAAGTGGGCCCTGGCGGCGGCGCGTTCCATGACCGGTTTCGCCACTTCCGTTATCGGTTGCAAGTGCGAGGCCGGTATCGAGCGCGAGCTGCCCGCGGAATCCACCCCGGACCGGCGCCCCGGCGTCAGCGTCCTGCTGTTTACCCCGGACCGGGACAGCATGGGCAAGCGCCTCCTGGATCGTATCGGCCAGTGCGTCATGACCTGTCCCACCACGGCCTGCTACAACGGCCTCGAGGCGGAAGACAGCGCCAACGTCGGCGGCCAGCTGCGCTACTTCGGCGACGGCCACCAGCTGAGCAAGAAACTGGGCGAACGCCGCCTCTGGCGCATCCCGGTCATGGACGGTGAATTCCTGGTGGACGAGCAGTTCGGCATGCAGCGCAGCGTCGGCGGCGGCAACCTGCTGCTGCTGGCCCGCTCGGCGAAGGCCGCCCTGCGCGCCGCCAGCGCGGCGGTCAAGGCCATGCAGGAGGTCGAGGGCGTGATTCTGCCCTTCCCCGACGGCGTGGTGCGCAGCGGCAGCAAGGTGGGTTCCCGCTACAAGGCGCTGATTGCCTCCACCAACGACGCCTACTGCCCCACGCTGAAAGGCGTGGCGGAGAAGACAGACCTGTCCCCCGATATCAACTGCGTCCTGGAAATCGTCATTGACGGCCTGTCCGAGGACGCCGTGCGCGCGGCCATGCGCGCCGGGCTGGAGGCCGCGGCCCGGCCGGGCATACGCCGGATTTCCGCCGGCAATTACGGCGGCAGCCTGGGCCAGTTCCATATCCCCCTGCATGAGCTGGTGGCGGAGACGGCGGCATGAGCCTGGAACTGTCCCTGCACACCCCGCCGGAGGTGCCCGTGGAGGCCGAAGCCCTGTCGCCCCAACGGCTGTCCGGTCTGTCCCGGGCGGCCGTGGAAAAAACCCCCGTGTTTCACGGCAACAGGTCGGTGCCCCTGGCCGAGTTCTTTCACGTCGACGGCGAGGCCGGCGGCGATCTCCACCTGTACGGCGATCTGGGCCGGATCAAACACGCCGGCGCCGGCATGAGCGAGGGGCGCCTGTTCGTCCACGGCGACATCGGCGCCCACCTGGGCGCGGGCATGAGCGGCGGCGAGATCCGGGTGGAGGGCAGTGCCGGCGACTGGGTCGGACCGGAGATGAGCGGCGGCCGGATCTTCATCGACGGCAACGCCGGCCACATGGTCGGCGCGGCCTACCGCGGCAGCGCCATGGGCATGCTCGGCGGCGAGATTATCATCACCGGTAACGCCGGCAACGAAACCGGCCATGCCATGCGCCGGGGCCTGATCGCCGTCGGCGGCGACGCCGGCGACTTCACCGGCGTCAACATGCTGGCCGGCACCATCATGGTCTGCGGCCAGGCGGGCCTGCGCACCGCCGCCGGCATGAAGCGCGGCACTATCGTGCTCTTCCGTGATGCAGAAATCCTGCCGACATTCAGTTATGATTGCTGCTATCAGCCGACCTGCCTGCGGCTCTGTCTGCTGCATCTGGCCGGACGCGGCCTGTCCATTGACGACGGGTTTATCGGGGGGTTATATAATCGCTGGAGCGGTGATAGCATTGAACTTAACCGCGGTGAAATCCTGATCTACCAGTCGTGACGCCCGCAGTCACCGCCGGATCATCGAAGTTTCTCCGATAACAACGGGAACACGCCATAAGGGGAGGAAAGCATTATGACCACCGTAGTCACGGACAACTGTAAAGGTTGCCGCTTTACCGATTGTGTCGCGGTCTGTCCGGTGGAATGTTTCCACTACGACGATGAAATGCTCTATATCGATCCGGACGTGTGCATCGACTGCAGCGCCTGCATTCCGGAATGCCCCGTCCAGGCCATCTACGAAGAAGACGACCTGCCCGACGACAAGCACGACTGGATCGCCATCAACGCGGATCGATCCAAAGAACTGCCGGTGATTACCGACACCATGGATCCCCTGCCCGGAGCGGAGGAACGCAAGACGGAACTGGGCTTTTAAGCGGCCGCCCGTCCTTGCACGCACGGATTAACAACCTGATCGCCGGCCCGGCATGAGCGGGGAGTTTACCGAATCCAGCCCGCTGCGGGTCGCGGTGGTCGGCAGCGGTCCCAGCGGTTTCTACGCCGTCGACGCCCTGTACAAGGCCGACGTTAATGTCAGCATCGACATGTACGAACGCCTGCCCTCCCCCTACGGTCTGGTGCGCAGCGGCGTGGCGCCGGATCATCCCAAGCTGCGCAACGCCATCAAGGTCTACGCCAAGCTCGCCGAAGAACCGCCGTTCCGGTTTTTCGGCAACGTGACCGTGGGCCGGGATATCAGCGTGGAGGAGCTGCAGCACGCCTACCACGCCGTCATCTTCACCTGCGGGGCTCAGACCGACAGGCGCCTGGGTATCCCCGGCGAGGACTTGTCCGGCAGCTATACCGCCACCGAATTCGTCGGCTGGTACAACGGCCACCCCGACTACCGTGACCGCGAGTTCGACCTGTCCCACGAGCGGGCCGTGATTATCGGTCAGGGCAACGTGGCCGCCGACGTCAGCCGCATCCTGGCCAAGACCGCGGATGAGCTGAAAAACACCGATATCGCCGCGCACGCCCTGGATGCCCTGGCTGAAAGCCGGGTACGCGAGGTCATCGTGGTCGGGCGGCGCGGCCCGGCGCAGGCCAAGTTCACCTCCAAGGAACTGAAGGAATTCGGGGAACTGGCCGACTGTGCGCCGTACGTGGATCCTGCGGAACTGGAACTGAACGACGCCAGCCGCAGGGAACTGGAGGACAAGCAGAACGCCAACGCCACCCGGATCTACGAGCTGTTCCGAACCTTCTCCGAAACCCCCGCGGCAGGCAAATCGCGGCGGGTGCAGTTCACTTTCCGCAAAAGCCCGGTGGAGCTCACCGGCGACGGCCGCCTGCAACATGTGCGCCTGGAACGCAACCGTCTCGAGGGCGAACCCTTTCAGCAGCGCCCCGCCGGCACCGGCGAATTCACGGAAATCGAGTGCGGTATTCTCCTGCGCAGCATCGGTTATCGCGGCGTCCCCGTGCCCGGGGTGCCCTTCGACGAGAAACGCGGCATCATTCCCAACGCCGACGGGCGCATCGTCGACGGTGATAAGGCGGTCCCGCAACTGTACGTGGCAGGATGGATAAAACGGGGGCCAACTGGTATCATCGGCACCAACAAACCCGACAGTGCCGCCACGGTCAAATCCCTGCTGGATGATGCCGCTGCGCTGGCATCTCTGGGTGAGAAAAGCGGTGCTGAAGAGACATCCAGGATCTTACAGGAGAGAGGCATCCGCTATGTCAGTTTCTCTGACTGGAAAAGGATCGACAGGAGCGAGATCGAACGGGGCCAGGCCGGCGGCAAGCCCCGTGAGAAATACACCCGCGTCGAAGAGATGCTCGCACTGCTGGACTGACGCCCCGGCCGCCTCCCTTCCCTGCCTCGCCTGATCGCGCCCGTCCCGGTCGCGGCTGGCTGAGCATGGTTCTCCCCGATCCCGTACCTCCATCGAACAACCGGTTCCGTTTGCATGACTAAAACCACCCACAAGGACGTCACCTGTCCCTTTTGCAGCCTGCACTGTGACGACCTCGTCGTCGACAATGACGGGGGACGTCTCAGCGTGCGTCAAAACGGCTGCAGCCGCGCCCGGCGCGGCTTCGAGCGGCCGTCCCCGGCGCCGGCCCCCGCCGTGCGCGGGCGCCAGGTATCCCTGGACGAGGCCGTGACCGCGGCAGCGCGGCTGCTGCGCCGCGCCCGGCTCCCGCTCATCTCCGGTCTCGGCAGTGACGTGGCCGGCAGTCGCGCGGTCATGGCCCTGGCGGAACGCTGCCGCGCCGTCATCGATCACTGTGCCGGGGACGCCGCCCTGCGCAACCTGCTGGTGCTGCAGGAGCAGGGCTGGATTATGACCACCCTCACGGAAGTGAGGAACCGGGCGGACTTCATCCTCTTTGTCGGCACCGATGCCGGTCGTTATCCGCGCTTTTTCGAACGCTGCGTGTGGAACGACAAGCCCCTGTTCCTGGCGCGTCAGGGCGAGCGCGGCATCGCCTACCTGGGCCAGCGGCTCAATACCCGGGCGGGCGTCAGTCCCGCCGGCACCAGGCCCCTGTCCGTCAGCTGTCCGCCGGACGAAATCGCCGCCTACCTGTCCGTGCTGCTGGCCCTGCTCAAGGACTACGACCTGGCACCGGAAGACCTCCCCGCCCGCAAGCGCAAGCAGCTGCGCGATCTGGCCGGGCGGCTGCAGGCGGCGGACTATCCCGTCCTGGTCTGGGTGCCCGGGGAACTGGATTTCGATCACGGCGAACTGGCCGTGGAAGCCGCGACGGCGGTGATCCGGGAACTGAACCGCAAGGGCCGCGCCGCGGGCCTGTCCCTGGCCGGCGATCACGGTACGGCCTCGTTCATGAACGTGTGTACCTGGCAAAGCGGCTACCCGCTGCGCGTCTCCTACCGGCACGGCGTGCCCGAATACGATCCCTGGCACTTCGCAGGCACTCGCCTGCTGCAGCGCGACCAGGCCGACCTGCTCCTGTGGATTGCGGCCTACGGCTTCGAACCGCCCGTCCCGGACACCGACATGCCGACCATTGTCCTCGGCGGGGCCGGCACGGCGGCACCGGATGCCGACGTCTTTATCCCCGTGGGCACGCCGGGGGTCGATCACGCGGGCAACCTGTTCCGCACCGACAGCGTCGTCAACCTGCCCCTGCAGGGCCTGCGTGAGACCGCGCTGCCCAATGCTGCGGCGGTACTGCAACGACTGGAGGAGGCATTACGCCCATGATCACCCGACTCCACGGCGGCATGGTCTACGATCCCCGCAACCGCGTCGACGGCGAGCAGCGGGATATTTATATCCGCGACGGGCGCATTATCGCGCGGCCGGGCCAGAACGAGACGATAGACCGGGACATCGACGTCACCGGCCGGGTCATCATGGCCGGCGGCATCGATATCCACAGCCATATCGGCGGCGGCAAGCTCAACATCGCCCGCATGATGCTGCCCGAGGATCACCGCCAGGATCCGGTCAAGGCCACCGCGCTGACCCGCGCCGGCTGCGGCCACGCTGCCCCCTCGACCCTGACCACGGGTTACCGCTACGCGGCCATGGGCTATACCACCTGTTTCGAACCGGCCATGCTGCCGGTCAACGCCCGCCAGGCGCACCTGGAAATGGCCGACACGCCCATGATCGACACCGGCGCCTACGCCATGCTGGGCAGCGACGATTTCCTGCTGCGCCAGCTCGCCCGGGGCGCGTCCCCGGAAGCCGTCAATGATTACGTCGCCTGGATCCTGCAGGCCACCCAGGCCATGGCCATCAAGGTGGTCAATCCCGGCGGTATCAACGCCTTCAAGTTCAACCAGCGCAAGCTGGACCTGGACGACAAGAACGAGCATTACGGCGTCACCCCGCGCCAGATCCTGAAAGCCCTGACCAGCGCCGTGACCGAGCTGGGCGTGCCCCATCCCCTGCACGTGCACGGCTGCAACCTGGGCGTGCCCGGCAACCTGGATACCACGCTCATGACCATGGACGCGGTGGAGGGCCGGCCCCTGCACCTGACCCACATCCAGTTCCACAGTTACGGCCGCGAGGGGGATCGCAAGTTTTCCTCGGGCGCGGCGGAGATCGCCGAGAAGGTCAACCGCCTGGACAACATCAGCATCGACGTGGGCCAGGTCATGTTCGGGCAGACGGTTACCGCCTCGGGTGACACCATGATGCAGTACCACAGCCACCGCCACGCCCACCCGGACAAGTGGGTGTGCATGGACATCGAGTGCGACGCGGGCTGCGGCGTGGTGCCGTTCCGCTACCGGGACAAGAACTTCGTCAACGCCCTGCAGTGGTGTATCGGCCTGGAGCTGTTCCTGCTGGTGGACGATCCCTGGCGCATATTCCTGACCACGGATCATCCCAACGGCGCGCCCTTCACCTCCTATCCGCACCTGATCCGGCTGCTCATGGACAGCTCCTTCCGCGACGATATGCTGCAGAGCATCAACCGGCACGCCCGCGAGGCCAGCCGCCTCAAGGGCATCAAGCGCGAATATTCCCTGTATGAAATCGCCATCATCACCCGCGCCGGCCCGGCAGCCAGCCTGGGGCTGGCGGATCGCGGCCACCTCGCTCCCGGGGCGGCGGCGGACATCACTGTGTACAAGGATCGCAAGGACCGGCAGAAGATGTTCGAGCAGCCGGAATACGTGTTCAAGGACGGCGTTATGGCGGTGCACAACGGCCGCATCACCGCCATCCACACGGGCCTCACCCATACCGTGAAACCGGACTACGACCGCAACATCGAGCGGCGCCTGAAGACCTGGTTCGAGCGTTACCATACGATCAGGCCGGGCAATTTCCGCATTCCCGACGAGGAGCTTATCGGCTACGGCCGCAGCGGCATTGACTCCCATCCCTTGAAGAAACGCTGACATGAAAATCAACGGCGTAGCCATCGACGACACTTTTGCCGAGGCCTTCCCCATGAAGGCCACGCGCATCATCATCACGGCCATGAGCCTGAAATGGGCGTACCGGGCCGCCAACTCCCTTACCGGCTTCGCCTCCTCAGTCATCGCCTGCGGCTGCGAGGCGGCCATAGAGCGCGATCTGCCGCCGCAGGAAACGCCCGACGGCCGCCCCGGCATCGCCGTCATCATTTTCGCCATGTCCACCAAACAGCTGCAGGACCAGGTTACCAAGCGCGTCGGCCAGTCGGTCATGACCACCGCCACCAGCGCCTGTTTCGCCGGCACCTACAGCGACAGGATGATCTCCCTGGGCAAGGGCCTGCGCTATTTCGGCGACGGCCACCAGATCTCCAAGGTCTTTCGCGGCGTCCGCTACTGGCGCGTGCCGGTCATGCACGGGGAGTTCCTGTGCGAGGAGACCACCGGCGTGGTCCCCGCCATAGGCGGCGGCAATTTCATCGTCATGGCCAAAACCGCGCGCCACGGCCTGGCGGCCTGCGAACGGGCGATCAAGGCCATAGACCGCGTTCACGGCGCCGTCACCACCTTTCCCGGCGGCGTGGTGGGCTCCGGCTCGAAAGTGGGTTCCAAGTATTCGTTCATGATGGCCTCCACCAACGAGGCCTTCTGCCCCACCCTCAAGGGCGAGGTGAAGAATTCCCTGCTCACCGATGAAATCGGCTCCGTGCTCGAAATCGTCATCGACGGCCTCAGCGAGGACGCTATCAAGGAAGCCATGCACGCGGGCATCTCGGCCATCTGCCGGTTCGGCCCCGGGAAGGGCATCTACCGCGTCAGCGCCGGCAATTACGGCGGCAAGCTGGGGCCGCACCATTTCCATCTGCGCGAGATCATGGGATGAAACCGCTTACCCTCAAACTGGTCAAAAAACCAGAGGTCGATATCGATCTCTCCCCCCTGACGCCCGACGGGCTGGCCGGCAAGACCCTGAAGGAAATCCGGAATATCAAACTGGACGCATCCGGCCAACGCGTGCGTGTCGGCGACCTGTTCGAGGTGACGGGCGGGGACAAACAGCACATTCAGATCCGGCGCTGCAGCCGCCGGTTGACACACATCGGAAACGCCATGGTGCAGGGCAGCATAGAAGTACACGGCCATGCCGGCGATTACCTGGGCCGGCACATGGGCGGCGGGCGCATCAGCGTCCACGGCGACACCGCCGACTGGGCGGCCAGCGGCATGCGTTCCGGGCGTATCGATATCAGCGGCGACGCCGGGGACTACCTGGGCGCGGCGCCGCCCGACGAACGCTTCGGCATGGTGAACGGGCTGGTGACGGTGTGGGGCAGCGCCGGCGATCGCATCGGTGATCGCATGCGCCGGGGCCAGATCCTGGTCTACTGCAATGCCGGCAATTATATCGGCAGCCGCATGGTGGCCGGCACCATCCTCGTGCTCGGCCGCTGCGGCCGTTATCCCGGCTACCGCATGAAGCGTGGAACGATTATACTGAGAGGCAGTCTCCAACAACTCTCCCCTGGTTTCAGGTGTTGTGGCTATCTGAAGATGGAGTTTCTCAGGCTCCTGTTCAGGCAGATTGCAAAGATGGGGCGCCGTTTTGCATTTTTCAGGGAGTTCGGTCCGGAGGTCCGCCGCTATGCCGGCGATCTTTCCACGGATGGCAAGGGTGAAATCTTCATACTGCAAAACGCGCGAATGTAATGTAAGTGAGGCTTATGAATCAGGCTCCTGTCAAAAAAATCCGCAAACGTGGCCGGCCTGTCGATATGCAGGCACTGGAGGAGGTACGCGCCCTGCTGGGCGAGATGCCCCGCCGCCGCGACCTTCTCATCGAATCCCTGCACCGCATCCAGGACGAATTCAAATATATTTCCAAGCGGCATATCCGCGCCCTGGCCGATGAACTGAAACTCTCGCAGACGGAGGTCTACGAGGTTGCCACGTTCTACCACCACTTCGATGTCGTCGACGAGGAGACGGAATCTCCGCCGCCTGCGGTCACGGTGCGCGTCTGTGAATCCCTGACCTGCGCGATGTTCAAGAGCGAGGAACTTATCCGGAACCTCCGGGAGAAATACGGCGACGAGGTGCGGGTACAGCCCGTGCCCTGCGTCGGTCGCTGCCACGACGCACCGGTGGCCGTGGTCGGTACCAACCCGGTGGGCACGGCGACCGTAGACGGCGTTGACGAAACAATCCGGCACCGGCGCCTGGACCTGGAACCGGAGCCGTATATCGACTACGACCAGTACCGCCAGGGCGGCGGCTATGAACTCCTGAAGCGCTGCCAGGAGGGCGAGCTGGATCGCAAGGCGGTGATCGAGACCCTGCAGGACGCCAACCTGCGCGGCCTCGGCGGCGCCGGCTTCCCGGCGGGAAAGAAATGGGAAATCCTCCGGAGCAAGTCCAAACCCCGCTACGTCGCCATCAACATCGACGAGGGCGAACCCGGGACGTTCAAGGATCGGTATTACCTGGAGCGGGATCCGCACCGCTTCATCGAGGGCACGCTGATCGCCGCCTGGGCCATCGAGTCCGAGGACGTGTACCTGTACCTGCGCGACGAATACGCCGGCTGCCGCAAGATCCTGGAAACAGAACTGGAAAAACTGCGCCGGGATCCGCCCTGCCCGCTGCCCCCCATCCATCTGCGCCGCGGTGCCGGCGCCTATATCTGCGGTGAGGAGTCGGCCATGATCGAGTCCATCGAGGGCAAGCGCGGCATGCCCCGCCTGCGCCCGCCCTTCGTCGCCGACGTGGGCATCTTCGGCCGGCCGACGCTGGAGCAGAATATGGAAACCATGCACTGGGTCCGCGATATCGTGGAAAAGGGCGCGGACTGGTTCGCCTCCCACGGCCGCCACGGCCGCAAGGGCTTCCGTTCCTTCTCCGTCAGCGGCCGCGTCAACAAGCCCGGCGTACACCTGGCGCCGGCCGGCATCACCATCCGCGAGCTGATCGATGAGTACTGTGGCGGCATGCTGCCCGGCCACGAGTTTTACGGCTATTTCCCCGGCGGCGCCTCCGGCGGCATCCTGCCCGCTTCCCTGGATGATATCCCGCTGGATTTCGACACCCTGCAGCCCTATGACAGCTTTATCGGCTCGGCGGCCATTATCGTCCTGTCCGACCAGGACAGCGCCCGCGCCATGGCCCTGAACGCCATGGCCTTTTTCCGGGACGAGTCCTGCGGCCAGTGCACGCCGTGCCGCGTGGGCACCGCCAAGGCCATCGATCTCATGCGGGAAAAGGACTGGGACACCGGCCTGCTGGAGGAACTGGCCGCGGCCATGGCCGACGCCTCCATCTGCGGCCTCGGCCAGGCGGCCCCGAATCCGCTGCGCTGCGCCATCAAATATTTTCCGGAGGAATTCAGTTAATCATGGCTGCAAATCCGCAAGAACTCTTCGAAACGGTTTCTTTCAAGCTCAACGGCCGCAGCGTCGAGGCGCTGCCGGGCGAGACCATCCTGCAGACGGCCAACCGCATCGGCGAGAAGATCCCTTACCTGTGCTACAAGGACGGCTACCGCGCCGACGGCAACTGCCGCGCCTGCATGGTGGAGATCAAGGGTGAGCGGGTGCTGGCACCGTCCTGTTGCCGTACGCCGACGCAAGACATGGAAGTGTCCACACAGAGCGAACGCGCCGTGAATTCCCAGAAAATGATCCTGGAACTGCTGCTGTCGGACATGCCCGCCCAGGGCGAGTCGCCGTATACCCCGCGCTCGGAACTGGACGAGTGGGCGGAACACCTGAAACTCGACAAGCCGCGCTTCAGGCCCCGGCAGCAACCGGCGCCGGACGTTTCCCATCCCGCCATCGCCGTCAACCTGGATGCCTGCATCCAGTGCACGCGCTGCGTGCGCGCCTGCCGCGAGGAACAGGTCAACGACGTCATCGGCTATGCCTTCCGCGGCGATACTTCCAAAATTGTGTTCGACCTGGACGATCCCATGGGCGAGAGCACCTGCGTCGCCTGCGGTGAATGCGTGCAGGCCTGCCCCACCGGCGCGCTCATGCCCGCCGAGGGCGCCGGCAACATCGTACCCGACAAGACGGTGCCTTCGGTATGCCCGTACTGCGGCGTCGGCTGCCTGGTCTCGTTCAACGTCAAGGACGGCAAGATCCTGACCGTGGACGGCCGTGACGGTCCCGCCAACCACGAGCGCCTGTGCGTCAAGGGCCGCTATGGCTTCGATTACACGGGCCACCCGGAGCGGCTGACCACACCGCTGATCCGGCGCGATGACGCCCCCAAGACACCGGACCTGATCGACCGGGAGGACGCGCATAAATATTTCCGCGAGGCGACCTGGGAGGAGGCCCTGGACCGCGCCGCGGCCGGCCTGAAGGAAATCCGCGACAGCGAGGGTTCCGCCGCCCTGGCCGGTTTCGGCAGCGCCAAGGGTTCCAACGAGGAAGCCTACCTGTTCCAGAAGCTGGTACGCGCCGGCTTCGGCACCAACAACGTCGATCACTGCACCCGCCTCTGCCATGCCTCCTCGGTCTCCGCGCTGCTGGAGACCATCGGCTCCGGCGCCGTCTCCAACCAGGTCGCCGACGGCACCGAGGCCGACGTCATGATCGTCATCGGCGCCCGCCCCACCGCCAACCATCCCGTGGCCGCCACCTGGATGAAGAACGCCGTCAAAGAGGGCAGCAAACTGGTGGTTATCGATCCCTACGGCTCGGACCTGGGGCGGCACGCCTGGCAGTTCCTGCAGCTCAATCCCTCCACGGATGTGCTGCTGCTGAACGCCATGATGCACACCATCATCGAGGAGAAGCTGCACGACACGAAATTCATCGAGGCGCACACCTCGGGCTACGCGGAGCTGGAGAAGACCGTGGCGAACTATTCGCCGGAAAAGGTGGGTCCCGTGTGCGGCATCCCCGCCGGCACCATCCGGGAGGTGGCGCGCGCCTACGCCACGGCGGACAAGGCCATCATTTTCTGGGGCATGGGCATTTCCCAGCATATCCACGGCACCGACAACGCCCGCAGTCTCATCTCCCTGGCCCTGCTCACCGGCCAGATCGGCCGGCGCGGCACGGGTCTGCATCCTCTGCGGGGACAGAACAATGTCCAGGGCGCCTCCGACGTCGGTCTTATTCCCATGATGTATCCGGATTACAAACAGGTCGACGATCCCGACGCCCGGGAACGCTTCCAGAAGCTCTGGAACGCCGAACTGGATCCCGATGTGGGCCTGACCGTGGTCGAGATCATGGGCGCCATACACGAAGACAGGCTGCACGGCATGTATATCATGGGCGAGAACCCGGCCATGTCCGATCCCAACCTGAATCATGCCCGCCAGGCGCTGGCCAAACTCCGCCACCTGGTGGTCCAGGATATCTTCTTCACCGAGACCTGCAGCTACGCCGACGTCATCCTGCCCGC
>Ga0102944_1001526_pt1 | contig 15164 bp, 15 predicted proteins | sample SalPonD_shore_MG_FD_78172 | JGI IMG/M metagenome (GOLD analysis project Ga0102944, IMG submission 78172) | Salt pond soil microbial communities from South San Francisco under conditions of wetland restoration - Salt Pond MetaG... | ecosystem: Environmental > Aquatic > Marine > Intertidal zone >...
CATCAATGGAATGAGTAGAATTATTTCGGATACCGATCCGCCGTTAAGTGTAGGAGGAGGGATAAGTTATTCAATAAATTCCAAAAACTTGATTTCGGCCAATACGTCCTTTGGGTTGTCAGATTCCTCTTCAGATTTTGTAGTTGGATTGGGCTGGCACTTAGCCCTGAACTGATCATAAATGAATCGAAAGGGTAGTAAAGGCATTAACGTTTATTACTTCGAGGCGATTTGGGGAGACGCTTTGGAGTAATGCGCTGGGGATGGGCACCAAGCTCATCCCCAATCTAAAGCTCTCCTCTAAATTTTTAAACAAAAAGGCATAAGGTATTCCCCCACAATCTTGTTTAGGAAATAATTACAAATTATCCGAGAGAATAACTTTGAAATGTTCCATTTTAATTTTGCAATGTTTCCAACAAAGATAGCACCTGATTTGATGAATCCATAAAATTTTTGAGGCTTAAGAGAGAGATAAGTGCTCAAATGAGTTACTTCAAAGTTATTTTAAGGGGAGATGCTTTGAAGTAATGCGCCAGGGGATGAGCGGGCAGCTCATCCCCCCCTTTTTTCTCGATATCTGATTATTCTTAAAGAACCTACCGCACAAATAAAATAAGTCATGCGGGGATTTCCCCTACACAAATGTAAGGCTCTTTCTTGATAATGTTTATCAATGAATATCACTATTATTTACTCAGATAAATTTTCTCGTATACTGCGAAATATTAGAATTTACTTTAAAGACGTGGTTAAAGTGATTTTTCTCCTTTTTTAAAGTAATATAGTTTAAACAAAACGGGAGAAGATCAACTGTGGATATGGTTTCAAAAGACGACGTCTTAAGCAAGCATCAAATCCTCGAAAATATATCTCAAAGTGTCATCGTCATTGACCTTGAGGGGATTGTACTCTACTGGAATAATGCGAGCGAACGGATATTCGGCTATACCAAAGAAGAGATGTTGAATAAACCTATCTCTAAAATTTATCCGAGTTTTGCCCGGGATAAGCTTGAGAATGATCTTGAGAAATCACGTGAAGGCAAAGAAATCAGAGGACAGTGGCGAAGCATCACCAAAGCCGGTTCGGTAATTTGGATTGATCTCCAGACCAAGCCTTTAAAAAATGAAGAAGGCGAAATTGTGGCGATAATTGCATCAGCATATGACATACAGCAGCTAAAGGAAGTAGAGAAAGAGTTGGAAGAGAACAAGGCTAAGGCTCAAGCCATTTTGGAAACCACGGTGGATGGTATCGTTACGATAAACACGGAAGGGCAGATATTGAGTTTTAATCAAGCCGCATCAAAGATCTTTGGATATTCTGAAAAAGAAATTATTGGTCAAAATGTCTCGGAATTGATGCCGGATCCCCACTATAGCGAACATCAAAATTATTTAAAGCGATATCTCGAAACTGGGAAGAAGCACATAATAGGTGAACGTCGTGAACTTTCCGGAAAACGGAAAGATGGGTCGATATTTCCGATGGAATTGTCTGTGAGTGAAGTAAAGTGGAATGGCAGCCGAATCTTTACAGGGGTTATAAATGATATTACGGAACGTCGCAGACTGGAACGAGAAATCCTTAAAATTTCAGAAGAAGAGCGTCGCCGGCTTGGTCAGGATCTTCATGATGGATTGGGACAAATGCTAACGGGCATTGGTTTGATCAGCCAGAACCTGGCGCGCAAACTTAAATCAAATGGCATTCCGGGCGCGGACGAGGTTCAGGAAATTTCAGATCTCATAAAAGAAGCCGACGAATATGCCAAGACACTGGCTCATGGATTGGTTCATGTAGATGTGGAAGAGGGACTGAAAGATGCTCTCGGACATCTTTGTAAACAGGCGCAGAAGTTCTTCAAAGTCAAATGTAGTTTTGAATGTGACTACGATAAAAAAATCAATAACACCATGACTAAGTTGAACTTATATCGTATAGCTCAGGAAGCAATTAGCAATGCGGTTAAGCATGGAAAAGCAACTAATGTGGATGTAGTCTTAAGCACAAAAAATGGCATTTTAAAACTCGAGATAATTGATGATGGTATTGGTTTCTCAAAGGCTACCAATAGAGAGGAGAGTAAAAATAAAGGCAAGGGTATGGGGATCCGCATTATGGGATATCGATCGAACATGATGTCGGGACAACTTGAAATCGAAGAAAATGATAATCATACGCATATAATTTGTAGCATTCCGTTTGTTAACATTTAATGAGGCATTACTATGGCAGATAGCTTTAAAAAAAGAATCGTGATTGTAGATGACCATCCCATCATGCGAAAGGGATTGGCAATGACACTTGATGCAGAACCGGGTTTTGATGTGGTAGCCCAGCTGGATCGCGCAGAAGAACTCATACAAAAGTTGGATGAGTATAAACCCGATTTGATTCTGGTGGATGTATCTCTGCCGGGTATGAGCGGACTGGAGCTGGTGAAGCACCTCGTGGCCCAGCAAGAGGATATTAAAATATTGGTAATATCTCGTCACGATGAATCGCTGTACGCAGAACGTGTGATACGAGCCGGTGCCAAGGGATATGTTATGAAACTGGAAGCCGGAGAGGTGTTACTCAAAGCTGCCAAAAAGGTATTACATGGTGGAATCTATGTTAGCGAAGAGGTCAGCGAACGCCTGCTTATGGGCATGGCACGGGGCCAAAAAGATGTGATGGAGTCACCGATTGAACTGCTTAGTGACCGAGAACTTGAAGTCTTTGAGTTGACTGGCAAAGGTAACAGTACTCGTGAAATTGCAGAAAAGCTGCACCTTTCGGTGAAAACAGTTGAGTCGTATCGAGCGCGCATAAAAACAAAGTTGAATCTCGAGAACGCTACCGAATTAATGGTACATGCCGTGAAATGGGTGGAAAACGAGCATTCTGATACGTTCTAGGTAATCTTTTTTACCCTTTTAAACAACGGTCAAATAAATAGGGCATGTCTTGTAACCTGGTGCCTTCAAATACCTATGCCTTATTTCTTGTGAGCCAGTCATTTTTAATGATTTGTTTGTAGGGATATTACCTAGCGGGAATTATCATTTTTTATTACAGCCTTCCCTAGGATCGTACTGCATAGCTAAATGCTTCTCTGTTTTATGTTGCTCACAAAGGGGAAAATCCCTTAACAACAAGAACTTTAGTAAAAAGAGGTGTAGTATGAAGTCATTAGTAAAATACCCCGGCCGTACGACAGCCGTATCCGACCTAAGAAGAGAAATGGATCGTATCTTTAATGATCTTATTCCTTTTTCATGGCGATTTGATGATACGGAAACGGAACTGGGACTTTGGACCCCTAAAGCAGATATGGTTGAAACGGATAATGAATATTTAGTTGATGTTGATCTTCCCGGCTTATCCAAAAAAGATATCCAAATCAATTATCATGACAACGTTTTGACTATTGAGGGAGAGCGTAAAGTAGAAAAAAAAGAAGAACGGGAAGGATTTTTACGTAACGAACGCTATTTCGGTTCATTTAAACGCTCATTTATGTTGCCCGCTGCTATTACCGATGAAAAGATTAAGGCAACATTTAAGGATGGGGTATTACATGTAAGTATCCCCAAAGCCGAAAAAAGTAAGCGTAAGTCAGTTACAATTGAATAGCAGAAATTCATCATTATAAAAAGGAACCGTGGTTCAAACACGGTTCCTTTAACTTTATAATATTCGAGGCAAATTATGGAAAAGAGAGTAGCATTAGTTACAGGAGCCTCTTCAGGGATTGGCAAAGAAACGGCGCTTACATTTGCACGAAAAGGGTATGAGACGGCTATCTGCGATTTGAAAGAAGATATTTTCGAACTTGAAGATCAGATGAGAGCCGATGGATTTAAGGTTCTTGCGGTTCCCTGTGATATTTCCGTTGCCGAGGATGTAAAATCAATGATTGATCAAATCGTTGATCACTTTGGACAACTCGATGTGGCATGTAATAATGCCGGTATTGAAGGTTCGTCCGCTTTGACTGCTGATTATACAATTGACGAATGGGACCGGATTATGAATGTTAACCCCCGGGGGCAGTGGCTATGCATGAAATATGAGATTCCCCAGATGCTCAAAAACGGGGGGTCCATTATCAATATGTCTTCTATTTTAGGCCAAGTGGCCTTTGAACAGGCTCCGGGTTACGTTGCAGCCAAACACGGTCTCATCGGCCTTACAAAAGCGGCTGCACTGGATTACGCTTCGCAGGGAATTCGTATCAATGCTGTATGTCCCGGATTTATAGAAACCCCGATGCTGGATCGTGCGGGGATTACTACCGATCCGGATACAAAAAAAACAATTATCTCTCTTCATCCCATTGGCAGGTTAGGCAAAGTTGAGGAAATCGCAAGTGCTGTTGTTTGGCTGGCTTCTGAAGAGGCTTCATTTATTACCGGACACTCACTTTTGGTTGATGGAGGATATGTTATCAAGTAATAGGTGAATAACAATGATTAATACTAAACGTAATCCATTTGTACGTTGGTTACACGAAGTGGATAATGAGAATATCCGTGAAGTAGGCGGTAAGAATGCCTCGCTGGGAGAAATGCTAAAGTATCTATCGCCCAAGGGGATTAATATACCCAGAGGTTTTGCCATAACTGCATATGCTTATTATAAATATCTGGAATACAATAAATTAGAAGATTTAATTAAAAAATATTTAAACAAAATTAAACGTCAGGATATCTCTCTGGAAGAGGGGGCTCGAACGATAAGGAAGAACATATCCAATGGTATTTTTCCTATCCCGATGGCACAGAGTATTCGTGACGCCTATTCCAGTTTGTGTGTGGAGTATGACACGATTAATGTAGATGTTGCCGTTCGAAGCAGTGCTACGGCCGAAGATTTACCCAGTGCCAGTTTTGCCGGGTTACAAGAAACTTACCTGAATATCAGAGGCGAAGAAGAATTACTTAAAGCCTGTAAAAAATGTTTTGCCTCCTTATTCACGGTACGGGCCATCGTTTATCGGGAGGAGAAAGGGTTTGACCATCTTCAGGTGGGACTTTCCATCGGCGTGCAGAAAATGGTACGTTCCGACGATACAAGTTCAGGCGTTATCTTTACCATCGACACTGAATCTGGATTTCCCGATGTCGTGGTTGTTAACGGGTCCTGGGGGCTTGGAGAGAATGTAGTACGTGGAGTTGTAAATCCCGATCAGTTTTTAGTTTTCAAACCGCTTATCGGTAAAAGCGGAAAGAACCCAATCCTGGAGAAAAAATTAGGCAGTAAAGAACAGAAGATGGTTTATGCATCGGACGAGGATGGACGCACAAGAAACATTAATACCACCGCCGAAGAACGTTCCTCTTATGTTTTAAATGACGATGAAATTCTCAAATTGGCATCCTGGGCCAGTATTATTGAGGAGCACTATGGCAAAGCTATGGACATTGAATGGGTTAAAGGGCAGGATTCCAAACAACTTTATATCGTACAGGCCAGGCCCGAAACGGTGCATTCTGTGGAAAATACCACATTCAAAGATTATAAGCTGCTCCATAACCATAGTAATGTACTGCTTACGGGATTGAGTATTGGCAACAGCATTGTGAGTGGTAAAGTTAAAAAAATAAAAAAAGCTGATGATTTACAGGATATTGCCGCCGAGGATATTCTGGTGACGCAAATGACCGAGCCCGATTGGGTGCCTTATATGAAACAGGCAGCTGGAATTATTACGGATTCCGGTGGGCGTACCTGTCACGCCGCCATTGTCAGTCGGGAGTTGGGTATTCCGGCGGTTGTCGGCACTCATTTTGGTACCAGCGTGCTAAAAGATGGTCAGGAGATTACCCTTTCTTGTTCTGAGGGAGATGAAGGGAAGATTTACCAGGGAATTCTCAAGTTTGATGTACGGGAAATAGACCTTAGCAAAATTAAGGCTCCAAAAACCCAGATTATGCTGAATCTTGCCGCACCGGAATCAGCATTTAAGTGGTGGCGTTTACCGACGAGCGGTGTGGGCCTGGCTCGGATGGAATTTATTGTCAGTCAACACATTAAAGTACACCCGATGGCTTTGGTACATTTTGAAAAAGTATCTGATGAGAAAGAGCGGGAGCAAATACGCAAGCTTACACACCATTACGAGGATAAAACGACTTTCTTCGTTACCGAATTGGCTATGGGGATTTCAAAGATTGCGGCCTCCCAATATCCCAAACCGGTGATTGTACGCACCAGTGATTTCAAGACCAACGAATATGCTAACCTGATCGGGGGCTCAGTTTTTGAACCACTTGAGCAAAATCCCATGTTGGGCTGGAGGGGCGCCTGCCGGTATTACAGCGAAGGGTACCGCGAGGGATTTGCCCTCGAATGCCGTGCCCTGAAGATGGTTCGCGAAGAAATCGGCCTCGATAATGTAATTGTGATGATTCCGTTCTGTCGCACCGTCGATGAAGCGCGAAAGGTGCTTGAAGAAATGGCTGTTAACGGCTTAAAGCGCGGACAAAATGGGTTGCAGGTTTATATGATGTGCGAGATTCCGGCCAACGTAATTTTAGCTGAAGATTTTGCGCGCTACTTTGATGGATTTTCTATCGGGTCCAATGATCTGACGCAGTTGATCCTTGGCGTAGACCGCGATTCTGCGGCGCTCTCGTTCCTCTTCGATGAACATAATGCAGCAGTTAAAACGGCTATTAAGGATGTAATCAAAAGAGCTCATAAAGCAGGGATCAAAATTGGCTTCTGCGGTCAAGCCCCGAGCGATGATCCCAAATACGCTACATTTCTGGTAGAATCAGGAATCGACTCGGTTTCATTAAATCCGGATAGCGTTATCGATGTTATTAACCAGGTAAACAAGATCGAAAAGACGTTAATACCGGCAAAAGCTTAACCTGAAGTATTTAATCATGGCACGATGGCTAAAAATACGGGCGGCATCACAAATAAAGGAAGTATCACTCGTGTCAGGGGGAGTGTTGTAGATATACTATTTTCCCATCACTTGCCGGAGATCGACAGCCGTCTGGTTCTCGACCTCAAGCAAGGAGGTCAACCTATTATTTTTGAAGTTGTATCACATTTGGATGACAAAACAGTTCGTTGCCTGGCTTTAAATCCTACGCAAGGCGTTGCCCGGGGACAACAGGTGGTAGATTCAGGAGAGCCCTTGACCGTGCCGGTGGGCAATGCGTTTCTGGGACGCATGCTTAACGTTTTTGGGGATACAATAGATTTTAAGCCGCCGATAGAAGATGTACCCCGAAAGTCTATCCACCGAAAAAATATACCCCTGTCGGATCATTTAACCGGGAATGATATTTTGCATACCGGTATCAAGGCGATAGATGTGCTGGCGCCGATAGAGCGGGGCGGTAAGGCCGGATTGTTTGGCGGCGCCGGTGTTGGCAAGACTGTGCTCATTATGGAACTAATTCGCAATATCGTGGCTGCCTACCAGGGCATCAGCATTTTTTGTGGGATTGGTGAGCGGTGTCGGGAGGCCGAGGAATTATATCGAGAGATCAAAAAGGCAGGTGTTCTGGATCATACGTTGATGGTGTTTGGCCAGATGAATGAGGCGCCCGGAGCCAGATTTCGCGTAGGACACGCCGCTCTCACTATGGCTGAGTATTTTCGGGATACCGAACGCCGGGATATCCTGCTGCTTATCGATAATATCTTTCGTTTTGTGCAGGCCGGGTCTGAAGTCTCGGGTCTGATGGGAAAGGTAACCTCGCGAATGGGGTATCAGCCAACGCTGGGATCTGAACTGGCGGAGCTGGAGGAACGTATCAGCAGTACGCGAAATGGTGCCATTACATCGGTACAGGCTGTTTATGTTCCGGCGGATGATTTTACGGATCCCGCGGTGGTGCACACTTTTGCACATCTTTCATCTTTTATTGTGTTGTCCCGCGAGCGTTCGAGTCATGGATTTTATCCGGCCATAGACCTGTTGGAATCGGGATCCAAGATGCTCTCTTACGAGATCGTGGGTGAGCGCCATTATGATATCGCACAGCGGGTAAAAGAGACGTTGGCCTATTATGAAGAACTGAAAGACATCATCTCCATGCTTGGACTTGAAGAGCTTTCAAATGAAGACCAGCAACTGGTGAAGCGGGCTCGGCGGCTGGAACGATTTCTCACCCAGCCGTTTGCGGTAACAGAACAGTTTACCGGAAAGAAAGGAGCGATGGTCAGCCTGGAGGAGGCGCTGGAAGGATGTGAAGCCATTTTGGATGACCGGTATCCACAGGCTCCGGAACAGGCATTTTATATGATCGGATCTATAAACGAAGTAACGGAGAAGATCGGATGAGTTGGAATAAGATGATGCTCAATATTATGACACCTGAGAAAAAGATCGGGTCGCAATCCGTTGATAAGATCGTGGCCGAAGCCCGAAACGGATCCTTTTGTCTGAAACCGCGTCATATTGATTTTTTGGCCGAGCTGGTGCCCGGTATCTTAAGTTTTTGGAGTGAGGGTAAAGAACATCTGTGGGCAGTAAACAGCGGAATTTTGGTAAAAAAAGATGATCAGGTCATGGTTTCTGTCCGTCATGCCGTTGAAGGTGAATCACTGGAGGAATTGGAACAGGTCGTTAGAAAAGAATTCAGAGTTATAAATCAAAAGGAGAAAGAAACACAGATCGCACTGGAACAGCTGGAAGCTGATTTTATAAGGCGTTTTGTTGAGCTACAGAAAAGATAAGAGCCAACGATGGATGAAAATAAATCATCGGAAGATCAGAAAGAGCGTTTTGAGCAGCAGGTGAGGGAGAAATCCCACCGAAAGATCAAAGCTCGTCGTGAATCCAAAAAAGGAGTTTGGTTTGGTATCGGAATGTTCGGCCTGGTAGGTTGGTCAGTGACTATTCCGACATTGCTGATGCTGGCATTGGGCATCTGGATCGATTCCACATCCCAAAGCAAGTATTCGTGGACACTGATGCTGCTTGTGGCAGGCATTGCTATCGGTTGTTTGAATGCCTGGTATTGGATTAAACAAGAGGGCGAAGAAATCAAGTAATGCGGTGTAATCATGGGAATTATAGCACTAACATTTGTCAGCTTTATATCGGGGGCACTGCTGGGAATGGTTTACTTCGGCGGTTTATGGATAACGTTAAACCGTTTTATTGCAGGTGAGAATCATTTCTATTTTCCGGTAATAGTAAGTTTTGTGATACGAATCGTATTTGTTGTTGCGGGGTTCTACGCCCTGTTACAGATGACCCGGCAATGGCAGGCATTAGCTATTGCCTTGGCCGGTTTTATAATCGCTCGTATAGTTATTACAAAAATTGTAAGTGGAAACTCACAAACGGTTTAATACATGGAATAGGGTTTTAAGAATGCAATAATTTTTAAGAGGCAAAACGGAATGATCTTTTTTCTTTTTTTAAGTGGATGCTTCCTGCCAGCTTTTCTGATCGGGCCGGGCTGGCGGTATATAATCCCTTTTCCTCAATAATAGAAAACCCGTATTGATTATAGGATGCATAGTTGGGTTTTTCCATGCCTGTCACCAGGATGGTAGTCAAATGATTCCCGACTAAATAACAATAAGTTTTTGTATAAGAGTGATTTAGTTGATATCACTTTTAAGAAAAATGAGTAACTTGATAATATAAATCAGCTGTTTCTTTAAAAGTAATAGCTTAAGAGGGAGAGATAGTCGAAAGCAAACATTCATGGAAATAACCACGGATCATATCATCTTCTGGGAGTGGGAGTTCATCCATATCAATGCTACGCTGGTTTACAGCTGGGGTGTGATGACATTGCTGGTTGTCGGGTCGTGGCTCGTAAGTCGCCGGTTGAGCTCGGGCACCAAAATGAGTCGCTGGCAAAACCTGCTGGAAGTATTGGTAACTATGATACAGGACCAAATTCGGGAGGCCAGTCGCCAGGAACCACGGCATTACCTGCCGTTCATCGGCACATTATTTCTGTTCATCCTTGTATCAAACATCATTGATGTAATACCCGGTGTAAGTGCGCCGACGAGCTCGCTTTCAACGACCGCTGCATTGGCATCATGCGTATTTGTTGCTGTACCAGTTTTCGGGATTGCCCAGCAGGGATTGCGTGCTTACCTGGCTCATTATACCAAACCATCATTGCTGATGCTGCCTTTTAACATTATTGGAGAGTTATCCAGAACCATTGCACTGGCTATTCGTCTGTTTGGGAATATGATGAGCGGCAGTTTGATAGTAGCTATCCTGTTGAGCCTGGCTCCGCTTTTTTTTCCGGTTTTGGTACAGGCTTTTGGACTTTTAATTGGCGTTATACAAGCATACGTATTTTCAATTCTGGCGCTCGTATATATTGCATCGGGACAGAGAGTGAAACAGCATGAACTGGAGGAGGCGCTAAATGAAGATATTTCACCAGAAGATCAGGATTTACACGAAAATATTAACTAAAAAGTAAAGATCATGGACGCTGTAAGTATTATTGGGATGGTTTCGATCATCATTTCCGGGATTACAATTGCTGTTGGTTCTGTAGGGCCGGCGCTGGGTGAGGGACGAGCGTTGTCTCAGGCTCTGATGGCTATTGCTCAACAGCCGGATGAGTCGGCTACCATCACACGCACGTTATTTGTGGGATTGGCAATGGTAGAATCAACGGCTATCTACTGTTTTGTGATATCACTGATTCTCATCTTTGCCAATCCGTTTTGGGACTATGTAATCAAATTAGGCGGAGGCTAAAATGCAAATTGACTGGTTTACATTTTTCGCACAGGTTATCAACTTCCTGATTTTGATTTGGCTTTTGCACCGTTTTCTATACAAACCGGTAATAAAAGCTATGGATCAACGGGAAAAGACTATAGCGTCTGAGCTGGAAGAAGCCCGGCTTAAGAAAGTAGAAGCTGAGCAAACAGAGCATGAATACCGGCAGAAAGTAAAAGATATTGAAGTCCGCAGAGAGCAGCTTTTGGATGATGCCCAGAGAGAGGCCAGTGAAAAACGTAAAGAATTAATGGAGGAGATCAGAACGGAGATATCCGACATTAAGAAGACATGGGAGGAAGCGGTGGAAAGCGAGAAGGAAGCGTTTCTGTCGCAGCTGAAACAGGAAACAAGTATGCAGGTCATTACCCTGATTGATAATATCCTGTTGGATCTCGCTAATCGAAATCTGCAGGATCAAACGACAAATATCTTTTTTGAGAGGCTGCAAAAATTGGATCACGATGACTTGATACGATTGCAAGAGGCTATATCCGGTATGCAGGAAGCAAAGGCTGAAGTGTATAGTTCATTCGAGTTGACAGGTGAGCAGAAACACCGGTTGACCGATCAGCTTCGGAATATCTCTGAGACTGAACTCGAATTGGAATTTGTGTTTGAAGATAACCTTGGTTTCGGTATGGAGATCCGAATTGGGGGTTGGAATATAGGCTGGAATCTTAAGCGATACCTGGAAACTCTTCGCAGTGATATGGAGCATTTTTTTATGGAACAAACCCCGGCCGATAAAATGCCCGAATTAAAATAGAATATGATGGCAGACAACGGATTAAGTCATATCATCTTAAATATATTTGAGTATCTTCAGCAAGCGATTTCAGGTAGAGATAACCGGTTGCACATGGCAGAAGTGGGAAATGTAATTTCAGTGGGAGAGGGCATTGCTATAGTTGAAGGTTTGCCCAATGTGAGAGCCGAAGAACTCATCTATTTTCCCAATAATGTTATGGGTATGGCTTATAATTTGGATCCCGGATCAGTAGGGGTAATCCTGTTGGATGAATCTCAAAAGGTTAAGGCCGGCGACGAAGTACGGCGTTCGGGGCGCGTACTTGATGTGCCGGTAGGTGAAATGCTGTTGGGCAGGGTGATTGATCCCCTTGGGCGGCCGCTGGATGAAAAGGGATCTGTTTTAAGTAAGAACCGCCTACCGGTAGAACGACCGGCGCCATCAATCATGCACCGGGCCCCGGTAGAAGTGCCCCTGCAGACGGGCATTAAAACGATTGACGCCCTGATTCCTATCGGTCGCGGACAGCGGGAGCTCATCTTCGGAGATCGTCAAACCGGAAAAACTGCTATTGCCCTGGATACGATTATCAATCAGGAGCATTCGGGTATTATATGCATATACTGCGGCATTGGGAAAGAAAATGTGGAACTGGCAAAAGTTATCGGTGATCTCAAAAAAAACGGTGCCTTGGATTATACGGTTGTGATTTCGGCCACGGGAAATGCACCTGCTGGAATCCAGTATATTGCCCCTTACGCTGCAACGAGCATTGGAGAATATTTTATGGAGCGGGGTAGGGATGTATTAATCGTATATGATGATCTGACTTGGCACGCACGAGCTTACCGCGAACTGGCCTTGCTGATGCGCCGCCCGCCGGGAAGAGAGGCCTTTCCGGGCGATATTTTCTATATCCATGCGCGATTGCTCGAACGTGCCACGCATTTAAAAGAGGAATTGGGTGGCGGTTCACTGACAGCTTTACCCATTATCGAAACTGAGGGACAAAATATCGCTGCATTTATCCCTACTAATCTCATCTCTATCACAGATGGTCAGATCTACCTGTCCCCCGAACTTTTTCAAAAAGATATTTTACCGGCTATAGATGTGGGATTGTCGGTATCAAGGGTGGGAGGTGCCGCACAACTGCCGTATTACCGTTACGTAGCTAAGGATTTACGTTTATCATACACCCAGTTCCAGGAGTTGGAAGCCTTTGTGCGTTTTGGGGCCCGTTTGGATGAAGAGACAAAAAAAACGATTGAACGAGGTCGTCGTATCAGAGAAATCATTAAGCAAAAACAATTCAGTCCACTTTCGGTAACCCAACAAATATTAGAATTGCTGGCTGTTACCGAAGGCTATATGGATGAGATTCCTGTTTCGATGATTCCGCAGGCTAAACGCGCTATAGCAGAGCTCTCGGAAAAAGAAATGCCGGAGATTGCTGCAAAGATTGAACAAGGGAATGCTTTGACCGAAAATGAACGCGAACGTATGACAGATATTATAAAACTGGTGTCGGATTTGGTAACCGGGATAACCTATGCAAAGAATTGATATAATAGAACGTAAAATTAAGACAGCCAAAGACTTAAGGTCTATCGTTAAAACGATGAAGGTTTTGGCAGCAGTAAGTGTTAGCCAGTATGATGCAGCTTTGGAATCAATTACCGGATATTTTCAAACCATAGAGCAGGGGCTCCGGATACTCCTCAAAAATCAGTTGAATGTGGCCGGCCTTTTACAATCATCGCCGAACAGTGATTCTACAAAAGAAGTCGCATTAATTTTCGGATCGGGTCAGCCCATGTGTGGCTCTTTTAACGAAGTATTATCCAATTATGTGCAAGAAAATTGGAATAAAGATCATCGATGGCCCCCCGATAAAAAAGTAGCGATAGGGCACCGTATTATACCGGCCATGGAGCGTATCGGATGGCAGATTGATCATCAGTTTGATGTACCAAGTACGATTGACGGAATCAATGAGATTGTGCAGTCGTTGGTCGTATCTATTCAGCAATGGTATGCGGAAGAGGGATTTCAGAAAGTTTATCTTTATTACAATCAGCCGGAGTCGAATGCTTCTTATTCACCGACCTGGCAACAGCTCTTGCCAATCGATACAAGCTGGCTGGAAATGTTGTCTAATAGATCTTGGGAGAGCCGGACGCTGCCAAAATATAGCATGCAGGAAGAAGTACTTTTTTCAGCCTTAATAAAACAATTTTTATTCGTTTCGGTCTACAAAGCTTTTTCGGAATCCTTATCCGCAGAAAACAATAGCAGACTTGTTGCTATGCAACTGGCAGAGAAAAAGATAGAAGAAAAACTTGAGGTGCTGATCAAGTCATATAGAAATCAGCGACAAATCAATATTACGGAAGAGATTTTGGATATTATTGCCAGTTATGAAGTGTTGCGTGGGGCAGAGGAGGTTCCCAATCCCAAAGATCATACAGGGGCTAAGGAATGAATCGGACGGAATATACTCATATTACGCGATTTGCTACAGTATTGCTGACTGCGGTACTCATCGTTTATGCCTTAATGATGGCAGAGTCACTCTTACTCCCGATTGCCTGGGCCTTACTTATTTCATTGCTGATACTGCCGCTCGTTCAATGGCTTGAGATTAAAATGCCTCGTCCGTTGGCAATCATTCTTGTGCTGATACTGGTATCCGGGATTTTTGGATTCATCTTTTATCTGCTTTCGGTCCAGGTGGTAGGGGTGCTTGGGGAAGTTCCCCGAATATCACAGAGGCTGGATCAGTGGATGGCGGATTTGCAACAATATGCCGAAATACAATGGGGTATCTCCAACGAGATGTTTTCCAGGCAGTTGGCAACTTCAGTCTCGGGCATGATTAATACAGCATTGGTTGCTATACGAAATTCACTGTCAACGATCTTCCAAACCCTTACTTATTTGACGGTTATTCCGTTGTACATTTATTTCATGCTTTACTATCGCGATTTATTTTACACGGGGTTCCTGCAAATCGTCAAGAATTATGAACACCGTGCTGCGATTCTGGTCAGAAAAGTGAATAATATTGTCCAGCGATATCTTTCCGGTATGCTGCTGGTTACTTTTATCATAGGCATCCTTTTTTATCTGGATCTGCTTGTCCTGGATATCAAATACGCTTTCTTCTTTGCCGCCCTGCTTGCTGTATTCAACCTGATCCCTTATATCGGCGTTATCGTCAGCTCTTTGGTGGTCATTCTGTATTCTCTTGTGACAAGCGGGTCATTGTTTTATCCGCTGGCCCTTTTGGTTTCCCTATGGTTTATTCAATTTCTTGAAAATAATTTTATTACGCCCTTTATCGTCGGTACCCGCGTGAAAGTAAATCCCCTTGCCGCTTTGATTGCCATTTTTGCCGGATCAAGTATCTGGGGAATTTCGGGTATGGTGTTATTTCTGCCGCTGGTTGGAGTTTTAAAAACTGTTTTCGACGAAATAGATGCGCTAAAGCCTTATGGAATGATGCTGGGGACCTCTAATGACAGAAAGGAAAAAGAATCACCCAATGCCTAAAAATGTATAACAGGGGGTTTTTTAAGTCTCCTTGCATACTAAAATCCCCGTCATCATTGTAATACTTTACCCTGTATAATCGCTTCTTAAGCATAGTTATACTGAATACAGAGGTGATAATTATGAAAA
>Ga0102944_1001527_pt1 | contig 15157 bp, 12 predicted proteins | sample SalPonD_shore_MG_FD_78172 | JGI IMG/M metagenome (GOLD analysis project Ga0102944, IMG submission 78172) | Salt pond soil microbial communities from South San Francisco under conditions of wetland restoration - Salt Pond MetaG... | ecosystem: Environmental > Aquatic > Marine > Intertidal zone >...
GCGACGCTGCTCTCGGAGGACGAGGCGGTTCTAACCAAGGCTCGAACCCGATGATCCTCGGCGGTATTTTCGAGATCTATCTCCAGCTCTACCGAAGGACTGCCCCGGCGGACCGTGAAAATCAAACCAACGGGCATCTCCACCTCCGCCGCATCCCGTTGGAGGCGCTCGGCCGCAGCAGAGGCGGGGATTTTCATGACGAGCGAGAGTTTGCCTCGGGAAAGGAGGGGCCCCGCTTCGATGACGTCCAGGGCGGTGATCTTACCGGAGCGGGAAGAGACGGGCGTGTCCGTCTGCGGAGGAGAGTAGTTGTAGAGATCTCCAATGTCACCGCCGTCGAGAAGGGAAAAGAAGTCCTCGATTCTCCTCCCCTTGCTGTCTTTTATGTCGATCTGCCCGTCCGAAAAAATCCGGAGTTCCACCAACTCGTTTCTCAGAAGGAGTCCGTCGGCGGTTGGAAGGCCCTCGGCCCTCCCTTCTGTTTTCGAGCCTCTGATCATGTCCGCCGGCGCGCTCTCGGTAAGGGTGAAGAAGGCGGCGGTGAGCGGCGGCAACTCTCCCTCCGGTTCAAAGGCGAAGCGGAACGTGTACCCCTCCCGGAACGTCGGAAACCTCCGCGGATCGGTGTTCACCCAGCGAGCCTGCTCTACCGAGATCGGCTGCACCGGGAGCTTCCGTCCTGCGTGGTCCAGGACGACGAAGCCGTGGGCCTCCCCGGCTGCGGCCCGCAGAAACGGTTGCGGCGGGAGCTCTTCCGGAAGCCGCAGGGTAACCTCCGCCACGCGGCGGTTTGCCACGCCGGCGCGGTTTTGGAGAAGAAAGGGGAGGGCCAACCGTCCACTCCGGCGGAAAGCGGAAGCCGCGCCACCGGTCCGAGCCTCGTTGAGCCGGGCGCTTGATTGGCCTGCGTCTTCCCCGCCGGTGTCATCCGGGATCTCGCCAGTCCCGCTTGCGGCGATTCCATGTATCACCGCGGTGAGATCCGAGAGGAAAAGCTCGCCGGTCTGGTTAACCTCCCGGAACCGCCCTTGCATGTCCAGAACTACCTCATCCACGCTACAGCCGCAGATCGAGTCGTGGGCGTGATTCTTGAGAAGGGTCTTCCAAAGTTGGCGGATCCACGGAGAGAGGCCATTGCGGAGCGAACGTAAACGTGTGCCGGAACCGGAGGCCGGAGTCGATGACGACCGCCCCTGCGGGGCGAGCTGTACCATTGCGGCCAGGGGCTCGATGGAGCGCTCCAACAGTTGCTGTGCCCGGAAGTTGGCCTGTTTGATGGGCATGCGGCTCGATAAGGTTCCATAGAGGAGAAAGAGTCCCTCCTGGGAACGTCGAGTTTCCCGGAGCTCCCCTGTAATGGTGTGGAGCTTCGCTACCGCGCCGATATCCGCGAGTTCACGAGCCACAGCGTCGAGGTAGGCGGGCAGGGTGGAGAGCTTGAGCTCGTATCCTGCCATTTTGGCGTTGAGCTCCTTCACGCGAGCCGGCAGGTCCGGTTGCATGTGATGGTGGTCCGCGCCGTTCATAAGCAGGAGGTGGGACGAGGCGGATTTCCGGGCGAGCTCATTGAGGATCTTGGGAATCCCGCCGGCGCCGTCGATCTGAGGTGCGGTGAAGTAGCCCGAGGTGCTCAGGTAGATACCGAGGACCTCATGTCCCGAGGGTGATCGCCATCGGAACTCTGTCAGCGGCTTGTCTGGAGGAGGGGGAACCATGCCACGCCAGAGAAGGGCGTTTTCGATGCCAAACCCTCTCAGGAGCTGAGGAAACTGGCCGATGTGGCCGAAAATGTCGGGCACGTAGCCTGTCCGCATGGCCTCGCCCAGGTCTTCCGCCTCTTCCATGCCAATTTGGAGATTGCGAATCATTGCTTCACCGCTGACAAGTGTTTCGTCAGGCTGCGCATACCAGGGACCTACGAGGAGCTTTCCGGATCCCACGAGCTCTCGGATTTCCGGGGCGCGCTCGGGCCGTATCGCCAGATAGTCCTCCAGGACAACGGTCTGGCCGTCAAGGTGAAAGTGGGCAAACTCCCCGCCCTCCTCCGACTGCAAACGATCGAGGAGCTCATCCACCGCGGGAATTAGGCGATATCGAAATTGCGGGAAAGGTTGATACCATTCCCGATCCCAGTGAGTGTGAGCTATGACGTGGACGATCTTCTTCTTCATGGCCGGGTCCTCTAAATCTGAAAGGCGCGGTCCCCGGGGGATCGCGCCGTTGATCGATTATCCTTTTACAGCGCCGGCGGTAATGGCACCGATGATAAAACGCTGAAAGACAACAAAGAGTAGCACAGCCGGCAGCACCGAGAGCACGCTGGCCGCGGCGAGATAATGAGTCGATATTACCTCAACCGTGGACTGATAATTCAGTATACCAACGGAGACGGGAAACTTCGCGTTGTCGCTAAGAAGCACAAATGGAATGATAAACTGGGACCAGCTTCTGATACCGGCGTAGACTATCACCGAGGCGACACCGGGCATCGAAATAGGCAGGATTACATAGCCCATGGCCTGCAACGGTGTGCAGCCGTCGATAATGGCGGCTTCATCGAGAGACCTGGGTATGGAGCTGAAGAAGCCGCGGAGCAGCCAGGTCTGAAAGGGGAGCTCCAGCGATATAGACGAGGATCGTGCTCCAATGCTTGTCGAGAATACCGATGGCGTTGAAGTACCGGTAGAGAGGTATGGCAATCAGAAGGGGCGACATCATCTGAAAGATGAGAATGGCGAAGAGAAAGAGATTTTTGCTCCGGAAGTTTGTCCGGGAGAAGGCAAAGGCCGCCGGGATAGCCACGAGGAGAGTCCCGAGGACGGTAAAGAGTACGATCGTCCCGGAGTTGAAGAGAAACACTCCGAGCTGGGACTGCTTAAAAACCTCAATGTAGTTGCGGAATGCCGGCGCCCGCGGTATGAGGACCGGGGGATAGGCGAAGAGTGTCTGAAGGTTCTTGAGGGATAGCGATGCTACCCAGAGCAGGGGAAAGAGGAACACAATTGCTACGAAAGCGAAGACAACATAGATCGCGAGATTTTGCGTCGCAGTCCGGAGGCGTCCTCCCTGTAGGAAGTTACTCATGCGGCGCTCCCTTCTGCATCTCCCCTGATAATACGGGAGTAAATAAAGGTCATGATGAGATTGACGATTAGGAGAACAACGGCGGTGGCGGCGCCTCGGCCGAGATTGAAATCCTGAAACACGGTACGATAGACGCTCAGCGCGAGGACCTCCGTGCTTCTTCCCGGGCCTCCACCAGTGAGGGCGATTATCGAGTCGAAGGTGTTCACGGTGGAAATGCTAATGAGGACGAGATTGGTGAATATGATGTTCCTCATTGCCGGGATGGTCACAAAGAACGTCTCTTTTAAAAACGGCGCTCCATCCATTACGGCAGCCTCATGGAGCTCCCGAGGAAGCATCTTCAGCCCGGCGTACTCCATGATCATGCTGGCTGCGGTCCCGCGCCAGATATTGGCGGCGATCACCGAGACGAGGGCCCAGGTCGGGTCCGAGAGAAAGGGAATATGGCCAATCCCGGAAGATTCCGCCCAGTAATTGAGAATTCCCATCCGGGACTCGGTGAGCAGGAGGTTCCAGACAACACCGACTATGATTCCCGGGATGACCCAGCCGGTAAGCACGGCAGTGCGGACAAAAAGAGTTCCTCTCAGGTGTCGATCTTCACCTGCCTGTATCAGCCTCGCCACCGAAAAGCCCAGAAAGAGCTGAAACACCACGCTGAAAAAGACAAAGATCAGCGTGACAAAGAGAATCCCGGAGAACTGCTTGCCGGTTATGAGTATGCGGTAATTGTCGAGGGAGTAGCTGAGCTGCTCGGTGTCAAGTCTCGCGTTCGCAAAGCTCAACCGAATGATGTCCAGTGTCGGATAGAGCAGGAAGAGCGCGAGCATAAGAAGTAACGGTAGAAACCAAAGTATGGGTCTGCGTCCAATCATCGTCTCTGCGGAAGGTAGAGGAGCCGACGCGGTCTGCCCGCGCCGGCTCCTTGCTTCCGAACTCTCCTTTTGTTACCTGGAAGCCTCGTACTCCCGCATGACGTTGTTCCATGCGGTGTCCAGAGCCGCCGCGGGCTCGGTCTGACCGGTTACAACCTCGGAGACTGCCACCTGCAGCTCGGAGGAGATTGTGGTGTAGATGGGAAGCCCCGGACGAGCGTTGGAAAACTCAAGGAAGGATGCGAATTTCTGGGCATACTTATTCTCGGAGAAGTAGGGATACTTCTCGTAGGCACTCTTCCAGCTCGGAAGGGGGCCGGCGATCTCGTGCCACTTCGGGTTTTCATAGACTGACTGTACGAAGCTCACGGCTGCCTCTTTCTTGGCTTCGTCTTTAGTAAAGACACCCCAGGCCCAGCCGCCGGAACCGCTGGAGTTGATACCTTTCCGAATCTGCGGGAAGGGAGCGATCTCCCACTGGTCCGCCTCGTCCTTGGGAAGGATGTCGTAGAACATGTTCTTCTGCCAGTTTCCGCCGGGGAACATGGCTACAGCCCTGGCCGCCACTTCGGAGTTGAACTCACCGAGGGTTCTAAACTGGGTTACCTTGCCGGGGCTTGCACCGGACTCTATGAGCCTCTGGAAGAAATTGAGGATGTTCAGCATGTACTGCCGATTCTGACCCTCGCCGAAGATCGGCCGGCCATTCTCGTCGATGAGGCTTCCGCCCTGTGCCCAGAAGAAGGGCAGCATGCTGAAGGTTGTCCCTTCGCCGCGGCCTGCGGGGAAGAGATACCCGGCGAGATTCTCCTCCTTGCTTATTTTACTCGCCATGGTCACGAGCTCATCCCAGGTTTTCGGTGGATTGGGTACGAGGTCCGTGCGGTAGTAGAGACCGCGAACGTCTGTCTCCGGCCAAATTGCCACGACCTGCCCGTCATTGTTTGTCATACCCTCGCGGACAAAGGGAAAGTAGTCGTTGAGCCGTTCCTGGGAGATGTACTTACCGATGGGCTGGAGATAGTCGTAGAAGCGGGGGAGAAAGAATGAGTCGACGTTGACCAGGTCCGGAGCGTTGCCGACCCGCGCCTGTTCGATGAGCTTGACCATCGCTTCTCCGATGTTGGTTGAAAGAGTGGTGACCTCTATCTTCACGTTCGGGTGCGCCTCCGCCCACTCCTGATACGCCGACTCCAGATAGTTGGCGCGACTCTCATATGGAGTCGTCCAGTAGGAGCTCGGGAGCACCGTCATGGTAAGGGTGATCTCGGCATCGGGATTGCCGATTCTCTGTTCCGTCACCAAATCTGCGCCGCTCATGTCTGAGTCAGAGCCAGAGCTGGAGCCTGAGGCTTCCTGCGTGCCGGAGGCGAAGAGGAAGCCCGTAGCAATCAGCAGGGCAGTGACGACTAATAGTGTTCGTTTGAGCATAATAGCCCTCCTTTGGGTATGGTTACTTCTCTGCTATGGCGTTCCTGGGTCCGCCACAGAATAGAGTCTTAAAACAGAACATCGCGGTACCGGTTATGCCGGCATCTTCGCGAAGCGGAATGAAATGGAGCGGCATGCCGGGAAAAGCGCTATTGCGTGCCTGCCGCCTGTACGCCTGCTCGACCAGATTGGAAAAGTACGGGTTCATGCTGTTGATTCGACCTGTAACCACAACGCTCTCCGGGTCAAGAACGCTGGCGAGGTTGAAGATACCCTTGCCGAGGTAATCGGCCGCCCGCCTTACAATGTCGATGGCCTGCGGATCTTCTTTTCGGACCAGGTCGGCCACCGTTGGTATGAGGTTCTTCCGGTTTAGGGGCGGCAGGCCGGTGTACTGTGCCTCCAGCTCACGCTTCAGGGCGCTTTCGCTGGCGACCGCCTCCAGGCAGCCGGTTCGACCGCAGCGGCAGACCACCTGCTCATCAGTGATGTAGGTATGGCCAAAATCGCTCGCCCGTCCGGTGACTCCCCTGTAAAGCTCGCCGTCGATAATGAATCCCGAACCGATACCTGTGCCGAGGTAGACAAACACGAACGTGCTCAAGGAAGTGCCGAGCTGAAAGTAGTACTCACACATAGCCATTGCCTCAACGTTGTTTATGTAGACGATAGGTGTCTCGAATCGCTCTCTAAAACGGGAAACGATTGCGCCGTTGTCAAAAGGATCGTTGGGCAGGGCGAGTCCGACGGCGGAGAGGTCGATATGGTAGCCACTCGCATCGATTAACGTTCTGAGCTCGTCGATAACCAGATCGGTTTGATCCTCGGTGAAGCCTTCGTCAAAGCTCAGGTTTCTGGCGGTGACAAGCTCGTAACCGAAGTCGATAATACCGATTCTTACCTGCTCCGGCGTAAAGTGAACCGCCGCCGCGTATGCCGCTTCCGGGCGGCGCGAGAGAAGCTCCGCCTTACGGCCCGCTCCGCTCGTGCCGATATTGCCTATTCTGCTGACCAGCCCCCGTTCTATGAGATCCCCGGTGATGGTGGAGACCGTCGATGCCGCGAGGCCGGTGGAGCGAATGAACTCCCGCCGCGATACGTACTGGTGGCGGAGGAGCATGGAGAGGATTGTCGCGGTGTTGTCTACACGAAGATCGGCTGTCTGTCTGGCCCTGGATCCCGCCTCCATATTTGCTCCTCCCCTCTTGGCGCCAGTGCACGCCACAACTAATTCATGACTTGAATGAATCGTAGCCCTTGATTGCTCTTCCTGTCAATGATTTTCTTTGCGAATTCTGCCTCAAGGAACCTCCGATCCCGGCTGGATCAAACGGTATTAGTCGGGCCAGATGTGATGTAGTCTTGTTAAATATTTATATAACATCGATTTAAAAACGCCCTCTTCGATATGGCCCCGTCCTGACATCCCCTGGGTTGCGGTCGGAACCCGGCGGGGGACATTCTGCACCGCCAACTTTTCATTGACAGACTTTTGACCTGCCTGTAGTATTCATGCGAGACATGAACTAATTGTACCGTAAAGAGGAACTATCGTGGCATCACTTACTAATGAAGAAACCAAACGACTCCGGAACCTTGGAAAGGCCCTCATAGACCAGGAGCGGGCGCAAATGGTCGTTCCCGCCAAGGAAAACTCCCCCGGATTCTGGTTTGGATCTGGAAACCTTGTTGAGGATAAGGACGGGACCCTCTATATCTGCGGACGATACCGCAACTACGGCGACTCGAGGACAGGACTGCACGCGGGAGAGAGAGGCATGGAGCTCGCGATCTTTCGATCCCGCAACGGCGGGGAAAGCTTCGACAAAATCGCCTCCTATTCCAAGGCGGAGCTCAGCCACCACGGGCACGATGTTGTCTCTATAGAGGGTTCGGCTCTTCGCCTTGTTCCAGACGGAGTGGAGTTCTACGTTTCCACCGAAAAGGCCGGATACAGCTATCCGGAGGGGCTCGAGAGTTTCCAAAAGGAAGGAACCGGCAAATGGACCATTGACCTCGTCCGGGGAAGCAGCCCGGAGAGACTCGACCTGACCACCATCAGCACCGTTCTCCAGAGCGAGGATCCCCGTTTCCTCCACGTCAAGGATCCTGTGCTTGCCGAGCACGCCGGAGAGAGCTACCTTGCTTTCTGTACCCATCCTTTTAACTGGGCAAGCTCGAACTCCGGCATTGCCCGCCTCGGGGAGGAGGGCGTGGAGTCGCCGGATTTCACCTTCTTTCCCAGAGGCTTTGCCTGGGACGTGGGCATCAGCCGCATTACGGGCGTTACAGCGGTTCCGCCGGTGGGTTCTTTTGCCGGACGGCCCAATCTCTCTCTCGTTTTCTACGACGGTGGAGAGTCGATGCGTGACCTCGATGAGCACAAGAAGGCAGTACGACGACCGCGGGGCTATTCCTGCGAGGAGCTGGGCGGATACGCGGTAAGCGAAGCCGCGGGGCTCCGGGACATCGAACGAATATCGACGTATCTTCCCGAGTTCGTCTCACCGACCGGGAGTGGATCAAGTCGATACATCCAGGCGTTCCACACTTCGCAAGGCCTGCTGGCCTTCTGGCAGCAGTCTCAGGAAGACTTCTCACAGCCCCTGGTCATGCATCGACTTTCGATGGAGCAGGTGGAGGAGATTCTTTCCTGAGCGAATAGTAGGAAACCAATCTGGGAGCGCAACCGCAAAACGGTCATCCACGGCGAGATTTCCAGAGACGGAGAAACAGGATGAACCTTAACATCAGCCACGTTATCCTATTGCTTGTTTTAGGAACTGTTGGAGCGGCCGCATCGGCTATTCGACCGAGATTCAACAAAAGAGAGCATTCTGCACACGTACAGATCGTCATTCTACGACGGGCTCAATGGCTGGTAAACCTGGCACCCAGGAAACGATTAGATTCATCCGTGGCAGTGCCCGTGAAAGACGCCGTAAGAAAGCAGCAGTAACTGCTCACGGATATTGCTCTGAATCACCACACGTGGCCCGCCTCCCCCTTGACCGTAGCCGCGGAATTGGGTATTATTATATCGGTTTTCGGGGCAGGGTGCGTTGATCCGAGTATCAGCAATTCCCGACCGGCGGTTAGAGTCCGCGAGTTCCTAAAAGGAGCTGAACCGGTGTAATTCCGGTACCGACGGTATAGTCCGGATGGGAGAAAACCAGACGAGCAGACCAGCCGGGCCTGATGGTTCGAGGAACTGGTCCGCTTGCTCCCGTCGTGAACGCAAGACCCCGAGCTTCGGCTCGGGTTTTTTTGTGTCTTCACGCCTATGAGACTGCCCCGGGCCAGGAGGGTCTCATGTGTAATCAACACCATTCATCACTGCTTGCCAGAACAATAGAACTGGCCGAAGAAGGCCGCGGCTCGGTTTTTCCCAACCCCATGGTAGGCGCGCTCGTGGTTCGAGATGGAAAAATTGTCTCCGAGGGATTTCACCGCCGCTACGGTGGCATTCATGCTGAGGCAGCCGCGCTGGACGCCGCGGGAGAACGTGCAAAGGAGAGCACGCTCTACTGCAATCTGGAGCCGTGCTCCTACGAGTCACCCGAGAAGCACCAGCCTCCCTGCACCGGGCGAATTATCGCTTCCGGGGTCCGAAAGGTCGTAATTGGCCAGCTCGATCCCAATCCGAACATCCGCGGTCGCGGTGTCCGCGTTCTCCGCGAAGCAGGCATTGACGTTGTCGCGGCAACGGATCAAGAGGAATTCTGGCGGTTCAATGACGCCTTTAACACCTGCATGGCTCTCGGGCGCCCCTTTGTGCACCTCAAACTCGCCCTGAGCCTGGACGGCCGTATTGCCAGCACCACCGGCGACTCAAAATGGATCAGTGACGACTGCGCCCGCCAGGAGGTTCACGCCTTACGGGCGGAGCGCGAGTCGGTAGCCGTTGGGGTCGGTACGGTTCTGACTGACGATCCTCGCCTCACGGTACGGCTCTCCGAAGGGCGGGATCCCATTCCGGTGGTGTTTGACTCTACTCTGCGAATCCCCATCGAGACACATTTGGTGCGAGAACGCGGTGAGGAACTTTTTGTGATCGCCGCCCGTCCCTCCGCTGAAGATCACGGCTTCAATACGCGAAAAAGTCGGCTCGAAGCGATGGGAACCCGGGTTCTGCCCGTACCGGCTGACCACGGCCGGGTGGACATAGAAGCGGCGCTGAGTGCGCTCCTGGCCCGGGGCGTCCGCTCCCTTCTGGTGGAAGGAGGGGCAACCCTGGCCGCCGCCTTTTTGAAGGCGGGAGTATGTGACCGGTTCACCGCCTATGTGGCGCCAATCATTCTTGGTTCGGGAACAAACGCGGTCGACCAACTCGGGATTCAAAGCGTCTCTCAGGCGCTCACCTTTGAGGGCGTCAGGTGGCGCCAACTCGGCGGCCAGCAAGTCTTCGACGCGTACCGCAAGGGATGGCTCGAGAGCGTCCGGGCCAGTGTGAAGGAGGATGCCAATGTTTACCGGGCTTGTTGAGGAGATAGGGACGGTCCGAAACGTACGCCGAAGTGGTTCATACCAACTTCTGGAAGTGGGAGCCGAGAGAGTCCTTGAAGGAACCGGCCGCGGTGATTCCATCGCCATCGACGGCGCCTGTCAGACTGTTGCAGGGCTTACGCAGGACAGTTTCACCGTGGAGACCCTGGCCGCAAGCCTGGAAAAGACCACACTCGGCGAGTACCGGGTCGGCCGCCGGGTCAATCTGGAACGCGCGGTTACCCCGGCGAGTCGACTCGGAGGGCATTTTGTCCAGGGGCATATCGATGGTACCGCTCGGATTACCGCGGTCAGGAAGGAAGGGCCCAACATCTTCTTCTCTCTGGACACTGGGAGCGAGCTTGCCCGGTACTGCGTCAGGGAGGGCTCTATCGCTGTTGACGGGGTAAGTCTCACCATTGCCTCCCTCATCGGGACGGAAGTGACGGTGAATGTTATCCCCGCAACCTGGCGGGAGACGGCTCTGGCTGACCGGATGCGCGGCCATCGGGCGAACATCGAAGTAGACATTCTCGGCCGCTACGTGGCAAGGATGCTCGGCCTGGCAGACCTCGGGGAGGACTCCCCGGCTCCAACCGGGACAGGGTCCCCTCTTTCGGCAGAGCGCCTGCGGGCCCTTGGATATCAGTGAGAAGGAGAAAGCGAGTATGCATACCAAAACCCATACAGACCAGGACAATGACCTCCGTCGCCTGGCACGAGTGGCGGCGGCCATAGAGCGGATCCGCCGCGGCGGGCTGATCCTTGTCCGGGATGACGAAGGGCGGGAGAACGAGGGCGATTTGGTGGGAGCCGCAGAGCTTGCCACCCCGGAAAGCGTCGCGTTCATGGCCGTACACGCCAAAGGACTGATCTGCCAGACCATCACGCAGGAGATCGCGGACAGACTCAATCTACCTCCCCAGGTAGCCCGGAACGAGGAGCGCAACGCCACCGCCTTTACGGTGAGCGTGGACGCCGCAAACGGAATCACTACCGGTATTTCCGCCTGTGACAGGCAGCTGACGGCCCACATCGTGGCAAGTCCTGAGAGCAGACCGGACCAACTGGTCCGGCCGGGGCATCTCTTTCCCATTGTCGCCAGGGCCGGAGGCGTCTTTGAACGAAAAGGACACACCGAGGCCTCTGTGGACCTGGCCCGCCTTGCCGGACTGCAGCCGTCGGGGCTCATCTGCGAGGTGCTCAATGATGACGGCACCATGGCCCGGGGGCCGGAGCTGGAGGTGCTTGCTGAAGAATGGGAGATGCCATTGATTACGGTGGAAGAGATCATAGCCTACCGCGATGCGACAGGCGATATATCGCTTGAGGAATCCTCTGCTACCCTGCTGCCGACCCGCTTCGGGGAGTTCAGGGTTCGAGTCTTCAAGGGCGAAGACCCTGGAACCCGGGAGATCGTGCTTCTGGAACATCCGGTGCCGCAGGAAGCCGCGGCAGGCCGCTCCGCGGTCCCCATGGTCCGGCTACATTCGGAGTGCCTTACGGGGGAGGCGTTTCACAGCGAACGGTGCGACTGCAAAGCACAACTGGATGAGGCGATGCGGCAGGTAGCCGAGTGCGGCGGGGCTATCGTCTATCTGCGGCAGGAGGGGCGGGGCATTGGCCTCTTCGAGAAGATCCGTGCCTATGCGCTGCAGGATCAAGGCATGGACACCCTGGAGGCGAACCTTGCCCTGGGGCACCGCGGCGATGAGCGGCGCTTCGGCAGCGCAGCCGCTGCGCTCAAGAAGGCAGGCTACACCCGCGTTCGTCTTCTTACTAACAACCCCGAAAAGGTGGACGCGTTGGAGCGGGCGGGTATTGAAGTGGTGGAGCGGCTGCCCCTCCACGTGGGGCAAACCGAAGCGAACGAGTTCTATCTCAAAACCAAATTCGAGCGGATGGGCCACCTGGCGCCGCAAAGGAGAGCATGATCATGAACGAGTACAAAACAGTGGAGGGCACCCTCAGCGGAGCAGGAAAGCGATTTGCCCTGGTGGTAAGCCGTTTCAACTCATTCATCACCGAACGGCTGCTGGAAGGGGCTATGGACTGCCTGTTCCGGCATGGAACCGAGAAAGAGTCCGTAACGGTAATTCGCGTCCCCGGTGCCTGGGAGATACCCCTGGCAGCGAAGCGTGCCGCAGCAGGCCAGACGTATGACGGCGTTATCTGCCTGGGCGCGGTGATTCGGGGAGGAACGCCACACTTTGACTACGTCGCGGCGGAAGTGAGCAAAGGTGTGGCCGCGGTGGGCCTGGAGAGCGGGAAGCCGGTGACCTTTGGAGTGCTCACTACTGAAAGCGTAGAGCAGGCGGTGGAGCGGGCAGGCACCAAGGCCGGCAACAAAGGATGGGAGGCCGCGGAAACCGCCCTGGAAATGGTTGACCTCCTGGAAACTCTGCAGTGATCCTCCTCTGCCGGAGCGCAGCTTCCAACCCGCCGCGCCGTCTTACGCCGTGGCGCGGGCCGTGTAAGAACCGCGAGACAGTGGAATATGCAACGCTGGAATGGATAGACTGATTTAACAACGGAAGGCTCCACGAACCAATTGGAAATATCCCTCCCGCAGAGTTCGAGCAAGCCTACTGTAATGGGTGGAAGTTTCGGCCAATGTGGTTGGAGTCGAATGTAAGAGTCCTCGGGCAAGCCCGGGGGCTTGCCGATCTTCGAGATCGGTCGAAGTGGAACCAGTATTTAGATTGGCTCGAAACGATGACTGTGAAGTTTCCGCAGGCTTTTTCTCCCCGAGTTAAAGAGATGACCTTTGAGGTTAAGTCGCAACCGGACGAAGAGGCTATATAACAATACGCAACGCCTGATTGGCCATGGCTATTGATTCCTCACTGAATAGGAGTCATAGCGATGTTTCGCCTGATCCCGCCCGGAACTCAAATCTGCGTTTTAGCCCGTTCTGCCACTTGAAATCGATATGACCTTCATGCTGAAGGATACCCACGACTATGCCGGGCGCGATTTCAAGCTTGCGTGCAAATGCGCGTATGTCACTTTCGTAGAACTTTCCGCGTTCGAGGAAGTGCCTGTATTCAGACGGTGGAACCAACACGTTTCGCGCGAATCGGTTCGCTTCTGTTTCCTGCTCTGACTCGTCTTGTGAATCGCTGTCTATATAGATTGGTTTCTTGTTGTGAAGCAACACGTGTGCGAGTTCATGGAATAGCGTAAACCAGAAGTGGTCGTCTGATTTGTATCTGAGTGAAAGAGCGACCATTGCCTTCTCCGGTGACAGCCATTCGGTCGCGCCGCTCACTCGCGTGCCCGTCAATTCCGGCACCAGCACCACGGCCACTCCGCACTCGGCGCACAGGCGGTAGATTTCCGGTTCAAAAACGTCAGGCGGGTCTTTTGTGAGTTTTCGAAGTTCCGGAATCGCTTTCCTTATCCGTTTTTCGTCATACGGAGGTGTGTCCAATCTTCTCGCCTGAATTTCCGCCAGTTGCAGCCATGTTGTCATGGAAAAATCAGACGCATCGAGAGTTGGCGATTTACGGTAGGCAACGGCTTTCCTGGAATAGTAATCGTTCCAGGATTCGATTGAACCGACCTGGAAGAACGAGAGTATTTCAGAGACTATCTGGGAACCTTTGGCGTGTTTGGAGATGACGCCAATTCTCTTCAGATCCGCAAGTGGGAAGTTCCTGGTCCACGCTATGGATTTTTCCAGCTCTTCTTTCTCTTTTGCACGAGATTCGAAAAGTTCATAATCTGACAACATTCGAAGCCAGATCCTGGCCGGGATACCGAGAATCTTCTCGAACTGCAACGCCGTTTCTGTTGAAAAGGCAGCACGCTGCTTTATAATCTGGCTTACTGTCTTTGGCGTCAAACCCGCGCGGGCAGCAAGATCGCTCTTCTGCTGTTCTCGAGCTTCAAGAACCTCTTCCAGGTACTCCCCGGGGTGTATTGAATAGTCTGGTACGTATTGATTGGATATGACAGCCATTAGTGATAATCCTCCACGTCAAGTATCTCGATTACGGTGACTGATTCACGGCGAACTGTATCTGTTACTTTTGGATACGGCCGAAAAATCAAACGAAAAGGGTGGACCAAATCGACGGCAAACTGACCCTCTCTTTTGCCCTGGAGCTCATGACAGCGATCCGGTTTGCTGGTTGGGACCTGCTCAAGATGGTCAGCGGCTCGCAAGAGCGCGAGTCTTAATTTGATTTTCCGCGCACATCTATCGCCGTACTCTCTTGCAAGTTCCTTTTCAGCATTGAATATCTTCTCTAGTTTGCGCGACTTGAATACGATGTCCACCTACTCCACATACTAATACTATTAACGTGTCAGGTAAAGCGTTTCTTGACAGAGTCGCCGTCCAGGAATCCAGGCTCATCATGGTCCTGGTCATATACCGATGGGGCTACCGAATGTTGGTCCTGAAGTGCATAGCCGGGATCAACAGCCACCATGCACTGCAGGCCCCCGGGAGGGCGTCAATGAGAATTGTGTTCGGTGAATCATTTCTTGATAATGCGAAGCATTATGAATACAATCGAATGCACGGGTGGCGTACATGGCAAAAACCATAACTGTCCGTCTGGACGACAATACCTACGAACTGATCCGAAAAGCCGCAGCCGGAGAACGCCGTAGCATTTCCAACTTCATTTATCCTCTGTTGCCTATCAATCCATTCTTTGGACCCAATCTCAAACGCCTGAAAGGTACGCTTTTCAGATTATTACTCGTATCGTATTGGAGATTACCGGCTCTTCTACACCATTGACCAGGAGCACGTCATTGTCTTTATTGTGGCGCTCAGAACCAGGCAGGATGCGTACAAGTCCGATCTTTAGGGAGTAGCGCGGTTTCCAGATGCCGGAAGCGGCAAGATTGCCTGTTTTCTATTCCACAAAACACCTGCGAACTTCCCCATTCCCAACCAGGTTCCAGTACGCTTTGTAGTCATTCCGTTCATACCTGAGATGGCCGGCAACAATTGCCGGATGGATATTGTGAGCCGAAGCATATTCGCGGAGCTCCTCATTTGAGGAGGTTTTCATTCTGTCCAGGTCAAAATCATCCGGTAAGAGATGTTTCACGGCAAATTGGTCTGCTTCTGTTTCCACGTTGGTATCTGTTGGTTTTCCGCGCAGGCTCATGTCGTCCGCGATGAAGGAACCAGGGGAGAGGTGTTTCACGATGTGGCCGATCTCGTGAAAGAGGGTGAACCAGAAATTATCCAGTCTGTCGTAGCGAAGGGTGAGTCCTATCACTGCCCGGTCTTCTTGTGGCAGGAACGCCGCGCC
>Ga0102944_1001528_pt1 | contig 15155 bp, 10 predicted proteins | sample SalPonD_shore_MG_FD_78172 | JGI IMG/M metagenome (GOLD analysis project Ga0102944, IMG submission 78172) | Salt pond soil microbial communities from South San Francisco under conditions of wetland restoration - Salt Pond MetaG... | ecosystem: Environmental > Aquatic > Marine > Intertidal zone >...
AGGTCGGCCAGCGCGGCCATCAGTGCGTCGGCGGCGCCGCTGCCGCGCGCCGCCGGGTCGACGTACAGGTCATCGAGGAAGCCCATGTCACGGCCCGCGAGCGGGCGCGGGCAGGCACGCACGTGGGCGATACCGACGGCGTGCCCGGCGGAGTCGCGTGCGATCAGGCCCTCGAGGACGTGCTGCGGATCCAGCAGCCACGCCCAGACGCGATCGGCGACAGCGTCGGTCAGCGTTGCGCGGTAGAAGTCGGCATAGCCCTCGAACAGGGGGCGCCAGTCATCGTGATCGTCGACACGGACGTGCCGCACTGTGATTTCGCTCATCGGGCCCGCTCCCGGGATGGGGTGGAGAGGCCACCACGATAGCCTGCCGGGACCCGGCGCGACAGCGGAAGGTACATGAAGCACGAGCAGCAGGTCATGGGAATCGCGCTGGCCTTGACCGGCGTGCTCGCCCTGAGCCCGGACGCGCTGCTGATCCGGCTCATCGATGCCGACCGTGCTACCCTGCTCTTCTGGCGCACGCTGCTCGAGGGCGCGACCCTGTGGGTGGTGCTGGCGTTCTGGTACCGCGGGCGGCTGCCCGCGATCGTGCGTGCGATGGGCGCCACCGGCGCGAAGGTGACGCTCGTGTTCGCCCTGAGCACGGTCCTGTTCGTCTGCTCCATCACGCTGACGACGGCCGCCAACACCCTGTTCATCCTGTCGACTGCGCCGCTTTTCGCCGCGCTGATCAGCTGGCTGTTCCTCGGCGAGCGCGTCGCCCCACGCACCTGGGTGGCGATCGCGCTGGCCCTGGTCGGAATCGCGATCATCGTCGCCGGCGGCATCGGCGGCGGCACGGTGGCCGGGGATCTGCTCGCGCTGGCCACGGCCTTGCTGGTGGCCACGCAGCTGTCCATCGCGCGCCACGCGCGCGCCACGAACCTGGTGCCCGCGCTGGCCGCCGGCATGCTGCTGGATGCCGCGCTGCTGGCGCTGACCTATGCCTCGCCGGCCGCGGTCGATGCCTCGGACACGCTGTGGCTGTTCCTTCTCGGCGTGCTGGTGCTGCCCACGGCATTCGGCCTGCTCACGCTGGCACCCCGGCATATCCCGTCGCCCGAGGTCAGCCTGATCATGCAGCTGGAGGCCGTGCTCGGGCCGATCTGGGTGTGGATGGGGGTCGGCGAAGTGCCGCCCGTGACCACGTTCGTCGGCGGCGCGATCGTGCTGGCCACGCTCGTGGCGCACTCGAGCCTCGGGCTGCGTGCGCAGCGCCGTCGCCGCGCGAGCGGTGGCACCATGCCCACCGTGGCGCCGCGCGCGCCACGCGGTCACCCGTAGACCGGCCGCGCGATTGACAGCGTCCGCCTGCTGGCGCATACGGGCGGCCACGGACATCGAATGCAACGAGAGGAGCCATCCATGGTCACGGCCATCCTGCTGATGAACGTCGAACGCGGCCGCATCAACTCGGTCGCGGAGGATCTGACCGAGCGGAAAGGGGTATCGGAGGTGTACTCGGTGAGTGGGAACTACGACCTGGTGGCGATCCTGCGGGTCCCGGACAACGAGACCATGGCGCACCTGGTCACCGACGAACTGGCGCAGGTGGAAGGCATCGAGCACACGGAAACGATGCTCGCGTTTCGGGCGCACTCGCGCCACGACCTCGAGGCGATGTTCTCCGTCGGGGCCTGATTACCGCCCCGGCGAACCGCTCGCGATGCCGGGCTCGCGCCCGTGGGGCTGAAGCCCCACCCACAGACCTCTCGTGGGTCAGGCTTCAGCCTGGCAGGAACCGGCCGGATGCGCCGCCATTGCCAGGCTGAAGCCCGAGCCGACGGCAGAGACCGCAGGTACCGGCCGGCAGGCCCGTTCCGTAGCCCGGTCAGGCGGCCTGCGGGCCCGAGCCGCCCCGACCGCCGGGCTTCTCCCGGGTGTTCCACCCGGTGAGCCGGTAGGCGGGGCACCAGCCCGCGATCGCCGTCGCCAGCGGGATGAGCCCGATCCAGGTCCACAGCGGACCGCCGGCGATCGCCCACAGGACGAGCGCACCGCCGATCACCGTCCGGACCAACCGGTCGGTGCTTCCCATGTTCTTCGCGAGATTCATTTCCCGAGTCCCCATGACACCGCGATCCTGCGGCGGCAGTCTCAATATGGTGTCTCGGGCGGAAGGTTCCAATGGTCGTCGACCCGTGCGCCGGCACGAGCGCCGGCGTGCGCCGTGTCAGCGCCCCGCGACGGCACGCGCGTCGGCACCGGCGTCCGCGCCGGCCCGGAGGAAGCGCACGATCGACTCCGCCGCCTGGCGCCCCTCGAACACGGCCGTGACGACGAGGTCCGCACCCCGGACCATGTCACCGCCGGCGAAGATGCGGGCGTTCGATGTCTGGAACGGATACTCGCCGCTGGTCGCGACCAGCGTCCGGCCATCCTCGTAATGGGCGATGGCCTGGTCCTCGTACCAGGCGGCGGGCTCGGCATTGAATCCGAACGCGACGATCACGCGATCCGCCGGGATGATCTCGTCCGTGCCCGCGACCGTCTCCGGTCGCCGCCGGCCGCGCTCGTCGGGCTCTCCCAGGCGGGTCTCGAGCACGCGTACGCCGACCACGCGCTCACCGTCGATCTCGATACCGACCGGCTGCCGGTTGTAGCGGAAGATCACGCCCTCGTCACGCGCGTTCTTCACCTCGCGGCGCGAGCCCGGCATGTTCTCTGCGTCGCGACGATACACGCAGGTGACGGCACGCGCCCCCTGGCGGATCGCGGTCCGGTTGCAGTCCATGGCCGTGTCGCCGCCGCCGAGCACCACCACGCGCTCGCCGGAAACGTCGACGGACATGCCGCCGACGGCATCGGTATCGAGCTGTTCGTTGGCGCGACCGACCAGGTAGGCCAGCGCGGGGACAACCCCGTCGGCATCCTCGTTCGGGAGCTGGCCGCGCACGGCCCGGTAGGCACCCAGGCCCATGAACACGGCGTCGTACTCCTCGAGCAGGTCGTCCATACCGATGTCGCGCCCCACCTCGGTGTCGAGGACGAAGCGGATGCCCATCGACTCGCACAGGGTGCGCCGGTTTTCCACCACCGCCTTGTCGAGCTTGAAGTTGGGAATCCCGTAGCTCAGCAGGCCGCCGATGCGCGGGTAGCGATCGTAGACGACGGCCTCAATGCCATTGCGCACGAGCACGTCGGCGCAACCCAGGCCGGCCGGCCCCGCACCGACGACCGCGACGCGTCGCCCCGTGGGCTCCACGTCCGACAGGTCGGGACGCCAGCCCAGCTTCAGGGCCTCGTCGGTGATGTACTTCTCGATCGAACCGATGCTCACCGCGCCCAGTCCGTCGTTGAGCGTGCAGTCGCCTTCGCAGAGCCGGTCCTGCGGACAGATGCGCCCGCAGATCTCGGGTAGCGTGTTGGTGCGGTGCGACAGCTCGGCGGCCTCGAGGAGGCGACCCTCCTCGATCAGCTTCAGCCAGTTCGGGATGTAGTTGTGCACCGGGCACTTCCACTCGCAATACGGGTTGCCGCAATCCAGGCAGCGCCCGGCCTGCGCCGCGGCCGTATCGGCGTCGAACTGGCCGTAGATCTCGTTGAAGTCGCGGATGCGCTCCCCGACCGGACGCTTCTCCGGGTCGGCGCGCGATACTTCGAGAAACTGGAACGGATTCCTGGGCATGCGGATCTACGCCCCCTCACGCCCGGATACCGGCCGGGCGGAACGGCCATGCTCGCGCCTCACACCGTGCACAGGCCGCCATGGTGCGCGGCGCGGCGACGAAGCGCGGCCCGGACTGTATCTGCTTGTCTGCATCGTAACGGAATACCCCGCGGCCGTGCGGCCCGGCGCGCTATGCCGCCGCGCGGGCGGCAGTCAGCATCCGCGAGAGGTCGGCGGCCTTTGGCGTAACGAGCCAGAAGCGCGGCAGGTAGTCGGACAGGTCTTCGAGCACGGTGGTGGCGAACGCGCTGCCGGTCGCCTCGACGTGCTCGGTCAGCAGGTCGCGCAGGTGGTGCACGTGCTCCTCCCAGCGCTCGCCCGTCAGGCGGTGGATCTCGATCAGTTCGCGATTGTGGCGATCGACGAACTCGCGCTCGAGGTCGAGCACGTAGGCAAAGCCCCCGGTCATGCCCGCGCCGAAGTTGAGCCCCGTGCGCCCCAGCACCACGACCGCGCCGCCCGTCATGTATTCGCAGCCATGATCGCCGCATCCCTCGACGACGGCAACCGCGCCGGAGTTGCGCACGGCGAAGCGCTGCCCCGCCGTCCCCGCCGCGTACAGGCGCCCGCCGGTAGCCCCGTAGAGGCAGGTGTTCCCCATCACTGGCGTTTCGGGCGTGGCGAGCCGACTGGCCGCGGGCGGGCGGATCACGATGCGGCCTCCGGCCATGCCCTTGCCGACGTAGTCGTTCGCCTCACCCTCCAGCACGATCTCCAGCCCGCCGGCATTCCAGGCCCCGAGGCTCTGGCCGGCGCTGCCTGTCAACGACAGCACGATCGGTTCATCCGCCATGCCCTGGTCACCGTGCTGGCGGGCGATCGCGCCCGACAGGCGCGCCCCGATCGCGCGGTCGTGATTGCGCACGGGATAGGAGAACGTCCCGCCGCTGCGCGCGGCCACGGCATCGGCAGTGTCCGCCTCGATGCGGCTTGCGAGCTCGCCGCGGTCGAACGGCACGTTGCGCGGCGTCGTGCAGACGCGCGGTTCGGAGTCGGGCACGCCACCGGTCGACAGGAGCCGGGACAGGTCCAGCGCCTGCTGGCGCGGCGTCTCGCCCGCCAGGCGCTCCAGCAGATCCACCCGGCCGACGATGTCCTCGAGCCGCTCGAAACCGAGGCGGGCGAGCCACTCGCGCACCTCGCCGGCCACGCACTCGAAGTAGAACACCACCATCTCGGGCAGGCCCCGGAAGTAGTGGGTGCGCAGCAGCCTGTTCTGGGTGGCCACACCCGTGGCGCAATTGTTCAGGTGGCAGATTCGGAGGTACTTGCATCCCAGCGCCACGAGCGGCGCGGTGCCGAACCCGAAGCTCTCGGCCCCGAGCAGTGCCGCCTTGATCACGTCGAGCCCGGTCTTCAGGCCACCGTCGGTCTGTACGCGCACGCGCCCGCGCAGGCCATTGGCACGCAATGTCTGGTGTGCCTCCGCCAGGCCCAGCTCCCAGGGCGAACCGGCGTACATCACGGAGGTCAGCGGGCTGGCGCCGGTACCGCCGTCGTAGCCGGAGATCGTGATCAGGTCGGCGTAGGCCTTGGCCACGCCGGCGGCCACGGTTCCGACCCCGGGGGCGGCCACCAGCTTGACCGACACCAGCGCCTGCGGGTTGACCTCCTTGAGGTCGTAGATCAGCTGCGCCAGGTCCTCGATGGAGTAGATGTCGTGGTGCGGCGGCGGCGAGATCAGGCCGACCCCCGGCACCGCGAAACGCAGCTTCGCGATCATGCCGTCGACCTTGTGCCCCGGCAGCTGGCCGCCCTCGCCCGGCTTTGCACCCTGGGCCATCTTGATCTGGATGACCTCGGCCGCGCAGAGGTACTGCGGCGTCACGCCGAAGCGACCCGAGGCCACCTGCCGGATCTTGGACGCGCGCTCGGTCCCGGTCCGGCCCGGATCCTCCCCACCCTCGCCCGAGTTGGAGCGTCCGCCGATGCGGTTCATGGCAATCGCGAGCGCCTCGTGCGCTTCCGGAGAAAGCGCACCCAGGGACATCCCGGCGCACTCGAAGCGCGGCATGATGGTGTCGATGCCCTCCACCCGCTCCAGGTCGACCGCCTCGCCGGCCGGCTTCGGCACGAGCAGGTCGCGGATCATGGCGACCGGCCGCTCGTCGACGGCCCGCGAGAATTCACGGTAGGCCTCGGCATCGCCCCGAACCGCCTCCTGCAGCGTGTTGACGACGTCCGGATGCCAGGCGTGGTACTCGCCGCCCTGGACCCAGCGCAGCAGGCCACCGACCTCGAGTGGACGGTCCTCGTCGGCAGCCGCCAGGGCCAGCGCCGCCTGGTCGTGCGCCAGCTCGGAGAAGTCGGCACCGCCGATGCGGCTGGTGGCACCGGGGAAGCAGCGGCGAACGATCTCGTCGGCCAGCCCGACGATCTCGTAGAGCTGCGCGCCGCGATAGCTGCGAATGGTCGAGATCCCCATCTTGGAAAGGATCTTGTACAGCCCCTTGTTGATGCCCTTGCGCCAGTTGCGCAGCAGTTCCTCGGGGCTCGCGTCCAGCTCGATGCGCCCGCCGCGGTGCAGGTCGAGGACGACGTCGTAGGCCAGGTACGGGTGCACCGCGGTCGCGCCGAAGCCGAACATGCAGGCGACGTGATGCGAATCGCGCGTCGTCGCCGTATCCATGATCAGGTTCGCGCGGCAGCGCAGCCCCGTTTCGGCCAGGTGGTGGTGGATCGCGCCCACGGCGAGCAGTGCATGCACGGGCAGGTGCTGCGTGTCCGCCTCGCGGTCCGAGAGCACCAGGATCACCGTGCCGCTGCGCACCGCCCGCTCGGCCTCGGCGCACAGGCGCCCGAGCGCCGTGTCGAGGGGCTCATCGGCGGGGCGCAGAAGGGCCAGCGTACGGCACGGCCAGCCGGCGTCGCCGAGGCCGAGCAGTTCCTCGAACTTTCGTGTCGACAACACCGGCGAATCGAGCACGATGCGGCGGGCGTCCGCCGCGCCGACGTCGAACGGGTTGGCCTCCGGACCGAGACAACTCTCCAGCGACATCATCACCTGCTCGCGGATCGGGTCGATCGGCGGGTTGGTGACCTGCGCGAACTGCTGGCGGAAGGCATCGAACAGCGGTCGCACACGATGCGACAGCACCCACATGGGCGTATCGTCGCCCATCGATCCGATCGCCTCGGCGCCGTCCTCGGCCAGCGGCCGCAGGACCTGCTCGCGCTCCTCCAGCGTCAGGCCGAACAGCTTCTGCTGCATGGCCAGGCGGGCCGGGTCCGGTCTCACCGGCGCCGGCACGGAGCCGGCGCCCAGGCGCCGCACGCCGGCGCGCAGCCAGCGCTTGTAGGGCGCCGACGACTTCAGCCGATCGCCGATGGCATCGGGCGTGAGCACCTCGCCGCGCTGCGTGTCGACCGCGATCATGTCGCCCGGGCCGAGGCGACCGCGCGCCACGACGTGGGCGGGTTCCGCATCGACCACGCCGGCCTCCGAGGCGAGCGTGATGACGCCGTCGTCCGTCTGGACCCAGCGTGCGGGACGCAGGCCGTTGCGGTCGAGGGCGCAGGCCGCGTAACGCCCGTCGGTCAGGACCACACCGGCGGGACCGTCCCACGGATCCATGTTCAGTGACCAGAACTCGTAGAAGGCCCGCATGTCGGGATCGACCGCATCGACGTTCTGCCATGCCGGCGGCATGAGCAGGCGCAGGGCGTGGAACACGTCGAGGCCGCCGGCCAGCATCGCCTCCAGCATTCGGTCGAGGCTGGCCGAGTCGGACTCGTCGAAATCCACGACCGGCGCGATCGCGTCGAAGTCCAGGCCGTTCGGCGCGCGCAGGCCCTTCAGTCGGGCACGGGCCCAGCGCCGGTTTCCGGCGATCGTGTTGATCTCGCCGTTGTGCGCGAGGTACCGGAACGGTTGCGCCAGCGGCCAGCGCGGCCATGTGTTGGTGGAGAAGCGCTGGTGGAACACGCAGATGGCGCTGGCGAAGCGCTCGTCGCCCAGGTCCGGGAAGAACCGGGGCAGCGCCGCCGGCATGACCAGGGCCTTGTAGCCGAGCACGAACGGCGACAGGCTCACGACGTGGAACGCCGCATGCCCGGCGAGCTCGCGCTCGGCGTGGCGACGACCGATGTACAGGCTGCGGTGGAGCTGCATGGCGCCGACACCGTCGGGCGCGTTGACGAATACCTGCTCGATCTTCGGCCGCGTCGACAGCGCCTGCTCGCCGCAGACGGAATCGTCGACGGGTACGACGCGCCACCCCGCAACCGTGAGGCCCTGGTCCGCGAGCGCCTGGCCAAGGGCCTCGCGCTCACGCGCGGCCGTGGCCGGGTCCGGATCGAGGAACACCGTGCCGGCGGCGAACTCGGCCGCGAGCGTGAAGCCCGCGTCCTCGCCGACGGCACGAAGGAAGGCATCCGGGCGCTGCACGAGCAGACCGCAGCCGTCGCCGGTGCGGCCATCGGCCGCGATCGCGCCGCGGTGGGTCATGCGCGCGAGCGCCTCCAGCGCCGAGGCGACCAGCCCGGCGCGAGGCTCCCCGTCGAGACGCGCCATCAGGCCGAAGCCACACGCGTCCCGCTCGAAATCAGGGCGCCAGAGCCCGCCGACGGGGGGTTCTGGCGCCCACTGGTATACCATCATACGGCTGGATTCTACGCTGGCGAGGTCGCCCGAGTCGACGCCTTGCTCTCCGAACCCGAATCCCCCTGCTCGTCGAACTGCGCTTCCTCCGTCGAGCCTGTCAGCGCGCCAAGCGAGCCGAGACCGCCCGTCACGACATTGCTGACCGCATCGAAGTACCCGGTTCCGACCTCGCGCTGGTGCCGCGTGGCGGTATAGCCATGCGCCTCGGCCGCGAACTCGGCCTGCTGCAACTCCACGTACGCCTCCATCTGGCGCTCGTGATAGCCGCGGGCCAACTCGAACATGCTGTAGTTGAGCGCGTGGAATCCCGCAAGCGTGATGAACTGGAACTTGTAGCCCATCGCGCCCAGCTCCCGCTGGAATTTCGCGATCGTGGCGTCATCCAGGTTCTTGCGCCAGTTGAACGACGGCGAGCAGTTGTAGGCCAGCAGCTTGCCCGGGTACTCCGCATGCACGGCGTCCGCGAACCGGCGCGCGAAATCCAGGTCCGGCGTCTTCGTCTCGCACCAGATCAGGTCACAGTACGGGGCGTAGGCCTTGGCCCGCGCTATGCAGGACTCGATACCCCCTTCGACGCGGTAGTAGCCCTCGGAGGTGCGCTCCCCGGTGCAGAACACGCGGTCGGCCGGATCCACATCCGAGGTCAGCAGGTTCGCCGCCTCGGCGTCGGTGCGCGCGACCACGATCGTCGGAACGCCCATCACGTCGGCCGCCAGCCGCGCCGCCACGAGCTTCTGGATCTGCTCCCGCGTGGGCACCAGCACCTTGCCGCCCATGTGGCCACACTTCTTGGCCGATGCCAGCTGGTCCTCGAAGTGCACGCCGGCCGCGCCCGCGTCGATCATGCCCTTCATCAGCTCGAAGGCGTTCAGCACGCCGCCGAACCCGGCCTCGGCGTCCGCCACGATGGGTGCATACCAGTCGATCGAGTCATCGCCCTCGGCATGACGGATCTCGTCGGCACGGCGCAGCGTGTTGTTGATCCGGCGCACGACGGTGGGCACGGAGTTCGCCGGGTACAGCGACTGGTCCGGGTACATCTCCCCGGCCAGGTTCGCGTCGCCGGCAACCTGCCAGCCGGACAGGTAGATGGCCTTGAGTCCGGCCTTCACCTGCTGCATCGCCTGGTTGCCGGTCAGCGCGCCCAGCGCATTGACATAGGGCTCCTCGTGCATGAGGCGCCACAGCTTCTCCGCACCGTCGCGCGCGATCGTGTACTGGATGCGCTTGCTGCCACGCAGGCGCACGACCTCCTCGGCGGAATACGGGCGGGTCACACCCTGCCAGCGCGGGTCGTTCTTCCAGGCTTCGTCGAGTTGCCTGATCTCTTCCTGTCGGTCCATATCGATTACTCCGAAGTCAGCCAGTCCGGCCCGTCTCAGGCCGCCGTTGTGCCCGGGACACCTGCCGGCGCACCGGCAACCGCCCACTGTTCCACCACGTGTACTCCCCATACCCGGCCTACCCGTACGCAACCGGATACGCCGGCGTGCGCGCGGGATACGCCGCGCTCTTCGGAGAGCACGACGTCAGCCAGGTGGGAGACAGTCCGACGGCCGGTGGCCGGCACGCCGGTTTCGCGGTGGATCCATGGCCGGAGACTGGCTCGCCCGACCCGGCGCGCGTCCGCATCCCCGTGGGGGGAGCGGCCGCCGCCGGCTGGACGCGAGCCGACCTCGGTAATCGCATCTGTGGGCGCATTCGTGCAGGACTGCACGACCGCCCGGTCCTGGAAGTGCTCCTGGCGGGTATCGCCATCGTGAACGGTGGCCCCGCACGCAACGCCCCGGCCGCATGCGCGGTCGGAATGGGCGATGCCCGGCATCGGTGCGACGAACACGTTCATGGTGGCGGATTCCCCGTTGACGGCACGATGTCCGTCGCATCACTTGCCATTGAGATTGTACGGTCCGCAAGCATTCGACTAGATAATTTTCTCTATACATGCTATTCAATTTCTCAATACTTGACGCCTGCCGGAGCGAACCATGGCGGCGACCCCGAACCGCCTGCGGCAATTGCGCGCCTTCTGCCATGCCGCCCAGACCAGCAGCATCTCGCGGGCCGCGGATCGTCTGCACCTGAGCCAGCCCACGGTCTCGCAGCTCGTGAAGGGCCTGGAGACCGACCTCGGCATCGCCCTGTTCGAGCGTCACGGCCCGCGCATCGAGCTGACCCCGGCCGGGAGCGCGCTGCTCGAGACGGCGTTGCCCCTGGTCGAGGGCATCGACCAGATTCCCGACGCACTGCGGGCGCGCCTCGACCAGATCACGTCAGGCCGACTCGACATCGCGGCCGGCGAGTCGACGATCCTCTATCTCCTGCCGGAGTACGTGAAGCGCTTCACCGACACGTACCCGCAGGTCGATCTGCACCTGCACAACGTCACCGGCCGTGACGGTATGGACCTGCTGCGGGCGGGCGAGGTGGATTTCGCGGTCGGCTCGATGATCGACCTGCCCGCGGACGTGAGCTACGTGCCGATGTTCAGCTACGAGCCGGTACTGATCACGGCCGAGGACCACCCGCTGGCGCACAGGGAATCCGTCACGCTCGCGGACATCAGCCGCTGCGGCCTGATCCTGCCGCCGCGGCACCTGTCGACCTGGCATGTCGTGGACCTGGTCTTTCACCAGCACGGCCTGGATTACCGCGTGGTGCTGGAAGCCGGCGGCTGGGAGGTGATCAAGCGCTTCGTCGAGCTGGGTCTCGGGGTGTCGATCGTCACCAGCATCTGCCTGCGTGGCGACGAGCGGCTGTCCACCGTCCCCGTCGGCCGCTGGTTTCCGAAGCGCACGTATGGCGCCGTGATCCGCCGCGGGCGCGTGCTCTCGCCCCAGGCGCGCGTATTCCTGGATCTGCTCGACCCGGACTTCGCACGCCATGCCGCGAGCGCCCGGCGGAGTGTGCACGGGCCCCACGCGGGCCGTGGCGAGGCCGCCGAGCCGGCGCCGGACTTCACCGGCTTCGACCGCTCGCTGGCGTAGGCCGACGCCGCGCCACACCCGGCCGATCTGTTATGGTAGGAACCAGTCTCCCCGGGGTCGCGGATTCCGAATGACCGCCGCCCGCCCATACCGCGAAGAAGACACGGCCTTTGCCGTACAGGCACCCGTCCTGATCGAACGGCTCGGGGCCTGCCTGCCGGCGCACGGCCTGCTCATCGAGGAATCCGAGCGCCGCGCCTACGAATGCGACGGGCTCTCCGCCTTCCGTACGCTGCCGCTCGTGGTCGCCATTCCCGAGACCGTGGCACAGGTCCAGGCCGTGCTGCGGGTCTGCCACGAGCTGGGCGTACCCGTCGTCGCCCGCGGCGCCGGCACCAGCCTGTCCGGTGGCGCGCTCCCGCATCCGCAGGGCCTGCTGCTGTCCATGGCCCGCTTCAGCCGCATCCTCGAGCTCGACACCGAGCGCCGGCTCGCCCGCGTGCAGCCGGGTGTGCGCAACCTGTCGATCACGGAGACCGCCGCGCCCCACGGCCTCTACTACGCCCCGGATCCCTCGTCCCAGATCGCCTGCACGATCGGCGGCAACATCTCGGAGAATGCCGGCGGCGTGCACTGCCTGAAGTATGGCCTCACCGTGCACAACGTGCTCGAGGTGACACTCGTGACGATCGAGGGCGACATCGTCACGGTGGGCTCCCGGGCACTCGACACGCCCGGCTACGATCTGCTGGCCCTCGTGCATGGCTCGGAGGGCATGCTCGGCGTCATCGTCGAGGCCACGGTGCGCCTGCTTCCGGAACCACTGACCCGGCAGGTGCTGATGGCTGCCTTCGACAGCGCCGCCGCCGCGGGCGAGGCCGTGGCCGCCCTGATTGCTGCCGGCACGATCCCCGCCGGACTCGAGATGATGGACGGCCCCGCGATCCAGGCCGCGGAGGACTTCGTCCATGCGGGCTACCCGACGGATGCAGCGGCAATCCTGCTGTGCGAGCTGGACGGCGGCGAGGAGGAAGTGTCCGCGGATGTCGCCCACACGGACGCGCGCCTGCGCGCGCACGGCGCGCACGACGTACGCCTCGCGACCAGCGCGGAGGACCGTGCCCGCTTCTGGGCGGGGCGCAAGGCCGCATTTCCCGCAGCGGGGCGGATCGCGCCGGATTACTACTGCATGGACGGCACCATCCCGCGCAAGCACCTCGGGCCCGTGCTCACCCGCATCAGCGAGATGGCCCGCGATCATGGCCTGGGCGTCGTCAATGTCTTTCACGCCGGCGACGGCAACCTGCACCCGCTGATCCTCTACGACGGCAACCAGCCCGGGGAGCTCGACGAGGCCGAGCGTCTGGGGGCCGAGATCCTCGAGCTGTGCGTCGAGGTCGGCGGCACGATCACCGGCGAGCACGGTGTGGGCGTGGAGAAGATCGACCAGATGTGCGTGCAGTTCAGAGAAAGCGAGCGCGAGACCTTCTTCGGACTGAAGGCGGCGTTCGACCCCGACGGCCTGCTGAATCCGGGCAAGGCCATCCCGACCCTGACGCGCTGCGCCGAGTACGGCGGCATGCACGTCCACGGCGGCGAGCTCGCCCACCCCGAGCTCGAGCGTTACTGAAGCCGTGCCTTCCGACGCCGACCGCACCGAAGCGATCGTCGACCGCGTCCGCGCCGCGCACGCCGATGGCACACGCCTGGCCATCGTGGGCGGTGGCAGCAAGGCGTTCTACGGTCACCCCGTCGACGGCGAGCCGCTGGAGATCGGCGACCACCGCGGCATCGTGAACTACGACCCGACGGAGCTGGTGCTGACCGCGCGCGCCGGCACGCCGCTCGCCGAGGTGGAGCAGGCGCTCGCCGACAACGGTCAGATGCTCGCCGCCGAGCCCCCGTCGTTCGGCGGCGCCGCCACGCTCGGCGGCACCGTGGCGGCCGGGCTCTCCGGACCGCGACGCCCCTGGGCCGGCGCCCTGCGCGACCACGTCCTGGGTGTGCGCCTGGTCGATGGCCGGGGCCGACCGGGGCGATTCGGCGGCGAGGTGATGAAGAATGTCGCGGGCTACGACGTGTCGCGGCTCGTGACCGGGGCGCTCGGTACGCTGGGCGTGATCACCGAGGTGTCGCTCAAGGTGCTCCCGCGCGCGCAGACCGAGCGCACCGTACTCCTGGACGAGCGGGCCGAATCGCTCTACGGGCTCGTCGAACGTGCCCTGCGGGCCGGTACGCCCGTGACCGGCGCCGCGCACGATGGGAGCGGGACCCGCCTGCGCATCGCGGGAGCCGACAGCGCCGTCGCGGCCGGCGCCGAGCGCCTGGGCGGCGACGTGCGCGAGGACGACGACTGGTGGCGCGACCTGCGCGACCACGGACTGCGCTTCTTCTCCGACCGCGCCGGCCAGGCGCTGTGGCGTCTCGCACTGCCCCCGGGAGCCGATTTGCCGGGGCTGGATGGCGAGCGGCTGCTCGACTGGGGTGGCCAGCAGTTGTGGCTGTGGTCGAACGCGGACGCGGGCCATATCCGCCTGGCCGCCGACCGCGCAGGCGGGCACGCCACGCGCTTTCGCGGGCCGGATGACGATACGCCGGCGTTCACGCCACTGGACCCGGCGATCATGGCCCTGCACCAGCGCATCAAGAGCGTACTGGACCCGCACGGCATCCTGAATCCCGGCCGCATGTACCCGGAGATCTGATGCAGACCCAGCTCGCCGATTTCATCCGTGACACCGAGGCCGGGCGCGAGGCCGACAGCATCCTGCGCAAGTGCACCCACTGCGGGTTCTGCACGGCCACCTGCCCGACCTACCGCCTGCTCGGCGACGAGCTGGACGGACCCCGCGGGCGGATCTACCAGGTCAAGCAGATCCTCGAGGGCGCCACGCCGACGGCCAGCATCCAGAAGCACCTGGACCGCTGCCTGACCTGCCGGGCCTGCGAGACGACCTGCCCGTCCGGCGTGCAGTACGGGCGCCTCGCGGACCTCGGCCGGCAGATCGTCGAAGAGCACGTGCCGCGCTCGCGGCGCGAGCGCGTTGTCCGGGCCACGCTGCGCGCACTGCTGCCCAACCGCCGGCTGTTCACCCCGCTGCTGGCCCTCGGACGTGCGTTCCGGCCGCTGCTGCCCGCGAGCCTCCGCGAACACGTCCCCGTGCGTCGCGCCGGGCCGCCCTCGCCGCCCGTTCCGGCCCATCCGCAGCGCCGCGTGCTCATGCTGGAGGGCTGCGTACAGCCCGCGCTCGAGCCCGCGATCAACACGCACACCGCGCGCGTGCTCGCCGAGCTGGGCATCGCCGTGGAGCGCACGCACGCCGCCGGCTGCTGCGGCGCGATCGATCAGCACCTGGGACACCCGGACAAGGCACGCGAGCGCATCCGCCGCAACGTGGACGCGTGGATCACCGGTCTCGATTCCGGCGCGGACGCCGTGGTCGTCAACGCAACGGGATGTGGTGCGCAGGTGCGCGAGTACGCCCACGCGCTCGCGGCGGATCCGCGCTACGCGGACGCCGCCCGGCGCGTCACCGAGGCGGCGGTTGATCCGGTGGAGCTTCTCGAGCCCTACCGCGAGCGCCTGCGCCCCGCGCCCGACGCGCCGCGGCGTATCGCCTTCCACGCACCCTGCACGCTGCAGCACGGCATGGGCCTGGGCGGACGCGTGGAACGGCTGCTCACCGGGATCGGCTTCGAGCTGACGCCGGTCGCCGACGCCCACATCTGCTGCGGCTCGGCCGGCACCTATTCCGTGCTGCAGCCCGAACTGTCGCACCAGCTCCGCGCGGACAAGCTTTCGAGCCTGCAGGCCGGCGGCCCGGAGCTGATCGCCACGGCGAACATCGGCTGTCTCACCCACCTGCAGGCCGGCACCGAGCGCCCCGTGCGACACTGGCTCGAGCTGATCG
>Ga0102944_1001529_pt1 | contig 15153 bp, 9 predicted proteins | sample SalPonD_shore_MG_FD_78172 | JGI IMG/M metagenome (GOLD analysis project Ga0102944, IMG submission 78172) | Salt pond soil microbial communities from South San Francisco under conditions of wetland restoration - Salt Pond MetaG... | ecosystem: Environmental > Aquatic > Marine > Intertidal zone >...
AAACTGCTGCTACAGCAGGTAAAAGACCGGGATCACCCGGTGGAACACATTACCGGCCACGACGCCGTCCGGGAGTATCTGCTCAACGAATTGGCGTATGTGGAGATCTCTCTCGACTAATGGCTGACCCCGGCTACCAGGAGTTTAATCACACCGCCGATGCCGGACTCCGCATCCATGGCGATTCCCCGAAATCCTTATTTATCAACGCCGCCAGGGGCATGTTCTCGCTCCTCCTGCCACCGGAAGACCGCGGCCTGGTCCTGGGTCATTCAGCAGGAGAACCGGTCGAATTCCCAATCACGGTCCGGGCGCCGGATCTCACCTTACTGCTCCGGGAATGGCTGGGAGAATTATTATATCTGCACTCCACCGAGCGGGTCTATTTCACCGACTTCTCTATCGATTCTCTGGAGGATGCCCGCCTGGCAGGCCGCGTCGTGGGCCGGCGATTCAACCCGTACCTTGAATCCCGGCTGACGGAGATCAAGGCGGTGACCTATCACGGCTTGCAGGTCACCCGGGAGAAGGACGGTTACCACGCGACGGTGATTTTCGATATCTGATCCTTCCGGCTCGTCCCCGGCTTCATTTGACAAAGTAAGGCGGGAACCGCTACTTTGAGCGTACGGAAGAGATTTTCAGATCCTGAAATGAGGAAGAATGACGTGGGGGGTGTGCTCATGGCCATGACCGTCAATAAGTTAAACGAGTATCTCTGGGAAATCCCGAAAACGGGCGGAATGCGGGTACCCGGCCGGGTCTACGCCAGCGACAAACTGATGGAATCCATCAAGAACGATCAGAGTCTCCAGCAGGTGGCAAATGTCGCCCACTTGCCCGGGATCGTCAAGTATTCGCTGGCCATGCCCGACATCCACTGGGGATATGGGTTTCCTATCGGGGGCATCGCGGCCACGGATGCCGAAGAAGGGGTGGTGTCCCCCGGCGGAGTCGGGTACGATATCAACTGCGGGGTGCGGCTGATCTCCACCCATCTCCTGTACGAAGAGGTGAAGGATCAGTTGCCCGCCCTGGTGCAGGCGTTGTATAGGAAGGTGCCCACCGGCGTCGGTTCTTCGGGAGCCATCCGGAAAATTTCCCGCCGGAATTTTCAAAGCCTGATTACCCGGGGCGCCGCCTGGGCGGTGTCCGAAGGCTTCGGGGATCAGGAAGATTTGGAATACATCGAAGAGAACGGGTGCCTGGAAGCGGCCGATCCGGATGCGGTGAGTGATCGCGCGTTTCAGCGGGGCACCCCGCAGGTCGGCACCCTGGGCTCCGGCAACCATTTTCTGGAAATCGGCAAGGTGGATGAAATCTACCATCCGCAGGCCGCGGCCCTGTTCGGCCTGCACGAGGGTTCCCTGGCGGTCATCATTCACACCGGCTCCCGGGGATTCGGCCACCAGATCTGTGACGAATACATCAAGACCGCACTCCGTGCGGTGGACAAATACGGGATCGAGCTCCCCGATAAACAGCTGGCTTGCGCCCCGGTGACCAGCGACGAGGGCCGGCGCTACCTGGGAGCCATGCGATGCGGGGCGAACTTTGCCTTCGTCAACCGGCAGGTGATTATGCGCCTGGCGGAGGAGGCGTTTCTGGAGGCCCTGCACATGGCTCCGCGGGATCTGGGCTTTTCTCTGGTGTACGATATCTGCCATAACATCGCGAAGTTCGAAGAGCATGCGGTGGACGGACATTCCCAAAAAGTCTGCGTCCACCGGAAGGGAGCCACCCGGGCCTTCGGCCCCCACAGCCGGTACATCCCCGCCAAATATCAGGACGTGGGCCAGCCGGTCATGGTACCGGGCGACATGGGCCGGTATTCTTACGTCTGTGTGGGATCCAACCGGGCCATGACGGAGACGTTCGGGAGCTCCTGCCACGGTGCCGGCCGTCAGATGAGCCGGAATCAGTCGAAAAAGATCAGCCGTAAAATGGATATCTTCCAGGAGATGCGGGACCGCGGGGTGGTCATCCAGGCCGCCGGCGCCCGGACCGTGGCCGAGGAGATGCCGCACGCGTACAAAGACGTGGCCGACGTGGTGCAGGTCCTCCATGACGCCGGGATCACGGCCAAGGTCGCCCGCCTGAAACCGGTGGGGGTGATCAAAGGATGAGCCGAAAGGGAAACCGGGGATTATCGCTGGTGATGCCGGCGCCGTCTTCCCCGGCGAGCGCCCCGGGAAGAGCGTGGGGTATGACCGCTGTTCTGCACGTAAATTTCACCGGCGATCTCGTCATCGATGGCCACTTCCGTTTCCCCCACCTGGATGACAATAGAGGGATGGCGCTGTTTCACCGTGATCTCCGTACCCGGCGTGACTCCCAGTGAAGCCAGCCGCTGGAAGCGCTGATGTATCTTGGGCGTGGTGAACATGATTTTCGCCGGGGTGTGCTTCTCCAGCTGACGTACCGACACCACTAACGGTTTCACTTCGCTGTCCTGCCGTTTGCAGCACTCCCCGGGTGGGATCGGACGGCCGTGGGGACACAGGGGCGGATGCCCCAGGAAAGTACAGACGCTGTCGGTGACTTCCGGGCTTAAGATGTGTTCCAATTCGCAGGCGATGGTTTCCATTTCCTGGGCGGAGGCGTTCAGCACGTCACTGAAGAGGCGCTCCGCCAGCCGGTGCCGCCGGATCACCAGTTCCGCCTCCCGATCCCCTTTCTCCGTCAATTCGAAATGATTGTTGTGCAGGCGGAGGTACCCCCGGCGTTCCATGTCTTCCAGCAGGGTGGAATCCGGGACAAGCTGATTGTCGGCGGCCATATGCTTCCGCAGGGCCGCCAGGCTTTTCTCACCTTTTTCTCTGGTAGACCAGAGATACTCCAGCGTCTCTTCGATATGGGATTCGGTCATAGGATCTTTCAAGTGGAAAGAGAATCGGTTTTCGGGATTTTTGATTTCCCGGAGGAGAACATCTTTTTAAAAAAATCCACAATCGCCGAATGCGGAGGCGTAAATTCATACCGGCAGTTCGGGCACATCATCATTCCGCAGCTCTTGGAAAGGGGGCACGAGGTGTGACAGTACTGGTGGGTCTCTTCGAATTCAAAACCGCAATAGGGGCATTTTTGGGTCATCGTCTTCCTGTTTGCCTCCGTTAAAAAGTAATACCGAACGCGGTGAGTATCCAGTTCAAACTCCCGGCCACCAGGATGGCAAACGGCAGGATGAACAGGCCCATATACAGCGCGGTTTTGACCCCGCGTTCTTTCACCACCATCAGGAAATTGGCAATACAGGGCATGAACAAGGTAATGGCAACCAGGCTAATCAGGACCTGGTTCGGATTCATCAGTCCCTGCTTCGCCAGATCGTACAAGCCGGCGGCCCCGAAATCCCGGCGCAGAAATCCAATCAGAAACGCATCGGTCGCCTTCGCCGGCAGCCCCAGAAAACCGCTCACCACCGGAGAAGCCAGCCGCTGGATGGCGGCCAGAATGTGCAGTTTATCGAAAATGAACAGGATAAAAGTTCCCAGGAAAAACAGGGGTACCGCTTCCTTCAAATACCATTCCATCCGGCCCAGGGTTTTCACCAGGATATTTCCGACTTCCGGGCGCCGGATGGGCGGTAATTCCATCACGAAGTCCGACCCGGGACCCTTGACCACCCGGGACGACAGAAATCCCACCAGCAGCAGGACGCCCACCACGATGCCGCCCCACACAACGGATGCCCCCAGAGATAATCCGCCCAGCATCCCCAGGATCACGCCTAACTGCGCAGAACAGGGTACGCCCAGGGCCAGCAGAAGCGTCACGATCACCCGCTCCTTCCTGGAATCCAGTATCCGGGTGGTCAGGGTCGCCATGGTGTCACAGCCCAACCCCAGCACCATCGGCAAGACCGACTTCCCGTTCAGGCCGATCATCTTGAAGATCCGGTTCACCATTACGGCCAGCCGCGGGAGGTAGCCGGAATCCTCCAGGAGACCGAACGCGATGAAAAAGGTACCCACGATGGGCAGCACGATGGCCACGGAATACGACAGCGCCATGGTCAGTAATCCGTACTCGCCCACCAGCATATCCTGGAAGAAGGCCCAGGGGATAACCCAGTGCACGACCTGGGTCAGGGCCGGACTGATGAACCGGCCGAAGACGGTGGTTTCCAGAAAATCCACGAAAGTGCCGGCCCCCAGGACACCCACGAACTGGTACATCCCGTACAGGACCACCAGCAGAATCGGCACACCCCACAGCGGGTGCATGGCAAGGCGGCCCAGTCGCTGGGTCAGGTTTTCCGGCTGGGTGGGCTCGGTAGACACCACTTCCTGCAGAATCGATTCCGTCTGCTGCAGCCGGATCCTGGTGATGATATTGTGTAACGGTTCCGGATATTGCGCCTGGGTGTCTTCGATGATTGACCGGATATCCTGCTGGTGCTCTTCTGCCAGGCGGCCTTCCAGATACGAGAATAACGAGTCGTCGCCTCCCAGTAACATCAGTGCCAGGGACCGGGTGGAGATGGAGATCTCCGTATTCCCGAGCGCCAGCAGGGATTGGATACGGCTCACCGCCGCCTCGATGGGCTCGGAATACGTGATTTCGATCTCCGGAGACCGGGAGGCGGTAATGACCTCCTGCAGCTCCCGGATACCTTTCCGGCGGATGGCGATCACGTCCACCACCTCCACACCGAGGAGACGGCTCAGCCGCGAAGAATCGACCCGGATGCCCCGGGCCTGCGCTTCATCCACCATGTTCAGGCACACCGTAAACGGCACATTCATTTCGGCCAGTTGCAGCGTGATCAGGAGCCCCCGCCGCAGGTTCTTGGTATCGATCACCTGGACCACGTGTTCCGGGGCTTCGGACAGCAGAATATCCCTGGTCACCAGTTCGTCTTCACTGGTCGGGATTAAATTGTTGATTCCGGGGGTATCGATCAGGGTGAAGTCGGCCTCGCGCGGCAGGTCCTGGCCGTTATCGACCGGCCCTTTATACCTTCCCCGGGTGACCTCCACCGTGGTACCCGGATAATTGGAGACGTTGGCGTAGGAACCGGTGAGATGCCCGAACAAAACGCTCTTGCCGACATTCGGATTGCCCACCAGCGCAATGGCCGGTTTCCGATCGGTTTGCAAGATACTCGAACTGCCGAAATGATTGTGGGCCATCAGGAGTGCTTATCCTGTTCGACATTGGTGAGCTCCTTTTGGCACCGGCTGCACAGCCCGTAAATCTGAACCACGTGTTTCGAAGGTTTGAAGCCGACGATTTCACATATCCGATCCTGATGCTTCCGGAGATTCTCATCCATAAACTCAAAAATTTCACCGCACTCTTCACAGATCATGTGGTCATGATACCGTTTTCCCCGGCAATATTCATACCGGGAGCGCCCTTCACCGAAATCCACCTTCCGAACGAAACCGTAATCCACCAGAATATCCAGGGTCCGGTAGATGGTGGCCCGGGAAATCCGGTCGTTCTCCTCCCGCAACTGAAACATCAGATCATCCACTTCCCAGTGCTGATCCGTCTCGGCGATGGTGGCGAAGATTTTTTCCCGCTGGGGCGTCAGCTTCAGATTTTCACTGCGTAACGCCTGCTTAAATGAATCCAGAATTTCTACATCCGCTTCTTGCATAAGTTCACCTAAATGAGATTCATTCTCAGGTGAATATAGAGTAAGCCGCTTCGGCTGTCAACGGGAAATCTCATGATTCACTTCCGGGTCCGGTATCAACGTAGGGAGAGATACTTACCTTACTGCTGCGGCGTCCGGCTGGTGAGCTCATCGATGCGCTTCCGGGCGAACCGACCGTAATTACTGGTGGCGCCTTTGTCATCGATAATGCGCTGGTAGAGGGAGATCGCCCGGTCGTTATCGCCCAGGCGTTCGTAAGCCTGTCCCGCATACCAGAGCGCATTGGTCGACCAGTCCAGTTTGGTCCGCGGATTCAGGTACGGCACCTTCAGGTACTCGGTAATGGCCTGCTTGAACTTATTTTGCTTGTAATAGGCATCCCCGATGTAATACTGGATTTCGGCGGCACTCTCCGAATCCGCTTCCTGGAGAAGCCCCTCGAAATAATCGATGGCCCGGTTGTATTCACCCATGTTGGTCAGGAACGTCCCCACCAGAATCTTGGTCGCAAAGGCGTCTTCGGCGTCCGGAAAATCCTGTATATATTGTTTGGCCATCGAAATGGCCGAGTCCCAGAGACCGGCATCCTGGTACAGTTTCATCAGGCTGTTCATGGCGTTTTGCCGGTACTTCCCGGCGGCCCCTTTATCCAGGGAACTCCGAAACGCCTGGATGGCCTTCCCCGGCTGGTTTAAATCCGCCAGCACCGTCCCCAGCGTAATATAAACCTGGGCAATCACCGGGCTGTCCGGATGATCGACCGTGAGGCTGGTCAGCAGATCCATGGCATCTTCGTACTGGTTGGTCACCACCATCTGCCGGGCCATTTCGTACTGCACTTCGGTTTGGAATTCCGCGGGCAGATTCTTGTGGCTCAAAATCGCTTTCAGGATTTTCTGGGAGTCGTCCAGCCGCTTATTCGCCGCCAGAACCCGGGATTGCTCATATTGAAACCGGAGCACCGGTAGATCGTCATCGTTATACTTGGCGGCCTTCCGGAGTCCATTCATTTCCGACTGCGCCTTCCGTAAATCGCCGCTCCGGACATAAGCAATCACGGCTTTTTCCCAGAGATCATCCCGTGCCTGGCCGGAGAGATCCCGGCTAAGGCTCTTTAATTCATCCGCCGCCGAGCCGTAATCGCCCCGCTCAAAGAGCATGTTAGCCGCCTGCACCCGGAGGTCCGTACTCTGGGCTGCGTCACCGGCAAAGGTCGCCGCCTGCTGGTAGAGTTGCCGGGCTTCGTCATATTTTGTCTGCCCGGCGGCATAATCGGCCAGGAATTGATAGGCTTCGGTGAGGCGATCATTGTCGGTGCCCTCCCGGACGTACCGCCGATAATACTGCACCGCCTCGGCCTGTTTCCCGGTATGCCCCAGGGCAAATCCCGCCCAGTAGATGGCATCGGTATTTTTTTCGGTGTCCGCTCCCAGGAACAGGCTCTGTTCCGGATCCGCCTGCCGGGTGAGGTTCTCGAACCACCGGGCGGCCGTGTCGTACTGTTCGCTCCGGATATAGATCTGGCCGAGTTGCTGGTCGACCTGCGCGGCGTAGTGGGTGTAATAGGCCCCGGATTGAATCTGTTCGGCGTATTGCCGGGCCTGGTCGTACTCACTGGCGGCGATCGCATTCCGCATCAGCATCCAGTTGGCCTCCGCCGCCGCCGGCCCCCGGGGCGCCACCTGCAGATACCGGCTGTAGTACTGCGAGGTCAGATCCGGCTGATCATCCGCCGCAGCCACGGAGGCTGCCAGCGCCAGCGCCGCCTGGTAGTCCGGATCATTGGTGTAATCGTAATTCAGAATGATCTTTTGGAGCTCCGTCAATGCCCGGGAGAGCTGGCCGTTACTGCGTGAGATCTCGGCCAGCCGGAGCGCCGCCCGGACGGCATACGCCGGGTTCTTCTGTAGAGCGGTAAAATATTTTTCAGCCTGAGACTGGTCCCGGTCCGCAGCCAGGGTCCCCAGATGAAAGGTGGCTTCCGCCTGTATTGCGGGGGAAAGATCCCCGGCATTGATCACCCTGGTATAATAGGTAACGGCTTGATCCTGGTACGGCTGCGCCGCTTCCGGGTCGCCGGAGATCCCCGCCCGGCGGGCCAGGATCCGGTTGCTTTCCGCCAGGTACCAGTTCACGGAATCCTGTAACGCAGGCGCCATTTGCTCCGTCGACATGGTCTGGAATTGTTCGATAGCCGAGGCGTAGTTCTGCTGGTACTGAAAGTATAATTTCCCCAGTTCGAAAAAGAGCTCCTGCCGGTCCCGGTTTAACAGGAGGTCGCCGAACAGCGTCGCCAGCCGCTGGAAACTCATCTGCTGATTCCCGCTATGAAAATGCCGGATGATCCAGAGCTGGTCTTCCGTTTGCCCCCGGAGGTCGGTCAGCGGGTATTGATCCAGCAGCCCCCGGAATTGCCGTTCCGCCTCCTGGTACTCCCCGGCTGCCAGGAAGGCTTTCCCCAGGGAGAACGCCACCCGATCACCCGCCCGGTAATCCGGAAAGGAATCCGTCACCGTGGTGTACGCCCGTCTAGCCTGGAAATAGTCGTGCAGATTTTCGGCGTAGATATCCCCCATTCGCTGATAGACCGCTGCCCGTTGGGATCCGTCGGTCAGGCCGGCCAGATGCCGGAGCGCGGCCACGGCTTCCGGATAGTGTTCGAGGGATCGGGCGGTGACCGCCAGATGATCGTACGCCATCCGCCTCACGGAAGGCGCAATATTCGTCCGGCCCGGTTTCACCAGTTCGCTGAACTGCACGTAGGCCGGCTTCAGCATGTCGGCCTGCTCCATCGCCAGCGCATATTTCAGCCACAGCGTGTCCGCCCGGGCCGGATCCGGGTACAGGTTCAATGCCTGGTTATAGTATTTGCGGGCGGTCTGAAAATCCTGCTGGGTCCAGGCCAGATCCCCGTGATGCGTAATGGCCTGCGTCTGGATATGCTGGACCGAGGTTTTTTCCGCCTGGGAGTACAGATGATCCGCCTCGGAATAATCTCCTCGCAACGCCGCCAGGTCTCCCAATTCCAGCGTGGCCTGATCGGCGATGGGTTTCCCGTTAAAATCCTTCTGCAACCGGGTATAAATCGATTCCGCCCGGTCATTCCCCCACAGTTTCTCTGCGGTCCGGGCCCGGGCCAGCAAGATCCGCCCCCGCTGGGATTCGGTGGGCGAGGCGTTCAGGGCTTTGTCCAGTTCATTCCAGGCCAGGGGATATTTCGCCTGCTGCTGATAAATCGCGGCCAGCCGGAGCCGGGCCTCCACCGCGTGCTCCGTGTCGTAGTAGTGTTCGACCACCGTGTTTAACAGCGTGGTCGCCAGATCCCGGTTGTGCACTTCCAGGGCATCCTGGGCCCCCCGCAGCAAACCTTCCGCCGCCCGCTCGCTCTGGGGATAATAATTGTACAGTCGCTGAAACGCCCGGGCGGCCTGTTCCCATTTGCCCATCGATTCATAGATTTCGCCGATGAGCCATTGCGCGTCCCGGGCCTGCCGGGTATCGGGATAATCGATATCCACTTTCACCAGGGCCTGGAGCGCTAGATCATACTCCGCTAAATTGTAATACGCACGGCCGATTTTCAGGGCCACTTCCGCCCGGCGCGGACTCTGGGGGTACGCGTCCAGATACTGCTGGTACTGCTCGATGGCGATATCGTACATCCCGTCCTGGAACAGCTGATTCGCATAAGATAAGGTCCGCTGCTCCGGCGTTTGCTGTCCCTGCATCCAGCCCGGGATCATCAGGCACAGGGCGAGCAGAAATGTCTGAAATACTTTAGCTATTTGCTTTGGATAAGTTCGCATATTTGGCCAATAATGTCTTTTTTACGTTACCCGTAAATACTACAAAAAGTTTCTGTTTCTCGCCACTTCCCTGGACATCGAGGATTTTGCCCCGGCCGAAAATCTTATGTTCGACCACATCCCCCACCGCCAGGCCGGGACGGGCTTTCTTGTTGTGCTGATTCCCCGTGGATCGCCGGCGGGTGGGTTCCGCCGCGGACCGGCGGCGGCCCGAACGCGTTCCGGATCCGGTGCTGGTCCCGGTGCCGGCCCGCTCGATTAACTCCTCCGGGACCTCCTGAAGAAACCGGGAGGGCATGCTGTACATGGTTTCCCCGAAGCGCCGGCGCTGCGTGGCGTAGCTCAAATAGACCTTCCGCATGGCCCGGGTGATCCCCACATAAAACAGGCGCCGTTCTTCTGCCAGCTCCTCCGGATCCTCCTGCGATCGGGAGAGCGGAAACAATCCTTCCTCCATGCCGGCGATAAACACCACCGGAAATTCCAACCCCTTGGCGCTGTGAAGGGTCATCAGCGTCACCGCGTTGGTATCCGGATCCCATTGATCGATATCCGTGAACAGGGAGACTTCTTCCAGAAAACCCTCCACCGAGGGCTCGTCCGTACGGGCGCAGTAATCCGACACGCCGTTGATCAAGGCATGGATATTCTCCAGCCGCTCCATGGCTTCGTCACTGCCGTCGTCGCGGTAAGATTTCAGGATACCGGCATCTTCCACCATCACGGACACCAGTTCCTCCACCGGCAGGGTTTCTTTCAGCTCCCGGTACTTGTTCAGAAACTCCACAAACCCCTGGACCCGGGCGGTCAGGCCGGCATGAATATCAACCTGCTCCGCATGCTGCATGGCTTCCCAGAAGGTGAGCTCGCGGGCTTGGGCATATTCCTCGATCCGCGTAATAGTGGTGTCCCCGATCCCCCGGGAGGGTTCATTGATAATCCGGCGCATGGCAATGGCATCGTCCGGATTCACGATCACCCGGAGATACGCCAGCACGTCCTTGATTTCCTTCCGATCATAAAACTTCACTCCGCCCACGATAATATATTTAATCCCGTGCTGTCGCAGCATGTCTTCCAGCGTCCGGCTCTGGGCATTGGTGCGGTAGAGAATCACAAAATCGTTGAAGGTGCGTTTATTTGAGAAGATCTCCTCCTGGATGAAGTGCAATACCTGTCGGGCCTCTTCCTGCTCGTCTCTGGCTTCCATCACCGTCAGTTTTTCCCCGTCCGCCTGGTTGCTCCAGAGCGTCTTGTCCGCCCGGACCGGGTTGTTCTGCACCACGGCCGAGGCCGCCGACAGAATGCGCTTGGTGGACCGGTAATTCTGCTCCAGCTTGAACACTTCGCACTCCGGGAAGGTCTCCTCGAACTCCAGGATGTTCCGGACATCGGCGCCCCGCCACCGGTAGATGGATTGATCGTCATCACCCACCACACACAAATTGCGATGCTTCCAGGCCAGCCGCTTCACAAATTCGAACTGGGCTTTGTTGGTATCCTGGTACTCGTCCACCAGAATGTACCGGTACCATTTCCGGTATCGCTCCAGGATCTCCGGTACCTTGTCAAACAATTCCAAAGGTTTGAGAAGCAGATCGTCGAAATCCATGGCATCGTAATTCCGCAGCGCTTTCTGGTAGGGCTTGTAGAGGGTGGCGATTTTCTCCTCGAACAGGCTGCCCACCCGGCTGGAGTATTCCGCCGGCCCGATCATCGCGTTCTTGGCGTTACTGATGGTCGCCTGGATCGCCCGGGGATTGAAGTGATCCCTGGAGACATGATACTGTTCCATCAACCGTTTGATCAACCGGATCTGGTCGTCCACGTCGTAAATGGCAAAATACCGGTCGAATCCCAGATGATGGCCTTCCTTCCGGAGCAGCCGGGCACACACGGAATGGAACGTGCCCATGTGCAGATCCGCGGCCGCGTGGCCGATTATCCCCCGGAGGCGATCCGTCATCTCGGAGGCCGCCTTGTTGGTGAAGGTCACGCCCAGAATGTTCATGGGCGGTACCTCCTTCTCCTTGATGAGGTAGGCAATGCGGGTGGTGAGGACCCTGGTTTTTCCGCTGCCCGCTCCGGCGAAGATGAGCACCGGACCTTCGGTATGTTCTACGGCTTGTCGCTGTACGTCATTGAGGGTTTCGAGAAAGGCCATTGGTATTAAAGAGAATTCTCCCGGTTAGCGCGCTTGCGTTCCAGATATACTTGTCGTCGCAGCTCCTGCAAATGTTGCTTGGCCTGGATATGTTCCCGGTTGGTCCTGGAGAAGGTGTGATATCCATCGCCCCGGGCCACGAAATAGAGATACTGCGTGTCCGCCGGGTAGAGCGCCGCCTTGATGGACTCGAATCCCGGGTTGTTAATGGGGCCGGGCGGTAAGCCCCGGTGCAGGTAGGTATTGTACGGGGAGTCTATTTCCAGGTCTTTGTTCAGCAGCCGGCGGGGCGCCCCGTTGATGATGTACTGAATGGTCGGGTCCGCCTGCAGCCGCATCCCCTTTTCAAGACGGTTGTGATACACACTGGAAATCTTGCCCCGCTCATTATCAAACACGGCTTCCCCTTCGATAATGGAAGCCATGGTGACCACCTTTTTCATGGACCACCCCATGTTGCTGGCCCGGGTATAAAAGCTGTCGGGGATCACGGCAAAAAATTGCTCCACCATCTTCCGGATAACCGATTCGGCACTCTCATTGGCGAAAAATTTGTAGGTATCGGGAAATAAGAATCCTTCCAGAGATGAACTGGGCACTCCCAGTTCGGCCGTAAAAACCGAGTCTTCCGCCAGGGACATGAACTGAGTGGAATCGAACCGGAAGTGGTCCTCCATCAGGCCGGCGATTTCGGCAGCCCGCAATCCCTCAACCACCGTGACTTCGATCACCTGGGGGCGGCTGTGGGTCAGGACGTACAGGAGATGATGGTAGCTGCTTTTCGACCGGATTTTAAACACGCCGGCCTGCAGAGAGGTTTCCAATCCCCGCGCCTGAACCACGAACCGGAAGAACTCCGGGTTCCGGATGACTCCCCGGTTATACAAGGAGTCGCTGATCGCCTGCAACGAACTCCCGGGCGGGATTTTCAGCGTCACCTGCCCGGCCGGTAACTTGCGGGGAAAGTTATACACTGCGTAAATACCTCCCAGTCCAACCAGGATGAACAGCAACGGAATGATCAAAATCCATTTATATTTTCGAATCAATTCTTGCATCGCTCTTTTCGTCACGAGTGTGCTAAAATACTGCCCGGTGTCACATATGTCAACGCGTAATCAAATTGCCGGTTTCGTGGCAGAATTTCACTGATTCATGTCACAAAATTCCCGGATGGAGCCCCCCGGCTTAACAGCCGGGGTTCCTCCTTTGACTCCGCACACGGGCGGAGTCTGGGGCGGAATCCCGCCCGAAAGACCCTTCACCCGCGCTTTGTTAAACGTGGTCTTCCGGATGCCGGGATACCCCGGTATATTTCCTCCGGAATCGGTTTCCCGAGTCGTACATACCTCCCTTCCGTCGCCCGGCGGTTCCGGTGATCGAGGAGCCGGCGGCAGGTCTCAGAACGGATTGACCGCTGACAGCCGCAAAAAGGACTGCCATTCCCGGCCGGTGCCCGGGCCGGCCAGCGTTTTCCCCCACCCGTATCCCAGCTGAAAGAGAGTCAGGCCGCCATAATCGACCGCCATCCGGATCTCTCCCCCGGCCGTGGTGATCCGCCGGTTTCCTTCCGGAGTCCGGATAATCCCCGAATCCGTGTACGGCACCGCGCTGATCCGCCCCGCCCTGAGGCCGAACAGGTTCACCGGCAGGCCGGACAGCAGGGAAAGCCGCAACTCGGCGGTCAGGTAAACCAGCCGGTTGCCGGTTAGCACGACCCCGCTCCCCCGCAGGTTCACATTTTCCCGGGTCTCCACCAGGGGCTGCGGCAGCAGGTAGCCCGGCACCTTGCCGTTGGCGTACAAACTGATATCGTTGGTCAGCGCCGGGCGATTTTGTGGAGGGTACGTCCCGGAAATCGCCGAACAGGCCCCCCGCAGGTAGAGGACGGCGGGGCCGTAGATCTTCTGGTTGACGAAAGCATCCAGTTTCCATTGCGTATAACTATACTGGCCAAAGAAGGCTTTGTTCGCCAGCGCGGCCTGCATAATCATCCCCATGCCCTGGGTGGGGAAGACCGCATTGCCGGCATCCGGTTTCCGGAACAGCCACCGGTAGCCCAGCGCGGCGATTCCGGTTTCGCCGGACACCGGCGCCGGCCGCTCCCCCGCCGGATCCCCCAGGAACGATGTGTCCGTATCCCAGAGATAGAGTCCGGCATGCAGCCGGTGGTTCGAATAGAGGGAATTGCCGGCATTCAGGGACAGCATTCCCTGGACAAATCCTCCGGTGCGGCTCTCCACCAGCAAACCCTGATCGTACGGCTGGAGCAGGAACGCCGCATGTTTCAGGATCCCCATAGTCACCACCGGCCGGAAGGCGGTCGTGTTATAGACCAGGAGATAGTGATTCAACACCCCCCGGGAAAACGGCGGATAATCCACGACACCGCCGGCCAGGAGGAACCGTTTGCCCAGCGGATCATTCCAGGCGGTGAATCCGCCCAGGCCGATAGGTGTGGGCAGCACCAAAGAGCCCAGGTGCCGGGGATCCCGCCAGGGCCGGTACCGGTGTGTCCGCCAGCCGGACGGCAAAGGCCGGTCGTAGGAAATGTTTCGCAGGGAGGGCTCCGGCTGCTTCACCCGCCAGTTGCGGTATTGCTCCCGCAGGACCAGCGGCGCGCTGCCCACCGTTCGACCGGGGTCGACCAACACCAGCCGGGTGGTATCCACGTCGGGCAGACTGGTCGCCAGGATGTCCGCACTTCCCGGCATCCGCTGCCGGCTGAACACGCCTCCGGTCACGTCCGTCATCTGGTACAACGTCTCGCCACCGCCAGCGGAAATCCGGTAGAGATTGGGAGTGGAGTTTCGGAACGAGGTAAAAATAATCCACCGGCCGTCCCGGGACCACACCGGCAGCAAATCCACCCCGGGATCATGGGTTACTTTGTTAAAATGCTGTCCGCTGGTGTCCATCACGGCAATATCCACATTCCCCGTGCTGTCTTGCACCATCAGGGCCATCCGGTCGCCCGCCGGAGAGATCGCCGGATCGTTCACGGCCACTTCGCCGGTAAACCGCGTCACCTGCCGGAGGCCACGGCCCGTGAGATCCACCCGGTAGAGATTGGGCTGCCCCCCGGGATCCGCCACAAAGAAGACGGACCGCCCGTCCCCGGTGACCACCGGCCGGTGGGCCCGCATGTTGTGCGTCAGCCAGGTGGTCTTGCCGGTGGCCACTTCCACCTTCCGGAGATCATACACGAGGGATCCGTGTGCGCCGCGATGATATTGGCTTATCACGACGTGCTGTCCCCCCGGCGTCCAGGCCGGGGCGCCGTCGAAACGTCCCGCCAACACGGACCGGAACCGGGCGCCCTTCTTTGTGCCCCGGTAATAGATATTTTGATACTGCATGGTCCCGGACTTCCGCCCCACAATGGCCAGCGCACTGCTGTCCGGGGCGAAGGCCAGATCGTCCACGTATTTGATCCCGGGCGCCGGCAGGATCCGGCCCACGTCTTCCACGCCTTCCTTCTGGCCCCGGTAGGAATAATAATAGGTATTCATCGCCCGGCGCCAGTCCTCCGTAAATTCCCGGACCGACGTACCGGCCGCTGCCCGGAACGCCCG
>Ga0102944_1001530_pt1 | contig 15147 bp, 7 predicted proteins | sample SalPonD_shore_MG_FD_78172 | JGI IMG/M metagenome (GOLD analysis project Ga0102944, IMG submission 78172) | Salt pond soil microbial communities from South San Francisco under conditions of wetland restoration - Salt Pond MetaG... | ecosystem: Environmental > Aquatic > Marine > Intertidal zone >...
CCCCGGTAGTCACTATGACTCAAATCTACTTTGGTAACCGGCATTCCATTTGGTCTGTTAATGCCGGGCATGGCAAAATACCATCCGCCGATGATATAACTGATTACTTTATTTCTGCTGAAAGATTTACCACCGTCAAGCGATTTTGTAAAAACAAGCCCCCTAGGTCCAGCCCAAACAACATAAACCTGCCCTTTTGGGCCAACAGCGGTCATTGCACCTTCTACCGTTCTGCTGTTATCAAGGCAATTGCCACCATGATCGGAGATTCTCAAATAGGGTGAAAATGTTTTTATGGAATCGGTAGACCGCGTAAAATATATCTGGGATGAATCAGCGGGATTTTTACTGGCATATTTGGCAAAATGAGTCCAAGCCGTATACACATTCCCTTTATAGGGTGAATCAGGGGAGTTGTCGACCTCCACGTACGGTTTATCTTCCATAGGATCCGGTGTATTGAGGTGTTCCACAACACGGGTTCGCCTTGGCCATGTCTCACCACCATTAAAAGAGGCACTCATATAAATACCTGTGGACGGAAATGCTTTCTTTCCCCCAAAAATTCCATAAAATGAAAGATAGGAATGATATACGATTCCATTACTGCTAAAATCCAATCCATCATCCCCCTGAACCCTGTTCATAGGATTTATAGTATGAACTTTTTTCCAGGTCTTGCCGCCATCCATGGTCACATAACTGTTGTTATCAATTCCGGGAAATTCCTTTTGACGTGTGATAAATGCCGCTACCATATTTTGTGGATTCGTCGGATTAATAGCTATCGAAACTTCGGCCGGTTGATGATCATCAGGCTGACTAATAGGAAATACTTTATTGAACTGAGCTTGTGCATTTGTGGCAATAAACACACCGAAACAAGCAGCTAAAATGGGTTTTAAATATTTCATGATGGATCTGAAAATTGGTTATTAGTTTTATTAATCTCGTGTATCACAATTAATTTGCCAGATTCTGTGATCACTTAATATGATAAAAATAAAATTGAAACTATAGGGCTATTTCAATTAGCAATTAATAATTAGTAATTTAGTATTTAGATTCACTGTTGTCCGATAAAATTTCAAAATCTTAAAAAACCGGCCTGTTATACGTGGATCAGTCAAATTTTGTGAGAATCTGAAAAAAGCCCCAACGGTTATTTTTTGTTAACCGGAATCAAGATTATCTCGTTACGAGACTCTGTCTCGTAATGAACCGGCGGACACTCTGTGTCCATTCACAGGATAACACCCGTCAACCGTTACTCATTAAGCATGCCGAGACGCAGAGCATCCCGGCATACATTACGCCCCGGAGGGACGTAACGAGATAATAATAACTAATTTAGTATTTAGAGTACTTTATCTCGTTATAAGGCTCTGCCTCCCATAACGCAATTATAAGTAAAATATGATGGATGTGGAGCGTCTTGACGGCTTATCTATATTTACAAATCTGCGTCAATCCATTCATACGCGAGAATATGCGATTCAGAAAATAAAAGCAATCCATTAAAACAAAACGGTCAAGCTATTTTAGAGATGTACAACCTCTTATCACTTAACATATTCCAAAATATATAATGCTAAAATTCCCAATCCTCGAAATCCCGAATCGGGGTCCGGGATGGGTCCTTTTTGTTGGTTGTTGCTTGTCGGTCGTCGGTGGTCTTTTTATAAAAAACCTGCGATAATCCGCATCATCTGCGTTATCCGCATTCTATTCTGTTGTCTTTTTATATAATCTGCGGTTATTCGCATAAATTTGTGGTTAAAAAAATGGCTTTTGCACTTTCCTTTGAATTGGAAGCACAAAAGCCACATCCTTTTACTAATTAACTTTTAAACGTTATTAATTCTTAACTACCTTGATAGTTTCATATAACTGATTGAGAGTTATGCTGTAATTACCAGCCGTTGTTATCTGCCATTTTTTATCAGGACTACCACCCGGAGTAAATACCACTGTAGTGCTATCAAGCGGCTGATGATTAATGGCCGGCATAAAAAAATCCGTTCCCCAATCACCTGTTGCTGTCGGAAACTTAAATTCACCTGCTGTTAATGGTCCGTCGTATGTAAATATGTAAGGATTATTGGGATCAAGTTGCATTTGATTCGGGTTGTCAATATTCCAACCATTGGGAGTTGCATCTCCAACAATCCATAATTTAGTATATGGTGTAAATGGTTTTATTGATATGGTAGTATCATGTAAATTTAACGTAATCTTGTAAGCACCAGGGTTAGTGATATACCATTTGTTATCCGGATCCCCGGCATTTAATTGTACGGCTGTACTACTTATATCAGGGTGATTCATTGTTGGACGATAGAATGGAGCGTTAAAATCTTTCTTCGTTGCAATTTTGAACTCACCCGAATTTAAAATTTCGTTGTATTGGAATATAAAATGATCACCCGGATCTCTTCTCATTTCGGCTGCATTACCGATATCCCATCCGTTGGGAGTTGCATCTCCAACAATCCATAGTTGAGAGTATGGCGGGCCAGCCAATTTTACGATGTTGATCGTCAGTTTATACAGATCAACCGTAATTTTATAATTACCTGCAGAATTAACCGTAAATTGGTTATCCGGCTGACTAAAATCTGTGCGATAAAACAGGCGAGTCGAATCACTTCCCATATTATAAGATGGCACAAATTGACCTATGTCCGTGATAAACTTAAATTGTCCCGCATATAATGCCCCTTTATAATGGAAAATAGTCGGATTATTCTCATCCCGTTTCAATGGTGTTGCATTATTGGCATCCCAGCCATTAGGAGTGGCATCACCTATTAAGTATAAAGTGGATGAAACCGGTTTATAGGTCTTGACCTTCACATTCACAGCATTGGAAAAATCGGGGCTTTCTGACGAATCGGCGGGAGCAGATTTTATTCTCACCTCTAATTCCGCACTGGTATCCGGGGCAAGACTTACCTGGTTAAGCAACAGATCATTAAAATCAGCGACTGTATATTGTTGACTATAAATATTCCTGCCAAGTTTTACATTCGTCGGCTTAGCAAAATCATTTCCTTTTAAACCGAACTGGAGTGTATAATCAACGGCTGAATTAGTGCCATGATTAGATCCCGGCGACCAGGTAAAATTAACCGCCATGTTGTTGAAGTCCCCTTCATTGAGCTGCAGGTCCGTTGCTGACGCTTTAAGTACAGGCGTCCGATCAATACTCGACTGTTCAGGACCAATAGGCCGGCTTTTTTTGCAGGATACAAGCGTTGCCAACCCAATTAATAACATTAATATGATTTTTGAAACAAGCCCGGTACCCGGGATTTGTTTCGCTGTTAGATTCTTATTTAAATTTTTCATAATCATTGGATTATTAATATTCTTAACCACCGAATTTGTTGACTGTTATTGATAATCTATGACGATCATGTCCCAATATTTGAGGTAAGGGAGTGTGAAAGTGACGTTATTACCTGTTTGTGTAAAATGGATAGTCTGTGATGCACCCTCATCATTATCAGGTGTCGCATACCAGATTTTTTTTACTTTCTGACTGCTTGTAAATGTTAACGGGACATCATTAATATCATACGGATAGGCCTGAACACCATTATTATCCCTCCAGTTTAATGTTGTGGCGTCTGTGAAATTCAACAGATGAATCACCTCTCGATTCCCGACTTTCTTACCTACAACAGAAACTTGTCCCGTTTGCGGAGGCCATTGATTCAATTTTATTTGTCCGGCCGCCGATAGTTCAGGATTGTTGAATATCCCATTCTGACCACGTAACAAGTTTTCATATGCTACCAAAAAGTCATAATAGGAGACTATCTCTTTCTTCAGATCCGATTTCATTGAAAGGTTATTATTCGGGAAATATTCTTTTCCCAGCATGTGTTCTCCGAGCTCAATATGAGAACCACCGAAAGCAAAAATAACGGCATCAAGCATAAGAACGGAAGGCGTGTTGAAATAACCCTGGGTATTCGCCATATCGTAATTCACATAAGCTGCCAGCACGCTGTTTTTCTCGTCATTGGAATAGAGATTATTGTCCTTTATAATCCTTGCCAGATCTTTATATCCTTCATTAGGACTCCATACCTCCGTATACAAAAAATCAGTGGGAGCATTTGCTATTCCTTGCTGTCCGTATTGATTTACGGCATTCATCACGGCAAATTTTCCTGGATCTTTTTGCTTGACCGCTTCAATAAATGGTTGAAATGTTTGTTGTAAATCTACGGAGGTACCATCATAGGTGTAGAGACTCTTATCCCGGTTCCCGAGTTGATCCATGTGATACCCATCAAAACCAAGGGCAGCGTAGACCTTGTCACTCTGATTAATGATATAGTCCTGCCACCCTGTATTTGAAGGATCAAGCAGATAGATATCACTTCTAAAAGGCGGCTTAGGTAATGGAAATACCTCCTTATTATTGTGATTTTGATCTGTATAAAGATACCATTTGCTTGAAACACCATCACTGGCGGCATCATCCAGCGCACCGTAGACCAGATCATAAAACATCGCTTTCATATTGTGCTGATGCGCCTCATTGATATACGATGAAACGGTTGAAAAATAAACATCATCATTGCCGATGTTTTTCCATACCGAATCCGGATTGCTCACTGTACCGGCTAACATCTTGTGGTGCTCATATTGCCAGTCGTAAAACTGAATACCGTTTATATGATAGCGATTCAATTGGCTGATGACCGAATGAATCCTGGACTGACTCAATTTCGAAAAGTCTGAAAGAAATCCATACCTCGGATATCTTGTCCAACTTGAGGATACATCAATCCCTATTGTAGCCAGCACGCTGTCTTTGCCATTATTTTTATGGTACAATTCAGCCATATAACCGGTAAAATCGGTTGATGGCGCGGTCCAATGCCAGGTTGAGTCATTTACAGGAACTTCATTAATAACCTGGTCTAAATGTTTATACCGTACCCATAGCTCTGTTGAGACCGATCTATTCAATGTGAAGGTAACCTTCTCATTAGGGTTATAAATGGCTTTATTAATAGACATTGAGATATTATCCAATGAATCACTTTGTTTTTGAATTCCTGATCCAACGGGTCCTGTGCCTTTACAACCTGAAAACAATAAGAAACACAGTATTAATATCCTCATATGCTTAAACTTATATCTCATTAAATAATTGATGCTTATAAAATTATGACCTCGCAAAAGTACTCTGGTAAACCCAAAGTCCTTACTAATCAATAACCCGGGTTTTGAGTCAGGTTAGGATTGGCGTCTATTGCTTTTTGAGGAATAGGTAATAACAGATCGTTCTTAGTCGCATTCGTTCTTCCAATAGAGTGAAGAAAACTCAATGCATATTGAGGGTCTCTTATGAGATCAAACCAGCGTTGTCCTTCAAATGCCAGTTCCATACGCCGTTCATGACGTATTTTTATTCTCATGTCCGATTTATTCAGGCCATTTACCGCTGATAGTCCTGCACGTGCCCGAACATCATTAAGCGGCGTTTCCGCAGCCGTGGTTTGTCCCAGCTCATTCAATGCCTCGGCTTTCATCAATAAAACATCGGCATAACGCAATACCGGGAAGTTAAGCGGACTTGCATCATATGTGCTGGCAATGGATTTGGGCACTAAAAACTTGCGAACATTAAAACCGGTATTTGAATAAGTGGATTTGTAATCCTGACCATCAAATTGCGGACCCCCCTGATATAAAATTGTTACGTCCTTACGCAAGTCGCCTGATTCGTAGGAACCTACAAATTCCTGTGTGGGTTGATTCCATCCCCATCCACCGGCTACCATACCGGAGTTACGCGGCCCCATAAATGTGCTTGTCCACGACGACTGATTTTCATTAGCCCAGAAGCTGTTGCTTGTCTTACCATAATATTGAACCTCGAAAAGTGATTCCTGATCATTTTCATGATTAGGATCGAAGTTTTCCATATAATTGGCATCCAGCTTATATCCTAATTGGGTTACCTGATTACATAAATCAACGGTTTTTTGCCAATAATCGGTTGATTTTTGTAAGTCACCGAGCGTCAGATATACTTTAGCCAGTAAGCCTGCAGCACTACCTTTAGCAGCACGGCCCACATCGCTTCCACTGTATGATGACTTGGGAGGCAACAGTTTAATTGCTTCGGTGAGATCAGGGATGATCACCTTATTATAAAGTTCGCTTGCTGGTGAACGGGCCGGACGAAGATCTTCTCCGGGATTTTGAGGTTTTGTAATCATAGGTACGGCACCAAAAAATCTTACAAGCGTGAAATAATATAAGCCTCGTAAAAAATGCGCCTCACCCAGAATACGATTTTTTAAATCCGGGTTTATATCCATGTTAGGGACGTTTTCCAGAACGGTATTACATCTGAGTATACCGGGCCATGGGCCGCGCCATAGGTCCAGTACACCGGGGTTAGATGGCTCAGCCACAAAGTTTGCTAAATTTTTCGTTTCAATTCCATCCGTTCCGCCACCGGCTCCAACGACACTATTGCCGGCAATGATATCAGTTGTCCACATCCGCATATTATATAACTTAGGCCACTGTAACGGCTGGTAAGCTCCATTAATAGCTGAAATAGCATCCTCTTTCGTTTTGAAAAAATTCGCAGAATTGATAGAATCCAGTGGGGCTTTATTCAAAAACTGATCCTTGCACCCAACAAACAATAATGCCAGAATTACTACTTTATAAATTTGATTTTTAACTTTCATGGTATTCAGTTTTTATAGTTAGAAGCTAAGATCGAGACCCATACTGATGGTTCGCGCAACGGGATATACATTTAAATCGATGCCATTTACCGGTACTTCCGGATCTATCCCGCTATAGCGTGTAATGGTGAATATATTTTCAGCGGACAGATAAATCCTTCCTGATGACAAACTGAGCTTACGACTAATACTGTTAGGTACCGTATAGCCCAGAGTAACATTCTTAACCCTCAGATATGATCCATCTTCAACATAACGGGTTGATGCCCTGGTATTACCATTGGGATCTCCATAAACAGCTCTCGGCATGGCGTTACTCGTACCGGATCCTGTCCAGCGATGTAAGGTTGCCGTTGTTTGATTTTGTGCCGATGACATTCCTTCATCCCAAATACGATTGGCATTAAAAATTTTATTACCGTACACCCCCTGTAAGAAAATGCTGAAATCAAAGTTTTTATAAGTAAAACTATTGTTCAGCGAGAAAATGAAATCAGGATTGGGATTACCTATATATGCACGATCCTTATCGTTGATAACTCCGTCATTGTTCAAATCAACAAAACGGATATCGCCGGGTGAAGTACGGTTATATGGGTCGGCACCAGGAACCTGAGTGGCATAAATATTCACCTGATTCTGATTTTGGAAAATGCCATTGGTTACATATCCATAAAACTCATTTACCGGATGTCCCGCTTCTAACCTTGCAACATTATAGTTAAAGTCAATATTACCAGTCGGTAAGGGTATAGTATCATTTAAACTAACCACTTTATTCAGGTTATAGGAGATATTGAAATCGGTATTCCAATTCAGTTTACCGCGTAAATTTTTGGAAGAAACCGACAGTTCAACCCCCTTATTCTGTATTTTACCGGCATTGACAGAGGGTACATTAATGTCAGAATAACCCGTTGTGACCGGAACAGACATCGGAACCAGCATATCATTGGTATTTTTGATGTATGTATCAATGGTGACATTAACCCGTTCATTGAACATAGTTGCATCTAATCCCAAATTATATTGTTCCACCTGCTCCCAATGTACATTTGGATTGGGCATTACAGTCGGAACCACAGCACTTACCAGGCTATTGTTGAAATTATACTGTACTGTTTGAAGTACAGAGGCAAAGGAATAATTACCAATTTCCTGGTTACCGGTGATACCATATCCTGCACGAAGTTTTAAGTCGCTTATGAATTTTACAGGCTTAAAAAATTTCTCATTGGAGATTCTCCAGGCAATAGAACCGGAAGGAAATAATCCCCATTTGTGTCCTGATCCGAATCGTGAAGAACCATCACGCCTGAGAGTCGCCGTTGCCAGGTAGGTATCATTATAGGAATAGTTAACTCTTCCCATAAATGATAACAGGCTCCACTCGGAAGCATCACCACCCAGGGTCGGTGGATTAATTCCGTTTGTTATTTGCTGGGTACGATCGCTGGCAAAACCCTGAACGGAACCATTAATAAAATCGAAGCGATTATGTTGTGCACTTGTACCTAATAATACCGTCACATGATGGATATTTTTAAATAATCGATCGTAGGTTAAGGTATTATCGACTAACCAGGTTATATTTTTATTATAATTCTCCGATAGATATGATTCTGTTTGAGGATTGGGCTGCCAGTTATACTTAGGTGACCATGTACGTCCATCCCAGAAGTTAGCCTTTATCCCAAAATCGGATTTAAATTTCAGATACTTGGTTATTTCCAGCTTACCGTATACAGAACCAATGATATTATAACCTTTGGTAGAATTATCGATGAGCCTGGCCTGGCCTATTGGATTCACGATATCTCCAACCCATGATGAGCGTCCTGTTGGCCCGGAGTAGGTACCATCGCTATTAAATATCGGCTGAGTAGGTAATGCAGCCATAGTATTTTTTATACTGTAACTACCGCTTGTTTTAACATCGTGATTCAACGTGAGTTTATTCCCAAATGTCAACCTGTCAAATAAACGGGTATCCGAATTAAACTGTACGGTATATCGTTTATAACCGGTAGAAATAATGGTACCATTCTGATCCAATATATTTCCTGAAACATAGAAGTTAGACTTCTCATTACCACCCGAATATGAGATGGAATAATTTTGGATGGGTGATACATGAAAAAGCCGGCCTAGCCAATCGGTTCCGTTACCTAAGGAAGCCGGTTTTGAAAAGTCCGGATTTTGAGGTAATCCGTTATTTGCCAACATATCATTGGATAGCCTGGCAAACTGTGAAGCATTCAACATCGGAATCGTATTGGTTACTTGCTGAATTCCTCTGTATACATCAACATTAAATTGATTCTTGCTTCCTTTCCCACTTTTAGTTGTAACTATTACTACACCATTTGCACCCCGCGAACCGTATATTGCAGCTGCCGAAGCGTCTTTTAATACTTGTATGGATTCTATATCATTCGGATTCAACATGTTAAATCCTGATGTTGTCGGAACTCCATCAATAACTATAAGAGGATTACTATTATTAATAGTGCCTGTTCCACGAATTCGAAATGTTGCATCATTTCCGGGGACGCCGGAAGAAATAACCTGCACTCCGGAAGCACGTCCCTGCAAGGCGTCACTGAGACTGGGTACCGGTTGCGAACCAAGATCCTTGCTTTTTACCGTAGCGATAGAACCGGTTAAGTCTTTTTTCTGTTGGGTCCCGTAACCTACAACAACAAGTTCCTGCCCGTTCAGGACTTTCATAGTTAGCGACACACTAATATGGGTCCTACCATTAATAGGAACAGTCATCCTCTGGTAACCGATATAAGAAAAGACGAGGGTATCCTGAAGTGATGAAACTTCTAACTTATATTTACCATTCTGATCCGTAGAGGTTCCAATTGTAGTGCCCTTAATTATAATATTTACACCGGGAAGGGCTTCCTTGTTGCCGGCATCTGTTACGGTACCTGAAATTACATCCTGTTTCGCCTGAAATTCATTTTTTCGTTTTCGCAACAGCACCAATTGTTTTGAATAAACAGCGTAACTAATAGAAGTACCCTTCAGAATTTTTAAAAGCGCTTTTCGGGCGGTAAGTTTTGTCTGTTTGATATAGATTTGTTTATTCATCGGAACAAATTGCTCACTATAGGACAACTCCAAGCCTACCTGATCGGCGATTAATTCCAACTCGGTAATCAACTTTTGTTTCCCCTTTTTAAGGGATACAATAGTATTTAATTTTCTACCAGCATCACTATCAGCACTCTTATTATAGGTCCTGTTTTCGTAGAAACCGGCTAATGTTGTCTTTTGATCCTTTTGCTCGTCTCCTTTTTGTGCATACACCCCAAAAGGTTTCGCAATAAACAGAAAAACAAAAATCCAAATATTCCCCCATAAAAGAGTCCGTCGTATCCTTTTATGTTTCATAAATAATTTTCTCCATGTTTTAAGTAAGCTATTGATTCAAATTCTTCAATCATGTCATTTATCCCTGAATATGATCGTCTTGTTATGCTGTTCGTAAGTGATATTCAGTGATAATGAAAGGACTTTAAGTACATCATCCATCGACATATTATCATAGGTTGCCGTCAAAGTGCGATTTTTGAGATTTGGATCTTCAATTTTACAATCTATGTCGTACCATCGCTCGAGCCTTTTAACTACGTCCCGGAAAGGTGTATTCCGGAACACCAGTTTCCCATCTGTCCAACCGGTATATCTGTTTAAGTCACTTATATTCTCAAGGGTGAACTTTCCGGTATTTTCTAAGATTCCCATTCTATTCGGGGATATTTCACCCAGCTCTTTCTGTGGCTTACCATGTTTTATTTCACCAAATGAAACCAATCCCTGTTTTACTGCTACGACAATCTGTGCGGGGTCATAAGCCATTACATTGAATTGTGTGCCAATATCTTTAACAAATGTATGATTGGCGACCACCATAAATGGATGATTTTTATTATGCACCACTTTGAAAAAGGCTTCTCCCTGCAGATAAATCGTACGGGAAGAAAGGCCATAATTTTTGGGTATGGATATCTTACTTTCCGAATTCAGAATGATATGCGTGCCATCATTAAGCTCCAGGGTTTTACGTTGACCTTTAGCTGTGGTGATATTTTGAAAGGCTAACTGATTATCACCTGGTTCTACTGAATTATACTTATAGAAAAACAGGGCCGCTACAATAAGCATAGCTGCAGCCGCTGCATAATACCAATGCCAATTACTTTTCTTATGAACTGTAACTGTTGCCGGGTGGCCTCTTACACCTGATTTTTGGGGAATACGCTCACCACTTATGCTGGTTACATTTGATGGGTGAACATACTTCTTTTGAAATTCTTTCCAGGCTTTCTGTGCATCAGCTTCAAATTCTATATTTTTTTCTTTATAAGCATTTTCAATAAATGTCTTAAAAAAGTCTTCATTAGATGGTTTCTCCTGCAACCACTTAGCTAACTGCGCCAGTTCTTCTTTGGAACAGGAGCCATCTATATATTTATATAAGATCTGATAGTTCATAAAGTAATTTTGGATGTCATTTATTTAGATTACAACTGAGATTCCGGGTACCCTGTAATTTTTTTAAAAAAATTTTATCCACTGTTAATTCTAAGATAATTTATAAGTGTTAGGATATAAGAAATGGGCGATAATTAAACACTTGATTATACGTAGGTTATGACAGCGTTTTGATACCAAATACCAGTAAACAGGGATTTCAAATCAATACTATACTTCAACTAAGTCAACCATGCTATCGAATTGTCGTTACGGACTCCGATGACGTCTTTACAACCTCCAAACGGCATCATCCTGACCGGGATTCAGGATCCAACCAAAGTGCAGCCACAATTTTCAAATCATGTCTTGAGATTGCATGTGTAATTACAGCTAATAAATTAAAGAACACTTACAGCCCCTATTTACGAGATTCCGCGTCGGAGCCCGGAATGTCGTCGTTTGGGGGACATTATATATCGTTGCTGACACCGGATTACTCATCAATCTATCAGAAGAAACCGACTAACTATTAACAAATCTGCGGTTAACTGCGAAAAACTGTGGCTTGAATTAATTCTATCAATGGATAGACAATGAGACATATAAACAACTTGCCATAATACAGATAGGCAAAAATTGAGAGAGCTGATCACGTAATGTTTTTAATACTCTGCTCATTTGTGATTCTACCGTTTTAACTGATATTTCCAGATAATCAGCAATTTCCCGGTAGGTCAAGCCCTCTTCACGATTTAATTTGTAAACACGCTTTGATTTGGTCGGCAATTCATCAACAACTTTATCGATGATCCGGATGACTTCCTCGTATTTTCCGTCAGTTGAAGATGCCAGTGGGAAGATGTTGTCATTCATCTTTTGCCTGGTTTCCGCAATATAATCATCAACAATTTTCTGATGTTTGATGTAGTTCAGGGCCTTATTACGGGTAGCATCATACAAAAGACCGCGCAGATGTCCATCTGGATCCAGTTGCAGGCGTTTTTCCCAGACAGTTGCGAATACTTCCTGAACGACTTCTTCAGCAATAACTTCGGAATGGACATACTTCCAGCTAAACCTGCATAACGACGAATAATATTTTAGAAAGACAATTTCGAAAGCATGCTCGTCCCCTTCACGTATCTTTTTTATTAATAAGGTTTCTTTATTAGCCGTTTTCAAATCTACCTTCTAAAACTATATGTTTCCTTTTATTGAATATTATTTCACCGTATAATTTTTTAGAGGAATCAAAGATTATTACCTTTGGATATTACCTGGTTTCGAAGCTATATAATCTATTTCCTATGTGTACAGTCCTCTATTAGTAATGATTAGAATTAACACTATTTACGTCAAAATGCAATGATAATATTGCTTTTATGATGGATAAATCCGAAATAATCAGGATATATTCAAATAATATAAAAACGTTTTTTATATAAGTACTACATCAAGATAATTCACATCTCAAATTTTCAGTAGTCGCGAAAGATACCGTACTTTAACAAAAAAAGCGACTGAACTTCCCGCCCAGCCGCTTTCTTAAATAATTTATATCTGATATAAATCCGTTATTCTTCCGGTTGCCATTCTTTCATTTTATCCCGGATAGCCCGATCCAGATTATCCCATGAAACACGTATCTGTTCCATTGAATCACGATCACGCAATGTCACCGTCTGATCATCAAGACCTTCAAAATCAACCGTAAAGCAGAATGGCGTGCCTGCCTCATCCAAACGTCTGTAACGTTTACCAATCGATCCTTTTTCATCGTATTGAACTTTAAAATCATCGGAAAGATTATCCGTTATTTTATGTGCGATCTCTTTCAACTCCGGTTTCTTGACCAATGGGAAAATACCGGCCGTTATTGGAGCGAGTTTCGGATGCATCTTCAAAACAGTGCGCGATTCGACCGATCCTTCTTTTTCGCCGGCCACTTCCTCTTCGCGGTAAGCATCACACAACACCATTAATGCACACCGATCGAGGCCAATGGACGTTTCTATAACGTAAGGCACGTACCGTTCACGAGTCTGCTGATCGAAATATTCCAATTTTTTACCGGAGTACTCCTGATGTCGGGACAGGTCAAAATCGGTTCGGTTATGCACACCTTCCACTTCCTGCCATCCAATCGGGAATTTATACTGTATGTCGACGGCATTTTTAGCATAATGAGCAAGCTTGTCTTTGGGATGATCCACCAAGCGTAAGTTATCTTCACGGATACCAATACTCTTATGCCAGGATAACCGTTGTGCTTTCCAGTTTTCATACTGCTCATCATCCGTCCCCGGCTGAACAAAATATTGCATCTCCATTTGTTCAAATTCTCTCATGCGGAAGACAAACTGACGGGCAACGATCTCATTCCTGAACGCCTTACCAATTTGTGCAATACCGAATGGGATATTATGACGTGAGGTATTCATTACATTCAGGAAATTCACGAAAATACCTTGCGCTGTTTCCGGACGCAGATAAATGGCACTGTCATCTGCATTTCCGGTGATGGCTCCCAGGTGTGTTTTAAACATCAGGTTAAATTGCCGAACTTCCGTCCAGTCGAATGCACCGGAATCGGGAGCATGGATCTCTTCATCAATAATAATATCATAAAGATCTTCAGTCAGGCTTTTGCGGGTTCCTGTAGTATCTAGTAACTGTTGTACGCGTTCGGCATCGTCATCTTTACCCTTTGAGCGTAATTTCGTGATATAATCCTCGATTAACGTATCGGCCCGATACCTCATCTTCGATTGCTTATCGTCAATCATCGGATCATTGAAACTCGTAACATGACCACTTGCTTCCCATACTTTGGGATGCATCAGGATGGAAGCGTCGAGCCCTTCAATATTATCATGTTTTTGGGTCATGGTTCTCCACCATGCATCACGAATATTGCGTTTCAGTTCAACCCCCAATGGACCGTAATCATATACAGCGCCGAGGCCGCCATAAATCTCGGATGATTGGAAAATGAATCCGCGTTTTTTGGATAATGAAACGATCGTATCAAGACTGGTCAATTCTGACATGAAAAAAATTTTCTTTTTGAAATTCTATTTTGAAAAATATGTAATACTATTCATTCATACAGATCGTATGGTAATTACACTGCTCGTAAATGATGGTTCAAACACTCATATTGATAATAAATCATAAAAATATATTGCATTCTCTTAAGATTCTATAAAAATATGTATATTTGTACCTCAAAATTGAGGCAAAATATCGAAAATACGCTCTAATTAACAATTTTTTTACAGATCAATTAATATTTACACAACATAAAAAATACAAGTTAGCATTATGTCCCGTTTTAAAGTAGGAATTCTGGGTGCAACGGGTGCCGTTGGCCAGAAATTTATTCGATTATTAGATAACCATCCGTGGTTCACAATCACAGCTCTTGGAGCTTCAGAACGCTCATCCGGTAAGAAGTATAAGGAAGCGGTCAACTGGATAGAACCATCCTCCATACCAAAAGATGTCTCTGATATATCGGTATCCGATTGTAAACCTGAGGAGATGACGGATGTTGACTTTGTATTTTCAGGCCTCGATTCAAGTGTCGCTACCGGCATCGAGCTGGCCTTTGCAAAAGCCGGTATTCCGGTCATATCCAACGCCAAAAATTACAGGACCCATGAAAATGTACCGTTATTGGTTCCGGAAGTTAATCCTGATCATATCGAGATGATCGATAACCAAACCTTTACCGAAAACGGCAGCGGATTTATTGTAACCAACCCTAATTGTGTGACGGTCCCGCTCGTGATGACCTTGCGCCCCATTTATGATGCTTTCGGTATCGAGTCCCTGATTATGACCTCCATGCAGGCTATATCCGGAGCAGGATACCCGGGAGTTCCAAGTCTCGATATCACCAATAATGTGGTCCCTTATATCG
>Ga0102944_1001532_pt1 | contig 15130 bp, 29 predicted proteins | sample SalPonD_shore_MG_FD_78172 | JGI IMG/M metagenome (GOLD analysis project Ga0102944, IMG submission 78172) | Salt pond soil microbial communities from South San Francisco under conditions of wetland restoration - Salt Pond MetaG... | ecosystem: Environmental > Aquatic > Marine > Intertidal zone >...
GTGTCGTTGGGCGTGAAGCTGATTCAGCCGGTAGCGATGGAAGAAGGCCTGCGGTTTGCAATCCGCGAAGGTGGCCGGACCGTTGGTGCTGGTGTGGTAAGTAAAATTTTGGATTAAAAGAGTCTGATCCGTGGCAACACAACAGAAAATCAGGATTAAACTGAAGTCATACGATCATAATTTGATCGATAAGTCGGCTGAAAAAATTATTCAGACCGTAAAATCTACGGGAGCAGTGGTATCGGGTCCGATACCTCTGCCCACCAAAAAGAATATTATTACGGTCAACCGGTCGGTACATGTTAATAAGAAATCGCGTGAGCAATTTGAATATCGCTCACACAAGCGATTGGTTGATATACTGTCGACGGGTTCACAAACAGTTGACGCGTTGATGAAACTGGAGTTACCCTCCGGCGTAGATGTAGAAATTAAAGTGTAAACGATTAGGATATCATTACACAATGAGTAGTGGTTTAATAGGAAAAAAAGTTGGTATGACCAACGTGTTCGACGATTACGGGACAAATATTTCTGTCACCGTTATTGAAGTTGAACCTTGCGTTATTACTCAAATTAAAAAAGAAGAAACAGACGGCTATAATGCCGTTCAACTGGCAGCTTTCGATAAGAAAGAGAAAAACACTTCAAAAGCCCTGTTGGGTCATTTTGAAAAAGCCGGAGTTTCATCGAAACGTGTAGTTAAAGAATTCCGCGATTTTATTCCGGAAGGGCTGGACGTTGGCGATGAACTGAAGGTGGAAGATGTGTTTAACTTAGGTGATTCAGTTGATGTGGTAGGTATTACCAAAGGTAAAGGCTTCACCGGTGTTATGAAGCGCCACAATTTTAGTGGTGTAGGTGAAGCTACACACGGACAGCACGACAGACAGCGTGCCCCGGGTGCCATCGGTAATGCTTCGGATCCGTCCCGGGTATTCAAAGGTAAACGAATGGCCGGACGATCAGGACATGAACGCAGAAAGGTTAAAAACCTGAATGTTGCCAAAATTCTTCCAGAATCGAATATGATTTTGGTGACGGGATCTGTTCCCGGACCCAAAGGTGGAATTGTAGAAATTTATAACAGGTAAGAGTCGAATTAAGGATAGGTCATGGAACTGACTATTTATAGTAGAGACGGAAGTGACAGTGGTAAAAAAGCGGATCTGAGCGATTCGATCTTTGGCATTGAGCCCAATGAAACACTGATCTATGAAGATGTCCGTCGCTATCAAGCTAATAAACGGCAGGGAACGGCTAAAACCAAAGAACGTGGTGAAGTTCGTGGCGGTGGCCGTAAGGCATACCGGCAAAAAGGTACAGGTATGGCCCGCCGTGGATCGATCCGTTCTCCTTTATTGAAAGGTGGAGGTACGGTATTTGGTCCGAAACCGCATAAATATTCGGTAAATCTCCCGAAGAAAATGCGACGTCTGGCTAGAAAATCTGCTTTATCCGTTAAGGCAAGTGAAGATGCCATTATGGTGACGGAAGATTTTACCTTCCGTTCTCCCAAAACCCGCAAGATTAAAGAAATTCTTCATGCTCTTAATATAGAGAAGGATAAGAAAGTCTTGATTTTGACTGGTGATACGGATATTGATGTTTTCAAATCAGCCCGGAATTTGACTAATGTGGATGTCATGGAAGGCAGTTTGCCCACTACATACGAAATTCTTTATTACGATGTATTGGTCATCCAGGAAAGTGCATTAGAAAAATTGCAAAATATTATTGAACCGAACACTGAGGAGACGGCAGCATGAAAGGCATTTTGATTGAACCTCTTATAACGGAAAAAATGACCCGGCTGCAGGAAGAGCATAATAAGTTTGGCTTCAAGGTTGATAAGAATGCCAACAAAACCGAGATTAAGGCAGCCGTTGAGGAGATGTATCCAGATGTAAAGGTTGCCAAAGTCAACACCATGGTTATGCCCTCCAAGCCCAAGGGCCGCTATACACGTGGCGGATATGTGAATGGCCGTTCTAAGGTTTGGAAGAAAGCTATTGTGACACTGAAAGAAGGCGAAATCGATTTCTTTAGCGAAATTTAAGATATAATTAACGATGTCTACACGTAAGTTAAAACCAACAACTCCCGGTTCAAGGCATAGAACGGCGCCCGTAAATGATGATATTACGGTTAAGAAACCGACGAAGAAATCCCTGTTAAAAGGGAAATCTCAAACGGCTGGCCGTAACAAGCAAGGACGCATGACTTCCCGCCATCGTGGTGGAGGTCATAAACGGCGCTATCGCTATATTGATTTTAAGCGTGATAAGCATGATGTGCCGGCTAAAGTGCAAACTATTGAGTATGATCCGAACCGGACTGCTCGCATTGCGCTAATTGCATATGCTGACGGGGACAAACGATATATAATTGCTCCGAATAATTTAAAAGTCGGTGATACTATTGTAAGTGGAGAAAATGCTTCTCCGGATTTGGGTAATGCCCTACCGATGCGTAACATGCCGCCCGGTACCTTTATCCACAACATTGAATTGCAGCCTGGTAAAGGAGCTCAATTGTGCAGAAGTGCCGGAACAGTAGCCCAAATGGTGGCTAAAACGGATCGTTTCGTAACCGTAAAATTACCTTCCGGTGAAATGCGAATGATCCTGGGCAAGTGCTATGCCACGATTGGTGCAACCAGCAATCCCGATCATTTCAATACCACGATTGGTAAAGCCGGCCGTAACCGATGGAAAGGCAAGCGCCCGCACACACGTGGTGTTGCCAAAAACCCGGTTGATCACCCCATGGGCGGTGGTGAAGGTAAAGCTTCCGGTGGGCATCCGAGATCTCCCTGGGGCCAATCCGCCAAGGGTAAGAAAACGCGCAAGCGTAAGAAATTATCGAATAAATATATTATCCGTAGCAGAAAGAAGTCTAAATAAGCATTAGTTATGCCACGATCACTAAAAAAAGGACCTTACGTATATTATAAGCTTCAGCGTAAAATTGACGCTGCCAACGAAAGCGGTAAAAAGAGTGTAATCAAGACGTGGTCCAGAGATTCAATGATAACCCCTGACTTTGTCGGGTTGACCCTCGCGGTTCATAATGGAAAACAGTTTATCCCGGTTTATATAACGGAAAATATGGTAGGACATAAGTTAGGTGAATTCGCTCCTACCCGGACCTTCCGCGGTCACCCGGTCAAGAAAGCAGCAGGAAGAGAAAAACCAGCTAGAGGCTAATGGATAATCAGATTTTACAGGCGAGAGCCGTTCAAAAGTATTTACGACGATCCCCTCGAAAAGTGCGTCTGATAGCAGATGCCGTTCGTGGAGATAATGTGAAGAAAGCTCTGAAAATATTAGAGTATACCAACAAAGCTGCCGCACCCGATGTAGCAAAGGTTATTCGGTCAGCAGCAGCTAATATCCGTGATAAGTTTCAGGATGAACGACTGGAGAATGAAGATCTCTTCATCAAAGAAATTAAGGTTGATGAAGGTACCACCCTGAAACGTATTCAACCTGCGGCTATGGGCCGGGCCCATCAGATCCGCAAACGCACTTGTCATATCACGGTGGTTGTGGCAGAACAGACAGAAGAATTAGTTAACGATTAAAACAGTTATAACACCTTGGGACAAAAAACACATCCAATAGGTTTCAGACTCGGAATTATTCGCGGTTGGGATTCCAACTGGTATTCCGAAGAGAACGAACCGGAAATATTGTTGGAAGACACTAAACTGCGCGAATATTTGCATACGCGTTTACGTAATGGTGGTCTTTCCAGAGTAATTATCGAAAGAACCCCCAAGCGTATTTTGCTTTCGCTGCTCACCAGCCGCCCCGGTGTAATCATCGGTAAAGGTGGTGAACAGGTTGAAATGTTGCGTGAGGAGCTGAAAAAGATCACGAACAAAGAGGTTCAGATCAATATCAGCGAAATCAAGCGACCGGAAGTTGATGCAAGTCTGGTAGCACAGAATATTGCTCAACAGCTGGAAGCCCGGATTTCTTTCCGCCGTGCGATGAAAACGGCACTGTCTTCCGCAATGCGTATGGGAGCCAAAGGAATTAAAATTCGTTGTGCAGGCCGCCTGGGCGGAGCTGAGATGGCTCGAACCGAGCAGTATAAGGAAGGTCGTGTACCACTGCATACTTTGCGTGCCGATATTGATTATCACAATACCACGGCCCATACCATTCAAGGTTCCATCGGTGTGACTGTTTGGATTTTCAAAGGTGAAATTATCGGAGATGTTGATTTATCTCCGGGAGCGGTACAAACCCGACAAGAGAAAAATTCGCGTAAACGCAAAGGCCGGGGAAGACGCTCGAGACGACGTCGCCGTAACAAAAGTAATTAATCACGATAATCAGGAATAATTATCATGCTCGAACCGAGACAATTACGTAGACGCCGGGTACACCGTGACAAGCTGAAAGGTAATGCCAATCGCGGTCATCAGATAGCATTCGGTGATTTTGCGCTTAAAGCTATGGAACCCAAGTTTATTACTTCCAGGCAAATTGAAGCCTGCAGGGTAGCCATCGCCCGTAAATTACAGCGTGAAGGTCAAACATGGATCCGAATTTTTCCGGATCAACCCATAACGAGTAAACCTGCTGAAACCCGAATGGGTAAAGGTAAAGGAGCTCTCGACCACTACATCGCTGTTGTAAAACCCGGCCGAATTCTTTTTGAGGTAGCCGGTGTGTCAGAAGCATTAGCCCGAGAGGCATTGCGACTGGCAGATCACAAACTTCCAATTAAAACGAAATTCATTGTACGTCGGGATTACGACGGACCATAAAAATCGAGGTTAGCATGAAAGCACACGAGTTAAGAGAATTATCCCTTACTGAACTGAAAGCTCGATTAAATGATGAAAAAGAGGCTCTGCAGCACATGAAATTCAACAGAGCCATAGCGGGTCAATTGGAGAACCCTGCAAGGGTAAGTATGCATAAACGGGAAATAGCTCGTTTGAACACAATTATTAATGAAAAAGAAAGTGCTGAATAAGCAGTAAGAGATTAATAAGTATGGCACAAACAGAAAGAGCTCAACGAAGACAACGCACAGGAAGGGTTGTCAGCAATCGAATGGACAAAAGCATAACTGTTGCTGTTGATCGTCAGGTAAAGCACGCTATTTATGGTAAGTTTATTACCAAAACAACCAAATACATGGCCCATGACGAAGAGAATGAGGCTAATGTAGGGGATGTAGTAAGAATCATGTCGACCAGGCCCCTGTCCAAACGGAAAACATGGCGACTTGTTGAAATCCTTGAACGTGCAAAATAAACGGCATAACTTTTTTAGGAATCTATAATGGTACAAACACAATCCATATTAAATGTAGCGGACAACAGCGGGGCTCGGAAAGTACAATGCATAAAGGTTCTTGGTGCTTCCAAACGCCGTTATGCCCATATTGGTGATATCATTTCCTGCTCCGTAAAAACTGCCATACCCGGAGGTAATGTCAAAAAGGGTGAGGTGGTACGAGCCGTTGTTGTTCGAACCAAAAAAGAATTTCGTAGAAAAGACGGCAGCTATATTCGTTTTGATGAAAATGCTGCAGTTTTAATCAATCCTGAGCAAGAACCGATTGGAACCCGAATTTTTGGACCTATTGCGCGGGAACTTCGTGAACGGAATTTTATGCGTATAGTTTCACTCGCACCTGAAGTCCTTTAAAATATTTTCATTATGCCAAGGAAATTTAATAAACGTAAGAAAGTCCACGTTAAGAAAGGCGATGAAGTTGAAGTTATCGCCGGTAATGACAAAGGTAAAACCGGACGTGTACTTATGGTAATGCCCCAGGAAGAACGTGTAATTGTAGAGGGTATTAACATGAGAATTCATCACGATAAACCCAGCCAGCAGAATCCCCGCGGCGGGCGTATTGAACGTGAAGAACCCATTCATATATCGAATGTAATGGTGATTGATCCCACAACCGGTGAACCCACACGTATTGGCAGAAAACGCATTGAGGAAGATGGTAAGTCCCGGTGGGTTCGATATGCTAAAGTGAGTGGAGAAGTTTTAGACAATTAAGACTAAAAGTAGCATGGCAGAAGCAAGACTTTATACACAGTACAAAGAAGAAATTATTCCAAAACTCCGCGAAGAGTTCGACTACGGCAATATTATGGCCGTACCCAAACTGCATAAAATAGTCGTTAATGTTGGGGTCGGCGAAGCTATTGAAGATAGTAAGCGTCTGGATACCATAGTCGAAAATGTTGCTTTGATTACCGGTCAAAAACCCCTGGTTACCAGAGCAAAAAAATCGATATCGAACTTTAAGTTGCGACAGGGAATGCCCATTGGCTGCAAGGTAACCTTGCGGGAAAGAATCATGTATGAATTTTTAGACCGTCTGATTAACCTCGCATTACCCAGAACGCGTGACTTCCGCGGTGTACCCGATAAGAGTTTCGACGGACGTGGAAATTACACCATGGGCGTGAAGGAACATACCATATTTCCTGAAATTGATACCGACAAGGTTGAGAAGATTCACGGTCTGGATGTAACCTTTGTTACTTCGGCTGAGACCGACGAAGAAGCTTTTACTCTTCTGAAACAATTTGGAATGCCTTTTCAAAAAAGAAATTAAATTAGACAACCAGTAAACTATGGCTAAGAAAGCTTGGATCGCACGTAACGAAAAACGCAAAAAAACGGTTGCTAAATACGCTGAAAAACGGCGCAAACTCAAGGAAGAAGGCAAGTGGGAAGAACTTCAAAAGCTCCCACGCGATGCCAGCCCTACGAGAGTGCGTAATCGTTGCAGCCTGACTGGCCGTGCTCGCGGCTATATCAGTAAATATGGTATATCGCGTATCAAATTCCGGGAATTGGCCCTGGAGGGCAAGATACCGGGTGTGAGAAAAGCCAGTTGGTAAACTATTAAACGTTTTATTGTATGACAGATTCAATATCAGATTACTTAACCCGTATACGCAATGCTCAACAAGCAGGTCACCGAAGGGTGGATATTCCGGCTTCGAAGCTGAAGCGTGCTATGACAAAAATCCTGGTAGATAAAGGATATGTAAACAAATTCATCAATATTGATGATGGCAGACAGGGAGTACTTCGCCTGTTCCTGAAATATGATCACTATGGAGAACCTGTGATCAAGGAACTGAAGCGGGTATCAAAACCGGGTTTGCGGAAATATTGCGACTCGAATAATATCCCCCGGTCCCTGAATGGTTTAGGCATCGTCCTTTTATCTACCTCCCGAGGTGTTATGACCGATAAGGAAGCCCGCAAAATGAGCGTGGGCGGAGAAGTACTTTGCACCGTATACTAAAAATTAATTAGCGTATTATGTCTCGTATTGGTAAACAACCAGTCCCATTAAAAGATAATGTTGAATTCAGCATAAGTGCTGACAATGTCGTTACCGTAAAAGGTGATAAAGGTACAAATACGCTGAAGGTTCATCCCGATATTAGTGTTGAAAAAGTTGATAACGAGATTGTTCTGAAACGAAATTCAGAAGATCGACAGGCACGTTCTTTACATGGAATGTACCGCTCGTTGATTAGTAATATGATTACGGGTGTATCTGAAGGCTATAAGAAGAAATTAGAAATTATTGGTGTAGGTTACCGGGCTACCCTGAATAATGGAGTACTGGAATTGAACCTGGGTTTTTCACATCCTATATATTTTGTACCACCTGATGGTATTGATGTAGAAGTAGATACAAAAACCAAGAAAAACCCCATGTTGGTGATTTCGGGAACGAGTAAAGATCTGGTAGGGCAAGTAGCCGCCAAGATCCGATCTCTGAGACCTCCGGAGCCCTACAAAGGTAAAGGTATTCGTTATGTTGACGAATATGTACGTCGTAAAGCCGGTAAATCTGCTGCTAAATAAAATTATTTTTCGATAACATGGAAAAAACTAAGAAAAAAGCTCTACGAAGAGATAAGATTCGCCGTAGAATTCGTTCTACGATCCGGGGCACCAATAGTCGGCCCAGGTTGAGCGTATATAAAAGTAACAAGCATATTTATTGCCAGTTGATTAATGATCTGGATGGACATACACTAGCTTCGGCTTCTACGCTTTCGAATGATCTGCAGGATGATGTAGAAGGCAAAACCGGTGTGGAACAGGCTCAGATTGTTGGAGCTCACCTGGCGAAGGTAGCTCTCGATGCCGGTATTAAAAAAGCAGTATTCGATCGTAGTGGCTATCGATACCACGGACGTATCAAAGCCGCTGCAGATGGTGCACGCGAAGGTGGACTTGAGTTTTAAAAAGGATTAATTTTATGCCAAGATATAAGAAACGACATAACATTACAGCGAGTGATCTTAAACTGGAAGAACGTCTGGTGCATATTAACCGCGTTTCGAAAGTGGTTAAAGGTGGACGTCGATTCAGTTTTAATGCCATTGTTGTTGTGGGTAATAAAGATGGAGTTGTCGGTCACGGTTTAGGTAAAGCTAATGAAGTTTCTGATGCCATTCAGAAAGGGATCGATAATGCCAAGAAGAATCTTATTCGAATTCCCATGACTAAAAGTGGTAGTATTCACCACGCGGTGGTTGGAAAAGTGGGTGCTGGTAAAGTTCTCTTGCGTCCTGCCTCGGAAGGTACCGGTGTTATTGCCGGCGGACCTGTGAAGGCGTTATTGGATAGTGCAGGAATTCATAATATCTTAACGAAATCACTGGGCTCTTCCAATCCTCATAACATGGTAAAAGCCGCTTTCAAAGGACTAAAGCAATTGGTTGATCCGATGGAAATTGCCCAGCGCCGAGGAGTTCCTCTTCATAAAGTATTTGAAGGTTAATTAGTTTTTTCGGTCAAGAATTTAAACACTGCGAGTATTAGGATCATGGATTTAAGTAATTTAAAAGCACCAAAACCCAACCAGAAAAACAAAAAACGTGTTGGTCGCGGCGTGGGTTCCGGAACGGGAAGAAAATCCGGACGTGGACAAAAGGGGCAGAAGTCTATCAGTGGGTACACGCATAAACCCCACTTTGAAGGTGGACAAATGCCTTTGCAGCGCCGTATTCCCAAATTCGGTTTTAAAAATCATTTCAGAACCGAATACAAAGCCTTGAACCTTGAAGTCGTCGACGATTTCATTGAACGGGGTAAACTGGAAACCACCATTACCCTGGATGATTTAAGAAATGCAGGTCTGGTTGGAAAACAGGAGCTTGTCAAACTACTGGGACGTGGTGAAATTGACAAGAAAATAGATATCGAAGTGCATGCTTACAGCAAATCGGCCGGTGAAAAGGTTGAGAAAGCTGGTGGCACCATCACAACGATTGATAAATAACCGACTTTTAGAAACAGCGTTAGTAGCTAATGAGTTTAGTAGAAAACTTCCGAAATATATTTAAGATAGAGGAGCTGAAAAATCGCATCCTGTATACGATTGGAATATTAATGGTATACAGGATCGGTTCTTTTATTACGCTCCCGGGTGTAGATGCAACCAAATTAATACATGATACCGGATCGGCTTCGAGTTTACTGGGTTTATTCGACATGTTTGTAGGTGGTGCATTTTCGCGTGCCGGTGTGTTTGCACTGGGTATCATGCCCTATATTACTGCATCTATTATCATTCAGTTGATGGGAGCGGTGGTTCCTTATTTTCAAAAGCTACAGCGCGAAGGCGAAGAAGGTCGCCGAAAAATTAACCGGTTGACCCGTTACGGGACCGTATTGATTACGCTGGTTCAGGCTATAGGATTTTCTATTAACCTGATGTCTACTTCCCCGGATGCTATTGTTGTAAACCACTATGCATTCGTCATTACTTCCATGATTGTATTGACCGCAGGTACGGTATTCGTAATGTGGCTGGGTGAACGTATCACGGATCGTGGTATCGGGAATGGTATTTCCATCATCATTATGGTCGGTATTATAGCGGCCTTACCTGTTAACCTGGTGAATGAATTTACTACCAAGAGTAACTTGATAATTGTAATTGTAGAGTTGGCTGCCCTGGTACTTGTTGTTGCTTCCGTGGTATTGTTAACCCAGGGACAACGCAAAATTCCGGTTCAATATGCCAAGCGTGTCGTTGGGCGTCGTGTTTATGGTGGAACCACCCAGTATTTGCCCCTGCGTGTAAATGCTGCCGGTGTAATGCCCATTATCTTTGCGCAGTCTATTATGTTTATCCCGAGTACGTTCGGCACTTTTTTCCCAGACAATACGACGGTTCAGTTTTTGACTTCATGGTCCAGCGATTTCACGGGAGTTACTTACTCGATTGTATTTAGTGTTATTATTGTCTTCTTTACCTATTTCTATACCGCCATCGCTATTAATCCGAAAGAGATGGCAGACACCATGAAGAGACAAGGTGGATTTATCCCGGGTGTACGCCCTGGTAAACAAACCGTTGAGTTTATTGATAATATTTTGACTAAGATTACACTTCCGGGGTCCATCTTCCTGGCCTTTGTTGCCATTCTTCCGGCCATTGCCACAAGATTTGGCGTAACCGCCGGATTTGCACGTTATTATGGTGGAACCAGTTTGTTGATTATTGTTGGTGTGGCGCTTGATACGCTGCAACAGATCGAAAGCCATCTGATGATGAGACACTACGATGGTTTCATGAAAACCGGGCGAATTAAAGGTAAGCGACGGGCCGGATGATCTATCTCAAAAGCGAATCCGAGATAGAGCGGATGCGCGAAAGTGCTCAGCTCGTTTCATTAACCCTGGCAGAAGTAGCCAAGTATATCGAACCCGGGGTACAAACGGCAAAGCTGGATCAAATAGCCGAAGATTTTATCAAGAAGCATGATGCCAAGCCCGCTTTTAAAGGATATGGGCCACCCAATAATCCGTTCCCGGGTACGTTATGCATATCTGTTAATGAACAGGTAGTGCACGGATTCCCTGGTGAATACCGTTTGAAGGAAGGCGATATTGTTTCCGTCGATTGTGGTGTCGAAAAAAATGGTTATTTCGGCGATCACGCCTACACTTTTGTGGTAGGAGATTGCGACGATGAAACCATGAAATTATTAAGAACCACGCTCGAATCCTTGTACAAAGGAATTGGACAGGCAGTACACGGGAACAAAATTGGTGATATTTCAAACGCCATTCAAACACATTGCGAAAAAGAAGGATATGGCGTGGTTCGTGACCTGGTGGGTCACGGTATCGGAAAATCGATGCATGAAGATCCATCGGTTCCCAACTATGGAAGAAAAGGTCGAGGCGACCGGTTACGTTCCGGGATGGCCCTGGCCATTGAACCCATGATTACCATGGGCACATGGAAAGTGAAAACCCTGGAAGATGGATGGACGGTTGTAACCGCCGATAATAGTCTTGCTGCTCATTATGAGCACGATGTCGTGATCCGCGATGGGGAACCTGATATTTTGAGTACTTTTGATTATATTGAGCAGATAACCAAGAAAGAAATAGATATAAGTTGATATAATGGCGAAACAAGAGCCCATTAAACAAGACGGCGAAATTATTGAAGCACTCCCGAACGCACAGTTTCGCGTTCGGTTAGACAACGGTCATGAGATTTTGGCTCATGTTTCCGGAAAAATGAGAATGTACTATATCAAAATTCTTCCCGGTGATCGAGTCGCCGTGGAAATGTCGCCTTACGATTTGAGTAAGGGACGTATAACGTATCGATATAAATAATTTTTAATAAAAAGTTACACGATTGTCATGAAGACCAAATCTTCAGTTAAAAAGCGAAGTTCAGACGATAAAATTGTGCGACGCAAAGGTCGCGTATATGTAATTAATAAAAAGAATCCGCGTCATAAACAGCGTCAGGGTTAATAAGTTAAAGCAGAAAATCTATGGCTAGAATTGCTGGAATAGACTTACCCAAAGAGAAGCGTGGCGAAATCGGTCTCACGTACATTTATGGTATAGGCCGGGCTTCTGCACGTGAAATTTTGGAGGAAGTGGGTATCGATTACGATAAGAAGGTTAACGAATGGACCGACGAAGAAGTTAATGCACTCAGGTCGCTGATTGATTCCGAATATAAGGTAGAAGGTGCTCTGAGAAGCGAAGTGAATGCCAATATTCGCCGACTCATCGAAACCGGAACGTATCGGGGCCTTCGCCATCGCAAAGGTTTGCCCGTACGAGGCCAACGAACCCAAACCAATGCACGTACCCGAAAAGGTAAACGACGTGCAGTAGCGGGTAAGAAAAAAGCACCCAGGAAATAAAAATTTGTTGTAAATAAATGGCTAAATCTCAAAGAAAAAGTAAAGGTTCTGCAGGTCCCAAGCGTAGAAGAAGGAAGCAGCTTGCCGATCCTAATGGTATGGCATTCATTAAAGCCACTTTTAATAACGTAATCGTTACGGTTACGGATGCAGATGGTAATGTGTTGTCATGGTCGTCTGCTGGTAAAGAAGGCTTTAAGGGATCTCGTAAAAACACTCCTTATGCAGCCCAGTTGAGTTCGGAAACGGCAGCACGTGCTGCTCATGAAATGGGATTGCGCCGGGTTAAAGTGTATGTTAAAGGGCCCGGCTCCGGTAGAGAAGCGGCTATCCGAGCGCTGTCTACCAGTGGTCTGGAAGTAACGACCATTAAGGATACGACCCCCATCCCGCACAATGGCTGCAGACCTCCCAAACGTAGACGAGTATAAAAGTAAAATTATTCAGGTAAGAATTTATGGCAAGATATAGAGGCCCTAAACAGAAAAAAGCGAGACGTTTTAGAGAACCGATCTTCGGTCCCAGCAAGGCTCTGGAACGTAAACCTTATGGACCGGGACAACACGGTCGATCGCGATATTCCCGTAAGTCGGAATATGCGGTTCAGCTCGAAGAGAAACAAAAAGCCAAGTACACCTATGGATTGTTGGAAAAGCAATTCCTCAATCTGTATAAAAAGGCTACGGCCAAAAAAGGTGTAACCGGCGATAATCTTCTCAAATTCCTGGAAGGCCGTTTAGATAATACGGTTTACCGCATGGGGTTTGCCAGAACACGCCGCCAGGCACGGCAGCTCGTGGGCCACAAACATATTGTGGTAAACGATCAGGTGGTAAACATACCTTCGTACGCCTGCAAGCCCGGCGATGTCATAAAGGTTCGCCCTAAGTCTCGCAACCTTGAAGTGATTGATGACGCTCTTGAAAACAGTCCGCGTAGCCGTTACAAGTGGCTGGAAATTGATAAGAAGACCAAGACGGGTAAGTTTCTGCATGATCCGGAGATGGAAGATATCCCGGAAAACATCAATGTTCAGCTCATTGTGGAGCTTTACTCCAAGTAATTCTGCTAATTAATAATTTATCCAACATAACCATAAGACTATATTATGAGTAGCTACAATCTGCAGATGCCAGAAAGTCTTGAGGTTGAAGAGGCAACGGATACGCAAGGTACTTTTATACTCCAGCCGCTCGAAAGAGGTTTTGGAGTTACTATTGGTAATTCATTCCGTCGAATCTTGCTTTCTTCATTACCTGGAATTGCCATTACTGCTGTAAAGATTAATGGCGTGAAACATGAATACTCCAGCATTAAAGGAGTTAAAGAAGATGTCTACGAGCTTATTTTGAACCTCAAGGAGGTTCGTTTCAAGCAGGTGGAACAGAGCAGTGGTGTTATCCACATCTCTAAAAAGGGAAGCGGTGAATTTACCGCTGAGGATATTGATGAAGCGACCGCCGATTACGAAGTATTGAATAAAGACCTGCTTATAGCCACCTTGTCTGATGATGCTGAGCTGGAAGTTGAACTCAGAGTCGGACGTGGACGAGGTTATTTACCTGCCGAAGAAAATTCTTTTGAGGATGATGAAGATGTAGATCTAATCCCGATCGATGCCATTTTCACACCCATCAAGCAGGTAAAATATGATGTTGACAATGTACGTATCGGCCAGCGTACGGATTATGAAAAATTGGTCATGAATGTTACAACCGATGGTTCGGTGAATGCCAAGGAAGCTCTGACGATTGCCGGTAAAATTCTCAAAGAACATATCGAGAAATTTATTACCGAAAAAATTGAAGAGCCCTTTACCCAGGAAGAAGAAGAGGTGGATGCCGAGGTACAGCGTGTTACCAACCTGCTGAAAACCAGTATCGAAGATCTGAATTTGAGTGTGAGATCGTATAACTGCCTCAAGTCTGCCAATATTAATACTATTGGTGAACTAGTTTCCAGAGATGAGCAGGATCTTCTTAAATTCAGAAACTTTGGTAAGAAATCACTGGCTGAATTGGTTGAAGTCATTGAAGATAAAGGACTTCACTTTGGAATGGATGTATCAAAGTATCTGGATAAATAATTTATAAAGTTTTACGTAAAGATAAATGCGACATTTAGTAAAAGGTAAAAAGCTGGGCCGCAAAGATGGCCATCGTAAGCAGACACTACGATCATTATCAATCGCATTGATTAATGAACATCGTATAGTAACAACGGTTACGAAGGCCAAAGCAATGCGAAGCTACTTCGAGCCACTGGTGACACGTGCCAAAGATGACACGCAACATAACCGTCGACAGGTATACTCGAAGCTTCAAAATAACAGTGCGGTTAGTGAATTGTTCGAGGAAATAGGTCCGATGGTAAAAGATCGCCCGGGCGGTTATACTCGAGTGTTGAAATTAGGCAACCGGCCGGGTGACGGTGCGGAGATGGCTGTCATTGAACTGGTGGATTATAATGACATTAAACCTGAAGAGCCGAAGAAAGCACGTAAACGTACCCGAAGAGCCGGTCGATCCAAGAAGACGACACCGGCAACTCCTTCGCCTTCTGAAGAAAAGAAGGCACAGGAGCAGGAAGTCCAGGCAGAAGTTGAAGAAAAGTCTGTAGAGGCAGAAGAAGCTGCAGCTAAGCCCGATGTGGAAGAAGCTACCAAAGAAGTAGCTGAAGAAGCGGAGGATGAATCCTCCGTGGAAGAAGAAACGGAGGAAGTATCAGAAGACGAAGAATCTTCTGAAAAAGACGGAAAATCGGACAATAAATAGTACCTTTGAGAAGTTATATAAAAGGCTCTGCACGAAGAGTGCAAGAGCCTTTTTTATCTCAAAGATTTGCCAAGATTATTTTGAAATTAATCTTGACTTGTATTGAAATTTAATCTATCTTTGCATCGCAAAATGATCAAGGATA
>Ga0102944_1001533_pt1 | contig 15130 bp, 14 predicted proteins | sample SalPonD_shore_MG_FD_78172 | JGI IMG/M metagenome (GOLD analysis project Ga0102944, IMG submission 78172) | Salt pond soil microbial communities from South San Francisco under conditions of wetland restoration - Salt Pond MetaG... | ecosystem: Environmental > Aquatic > Marine > Intertidal zone >...
ATGCACACGGTATGACGGTGAATGAGCTGAAAAAACTAAATGATCTCTCATCCAACACCATTCGGGTGGGGCAGCGCCTGACTGTAAAAAGCAGCCAGGCTCCCCCATCTGTTGCAAGTTCAGCGGAGTCATCTCCCCAGGGCAAATTCATTGAGTATCAAGTATCGGGCGGATCAATGAACTTGCAAACGTTATTGAATAAATTTCATATGGATGAGTCTGAATTTCGGGCTTTAAACCCCGGAATTGAATCTTCACGGTTCCAAAACGGTCAAAAATTGACGGTACTTGCGCCACCGAGTAAAACATATAAAAACCCATATGTGGTTAATACCAACATGCAGGATTTGGGATCAACCTCCGTTACCAAATACAGCGATAGTGCCAAAGCCGAGACAACAACCAGCGGAGAGCTTTATAATCCCAATGCATTAACCGCAGCACATTCAAATATAGCACTGGGGACCGTTATCTTTATCAAGAACAAGCAAAATCAAAAAGGAATATTCGTTCGTATTAACGACCGTAATTCCGGCAACGGATTAAAATTATCCGCAGCAGCCTGGAAAGCGTTGGATTTCAAAAGTAGCATGCCTACGGTCAACATTTATCAAAATCAATGAGTAAATTCGGGGATTCGATTAAACATTATTTTTCATCAACACAGAGCCTGCTTTACAGCTATTTAATCAGCCTGCCGCTGCTATTGTTGTATGAAGCACTCCTATACTTGTCCCAACCCGATGCCCATCACGTGGTCCGCATCTCGGTGGATGTATGGATCAAAACGCTATTCCATTATGTTGGGCAGGATGCGCTGTCGATCACCCTTATTTTTGTAGCTCTGCTTGGAGTATTTATCATTTACCGGGAACGCAATCGCTTGTCTTCCTTGAGACTGAGTTACTTTTTTACCATGCTCATTGAGGCCTCGTTTTATGCCTTTTTATTGGCTTTGCTGATTACCTTCACGGTTAACAGTTTGTTGCAAATGGTTCAAACAGCCCCGGTAGAGCAACTGTCGATGCTACAAAAGATGGCGCTGTCTCTCGGCGCCGGACTTTATGAAGAGCTTTTCTTCCGGGTTATACTGGTCTCGGCACTTCTGTTTATTTTCAGGAAGCTGCTCAGCAATCAAATCATTGCTTACGCACTCGCTATGCTGCTGGCTGCCGCCATTTTCAGCTTTGCCCATTATATCGGTGAACTGGGAGATCCCTTCACACTAGGCTCATTTTTGTTTCGTTTGCTTTTCGGCCTGGCACTTAATGCCATCTATATCTGGCGTGGTTTCGGCATGGCAGCCTGGACGCATGCCATCTACGATCTTATGGTGATTGTCTATTAATTTTGTAAGAAATGAATAGGTAACCGCGTCTTTAAAGTAGCTTCACATTAAAGTATTATACTCATAGACATTTGCTTTTGACTATGAGGCTCATTAGTGAAACTGATTAACCTTTTAGAAACAATTTTGATATACTGATAAGTATTAATAAAGGTATCTGAAACATTTATGCTGTTATGGAGATAAAAATAAAACATTATTTCGAATCTCTTGAGTGGTATCTAACATTATTTATTCAGCAAAAAATTAGCTAATCCATAGGGATGGCCGAATTAACTAAAGAGGAAGTCCAAAAACAGGAAGATTTCGAGGAAGAAATTATTCCTCATTTGGATGCAATGTATAATTTTGCACTACGCCTGACATCAGATCCCAGCGACGCTGAAGATCTCGTACAAGATACGATCGTAAAAGCCTACCGGTTCTTCAGCAGCTACGAAAAAGGTACGAATGCCAAAGCTTGGCTGTTTAGAATCTTAAAGAATTCCTATATCAATAATTATAGGAAAAAGTCGAAACAACCCAACCAGGTTGATTATGATGAAGTCTCTACTTTTTACGAGACGATACGGGCCGAACGGACCGATACTTCCGACTTGGAAGATAAGATGTTTCGCGATCTGATTGATGACGACATTTCCAATGCGCTGGAAGAGCTGCCGGAAGATTTCCGTACAGTCGTTCTGCTTTGTGATGTCGAGGGCTTCACATATGAGGAAATTGCCAACATGCTGGATGTGCCTATTGGCACCATCCGCTCACGGCTACACCGGGGACGAAACCTGCTGAAAGCCCAACTCATGGAATACGCAAAAAAACGCGGCTATCAGCCTGATTAGGTCGCAGAAGTCGCCGTCTCCGATTCTTCAATTCGAGCTTGCGGTTCATCTGCTTTAATAATGATCCGCATGGTGGTGCCTACGCCCGGCTCCGATCGGTGAATTACCAATTTGCCCTGGTGATATTCTTCGATAATGCGCTGCGTAAGACTCAAACCCAGCCCCCAACCACGCTTTTTAGTACTGAAACCCGGTTTAAAAATTTCGTTCTGATATTTCTTTTCGATTCCTATACCGGAATCTTCCACATCAATACGAACCTCGTTTTCCACGCGGTATAATTTTATAGATACAAAGGCTTTTTTGTCGGTGGATTTGATCGCATCCATTGCATTTTTGATGAGATTCTCCATAGCCCACTGAAATAAATCGGCATTGACTTTTGCCTGTAGCCCGGAATCCATTTTACGAAGCACCTCCACATTATTCCCCAGCTGTGGCAATCGCTGCTCCATATAATTGATCACTTCCTTCAGAATAGGCTCAATTTTTTGCAAGCGCAGCTCCGGTTTGGAACCGATCTTATTAAACCGCTCCGCTACATCGCGCAGACGGGTAATATCATTTTCCAGCTCATTACAAATTCGCTGGCTAAACTCATCATCTTTCTTCTCATCGCGTAACAACTCGACCCAGCCATACAAACTAGACAATGGCGTGCCCAGCTGATGAGCCGCCTCTTTGGCCATTCCCACCCACAGGTTAGACTGTTCGGATTTTGTAATAGCGCGATAACTCACAAACCCAATGCCCAACAGTAAGGCCAGCAGGCTTAGCTGTATATACGGGAAATAGCGCAGGTAACGTACCGTCGGGCTTTCTCCGTAATACACATACTGCTTTTGCGAGTATTTTTTACCTCCCAGCGTTATCTCGATGGGATCGTGCATGGCGGCAAACCGGTCGATAAGATCCTGATTCCAGGGGGCATCAACATGTTTGGCAGAAAGAATTTCCCCATCCTGATCTACAATAATACGGGGAACCTGGAATCGATCTCCCAAGACAATCTGTTGCGTCACAAATGTCTGGGACGTGCGGTCTGATTCCGCCTTGTCAATCATATCAATAATACTGTCGGGGACGGCCGTATTTTTGCGCAGGTAGTTCGAAGCTCCCAACAGATTCTGACTAATTTCCTCCCGTACCGGATTACCTGTGTATTCGATCGCCTTTGCCCACAGTTCAACACCGGATTTATCCTGCTTAAGAATCCGATTGATCAAATATTGGTTATAGGCAAAAGAACCGATTCCCAGTAATATCAGCAGCCCTATAAGGACGATATTAATTCTATTTGATGTGAGACGTATTTTCATAAAGCCGATTCAAAGCAAGGAGACATCTCTAATTTAATGTAAAATTGGGCATTAGAAAACGCCCTGTAACAGATATCAAGCCGCATTGTACAAAATAAAAAAGGCATCACCGAATGATGATGCCTTTAACCATAATAAATCCGTTATTTATGCTGATGCCTTACGCTTTTCATAGACCGGCGGTGCATCATCTTCGATTGTTTCGCGGGTAATCACACATCGCTCAATATTTTTCATCGAGGGAAGGGTAAACATGATATCCAGCATTGAAGCCTCCATGATAGAACGCAAGCCACGAGCGCCCGTCTTACGTTTGAGAGCCTTCTCGACAATATGTTCAAGTGCCTCATCTTCGAAGACCAGCTCCACACCTTCCATCTGGAAGAGTTTCTTATACTGTTTGGTCAGCGCATTCTTGGGTTGCACCAATATCTCTACCATCGCGTCCTTGGAGAGTTGATGCAATCCTGCAATCACGGGCAAACGCCCGATAAGTTCCGGTATCAAGCCAAAACGTTGTAAATCCTGAGCTTCAACGTGCGTAAAAATATCCGGATCGTCCTTGTCGAAAGTCACCTGTTCTTCCGAATGGAATCCCATTGGACTAACCGATAGGCGTCTGGCAATGAGTTCTTCCAAACCACTGAAAGCCCCACCACAAATAAACAGGATATTTGAAGTATCGACCTGTATAAAACTTTGTTCCGGATGCTTGCGGCCTCCTTTGGGCGGAATATTGGCAACAGTACCCTCTAGAATCTTGAGCAGTGCCTGCTGTACCCCCTCCCCGGAGACATCCCGGGTGATAGAGGGATTATCACTCTTCCGCGCCACTTTGTCGACCTCATCAATATAAACAATACCACGCTTAGCCTGCTCCACATCATAATCCGCAGACTGCAAAAGGCTGGAAAGAATACTCTCAACATCTTCACCGACATAACCGGCCTCCGTAAGCACCGTAGCATCGGCAATAGTAAAGGGTACATCGATAATGTTAGCTAATGTCTTAGCCAGCAAGGTCTTTCCGCAGCCGGTAGGACCGAGAAGAATAATATTACTTTTCTCTATCTCGGTATCATCAAATTCATCCTGCAACTCAGAACTGATACGCTTGTAATGATTATATACTGCAACCGAAAGCGTTTTCTTGGCTTCTTCCTGTCCTATCACGTAGTCGTCCAGCTTGGCTTTTATTTCAGCCGGTTTGAGCAGCGGTTTATAATTTTTTTCACGCTTTTTCGACATTGAAGCCAAATCGCTTTTAACAATGCCGGAAGCATCAGCTACACACCGATCACAGATATACACATCGTTCGGACCGGCAACCATACTGTTTACTTCGTGGCTCGAACGTCCACAAAAGGAACAGTGGATAGTTTTATCGTTATTATTTTCTTGGTCGCTCATTATATATGACTGGTCTGTTAGAAAAAGTTACTTTTTCTTATTACGTCTCATGATGTTATCAACCAAACCGTACTCTTGTGCCTCTTCAGCAGACATCCATTTGTTGCGGTCTGAATCTTCAATCACTTTTTCATGATCCTGTCCACTGTGATCAGCCAAAATACCCGTCAAAAGCTTTTTAATACGAAGGATCTCCTGGGCCTCGATCTCAATATCACTGGCCTGACCTTGTACCCCTCCAAGCGGCTGGTGAATCATTACCCGCGCATTGGGCAAGAGATTACGCTTACCATGCGCACCAGCGGCCAAAAGAACAGCTCCCATCGACGCGGCCATCCCTACACATGTCGTTGATACATCACAACTAACATACTGCATTGTATCATAAATTGCCAAACCGGATGATACGACCCCGCCGGGACTATTAATGTACAGGTTAATATCCTTCTCCGGATCTTCGGCCTGCAAATACAACATCTGTGCTACGATAGAGCTTGCAACAGCATCGTTTATGGGCATCCCCAAAATGATAATGCGATCTTTGAGCAAACGAGAATAAATATCAAATGCACGCTCACCCCGCTCGGTCTTTTCGACCACCATAGGAACCAAATTATTGTTTTGGACCCGGGAGAATTTACCATTCTCAAAATTCGGCAATTCGTATAATGGTTGATTATCCATATGTATTATAGTAGAGTAATTTAATTCGATAAATAATGGTCAGACGTTATGCCTTTACTTTTTCGTCGTATTTCTTTTGATATGTCTCTTTATCAATTTCATTAATTTTAACGACGTCTTTTAACTTATCAAAGACTTTTTCTTCACGAATGCTGTTTCGCAGGCTCTCCAGCTGTTGCGGATTCTGCGCGAACATATTTCGCATCTGATCTACGCCAATACCGTAACGGTCGGCTTCGGCCTGTAAGTATTCATCTATATCTTCGGGCTTTATCTCGATATCATCAAATTTTTCTTGCAACTTTTCATTCAAGAAAAACCATTTGGCATCTCTCACCGCGCGCTCATCCATATTTCCCTTGTATTCTTCCTCATCAAAATCGGGTGGCAATTCGCCATTAGACTGTTGCTTTACACGCTCAACATACTGATTCAGCACCTGATTTTTGAATACTTCGGGGACATCAAATTCATGTTCATCAACAAGAGCATCGATCACATCGTTCTTAAATAAATCGCCGGCTGACTGATCATAGTAATTCTGAATACGACTTTTGATCAGGCTTTTGTACTCATCAACGTTCTTCGCCTCTTCGTTCGATTGCTTTTTGGCAAATTCATCCGTCAGCTTAGCCTTATGCGATTTTTCAACCTTCTTAACTATCAGGCGGAAGTTATGCGTATGATCATCATGACCGATTTCAACATCAACCTCATCGCCGGCTTTATGCCCGACCAAGTCCTCACGGAATTGCTCGGACTCTTCTTTACTGAGATCAATTTGTTCTTCAGCCTTATTTTCCTCGTCCGGCTCGCCGTCTTCCAACGGCATCGCATCAACCGTTACACGACTTTCTTCAGTAATTTCTTCGTCAACTTCTTCCCAGTTGCCCTGCTGCTTTAACTGACGATCGATCTCTTCCTGCACTTCTTCGTCCGTTACATCATGAACCAAGCGATCAACCTCAATTTCTTCGAGGTTAGCAAGTTCGAACTCGGGACGTGAACCAATTTTAAATTTTGCTTCCAGCTCATCATTTTCCCAGTTCAACTCCAGCATCTGGCTTTCGCCAACCGGTTCATATTCCGGAACGACTTTTTCTTCAAAAATCTCCTGGACAAATTTACTGATTTCTTCTTGTTCAATTTCATCCCCAAAGCGTTTCTGAACAATCTTTAACGGTACTTTTCCGGGTCGGAAGCCGGGCATATTAATTTGACTACGATATTTTTTATACGCCTCCTTGAATTTCGGCTCAAGATCTTCGCGCACAGCCGAGATTGTAAGTTCTTTATCAACAGAGGTAATATCATTTACAGTTATTTCCACAGAAATACTCCAAAAAAAGTTTTATTAGATCGGTAAAAGTGATCAAATTTACATTGCAATGTGAATGTGTACGAGAGGGGGGACTCGAACCCCCACGCCAAAAAGGCACTAGATCCTAAATCTAGCGCGTCTACCAATTCCGCCACTCTCGCATGGCATAACAACCCAACAAAAGGATACACTGCTGGATTTTGAGCCACGAAAACTACGGCTTTTTTGTCCTGTTTTCAACACAAATAATTCTCTAAGAATTCATCAAAAAAGCTATGAGTCGCTTTATCATTTTTGTAGATTTCTATGTTCCCCAAACTCAAAACTGAAGCCATACTCTAATGTTCTTCAATCTCCGTCTCGTTTACATTACTACCAAAAACAAGCAGGAAGCCAAAACCATCGGTAAAAAACTAGTGGAAGAACGACTTGCGGCCTGCGTAAATATTGTCGAAGGCATGGAATCGATCTATCGATGGGAGGGTGAAATTGTGGAAGAAACCGAAACTATCCTAATTGCCAAAACACCTTATCATAACGTAAAAGAGCTATCTGATCGGGTGAAAGAGCTTCACAGCTATGACTGCCCATGTGTTATATCGCTACAGCTAAGTGAGCAGGAAGGCAACGAGGAATATCAACATTGGCTGCTTAAAAATTCTAAAAAACAGCAGATTAATTACGAAATTGAGGACCTGTAAAGCTTCGAATATCGAATTACGAAGCCAACTTTATAATTCTGTTCAATATGCTGGAGTTCTACCTTTACCGATGCAAGCCGCATTCGGTTTTCGTTTGATCTTTCCAACGACCGGAACGACCACTACCCGGCTCTGTACAATGTGTACATCCCACCGAATGATATCCCTTTTTCTTTAGAGGATGCTGAGGCAAACCGTGTCCTTCAATATATTCTTCTACCAAAGAACCGTTCCAATCGATCAGCGGATGGAATTTGATAAGTTCATTCTTATCATCGACGATCTCAAGTGAACTCCGGTGCCGGTTTTGAAATCCAATTAAGCCCGACATCCACACTTTATATCTACTTTTTACTTCCTGCAACGGCTCCACCTTATTGATTTGGCAGCATTTATCAGGATTTTGATTCCAAAGTTCTTCCTTTGCAGTCATGGCATGCTGATTGTAATCAGACTTCAAATCCACCACATTCAGATCCAACAGACGAGTCAATCGGTTTTTATATGTCAGTGTTCCTTCGAAATGGTATCCGGTATCAATAAAATAAATCGGACACTCCGGACGAATCCGGCTTACGATGTGCAGCAGCACTGCCGATGTCGTACCAAACGAGGAAGTAACCAGCACATCCTTAAATGAATTAAATACCTGTGCAACTCGCGCATCAACAATTTTTGCCGATAGCGACCGATTTATCTTTTCTTTATTGACCAGATACATATAGTTTGCTGTCGAATATCCAGATGTTCAAAATATAATTGAATGGAAACTAATGGTGAACGAGCTAAAAGTCGAATTTAAAAAATATTTTTGTAAGGCCACGATAAATCGTCCCAAAGCACACAATGCCATAAATTTTGAGATTATGGATGCGTTGGAAAACCTGCTTGACAAGCTGGAAACAGATAATACGCGGTGTTTTGTGCTTACGGGAAGCGGTAATTCTTTCGTTTCAGGAGGCGATCTTAAAAAGTTCCACACCATCAAGACAGCTGAAGAAGCGAAACCCATGGCTCTGCGTATGCTATCGATCCTAAAACGAATTGAAAAACTGCCCTGTTGGACTATTGCTTCGGTTAATGGTCCGGCTTACGGCGGAGGGTGCGAGATGATGCTCGCCTTTGATTTTCGAATCGCCTCTGAGGATGCCACTTTCGGTTTCACGCAGGGAAAATTCTATCTGCCTCCGGGCTGGGGCGGACTCACGAGACTGGTTGAACGGGTTGGCCGATCAACGGCCCTACAATGGCTTGCAAGGGCCCAAAACGTGGATGCAGAAACCGCCTTGAAGCATAAACTCATCGATCGGATTGCTGCACCCAAAGACCTGGAAGAATCGACCTATAAATGGGCAAAGTCCATCTCTAAGAATGACCGTGATTTCATCCAAAACCTCAAACAAGGAGCCCTGCGATTTGCTGAAGCCCGCTGGAAGGCGATTGCCATGGAGTTGGATTCCTTCGCTGAATTTTGGGAAAGTAACCTGCACGAACAGCGTGTGGCAAAATTTCTAAATCGAAAAGAGGATTAGCATTGAATTCTTAATCGCATCAATTGCAATATCTATTCAGTAGGAAAAGCCTAGAGGCCATGGAAAGCCTCCCGCTTCAAAAAGCCGTCACTGTTTTACCTTCTTGCGGAGCATCATCTTCGTTTCGTAGCGCTTGCCATTGCGCCAAAGCTCCACGCGCATGGAATCTCCCTCATCAAATTCACGGAATAATGCCTGGGCATGCATCTTACTCTGAACAGGCTCATCCCCAATCTTCAGGATAATATCCCCCGGAATGATGCCCGCCTGAAAAGCCGGTCCATTTTTATTCACACTTGTCACAAGCAATCCCACCAGCGGCAGATTATACTTTGAGGCCAGCTGATACGTCATCTGGGTAGTTGTAAAACCGGGATCATATGAAAGATGAACCTCTCCGGAATCTGCAAGTTGCTGAATAATCTTCTGCACACGGTTGCTTGGGATGGCAAATCCCAACCCAATATTGCCCCCGCTGGTACCCCCGGTATAGATAAACGTATTGACGCCAATAACTTTGCCCTGGCTGTCAACTAATGGTCCACCGGAATTACCGCGGTTAATGGCCGCATCAGTTTGGATCATATCGGTGTATACACGCGGCTCGTTAGGATCCGGTCGGAAATCACGATTTTTAGCACTCACCACACCAACCGTCACCGAAGGTTGAGCAGCGGCAAATAATCCAAAGGGATTGCCCACGGCAAGAGACCACTCTCCAACCAGTACACTGTCGGAGTTGCCAAACTCTACCGTCGGGAATTCACGGTCGGCATCGATCTTAAGGAGTGCTAAATCCGCAAGTTCATCAGCACCAAGTACTTTTGCCCTGTATTGAGAGCCGTCCGGCATCGAAACGACCACCTTCTTGGCCTCTTTATTGGCAACATGCTGGTTCGTTACGACCAATCCATCCTTACTGATAATAAAACCCGACCCCATGCTGCTTACCTCGTGCTGAATAGGCACAGAAAAAAAACGATTATAGTATTCATTAAATGCCAACCGGCTACCACCATTAACCATCTCCGTAACGGTAATGCTCACAACAGCTGGACTCACTTCCTTCACTGCCTTCGTGATTGCCGTACGCCGGCTTTCATTAATGTCCGAACTGTTGTTCCCCTGATATTGTGCCTGTGAGTCGGGCGTTTTTTTAACCCGTTTTAATTGTTCTGACGGCTTTGATCGTTCTGTAGAATCAGTAATTACCTGTGAAATCGTGGCGCCGGAAGCCTTATTAATGTTTTTGGTTGCCGAAGCATTTGCAGATTTATTCTGATCGATACAACTGGTATAAAACAGAGATAAAGATAGAATAAACAGATAGGTATATAGGGAACTCTTGGACATCAGCCTGAAAATTTTATTACTGCTTGTCTACACTTAACAGCTGTTTGGCACCAATTTCCACCAACTCTTTGATTGCCTTGTCGAGCGGCCCCGGATGCCAGGCCCCGGATGCTTTTTTATGGCCGCCGCCGCCAACTTCGCGAGCCCATTTATTTACATCTACATCGTTACTTTTGGACCGCAGGCTCATCTTAACACCGTCACCCAAGGCCTTAAATAAAATGGCTGCTTTAATACCGGTGACGCTAAGCGGATAAGCTACAAAACCTTCGCAATCTTCGTTGGTTGTGTTGGTTTCTTCCAGCATTTGTTTGGTAACGTACATCGTTGCGATCTGATTGTCCTCAAATAATTCAATCGTGCTCATGGCACGGCTTAATAAATGAAGCTGATTTAAACTTTTATTTGAGAACACGCGCTCGGCCACTTCATTGGGACGAAATTCTCCCAAACGTAACAGTTCAGCCGCTATGTTCATTGTCTCCGGAGTTACGCTGTCGTACTGCAGTGATCCGGTATCCGTTAAAATCCCGGTATATAATGCTTTGGCCGCGTGCAGATCCATCTGTGAGATATCATTCTGCAAAAAGAGATGAAAAATAAGTTCACAAGTAGACGAAGCTTTTTCTACCGATATACTAAGCTCAAACCCGTCATGAGGATCAGGATGGTGATCAACCATAAACGTCGGCTTGGGATCATCCTGAATATAATCTGAGTAACTCCCAAATCGCTTGGGGGAATTACCATCCAAAAGTATAAACGCGTCACATTTTTTCAGGCATTTTTCTTCCGGCTTCTGTACGGGAAAATATTCCGCAAGCCACTGAAGATTAAGAGGTACCTCATCGTCATTAAAGGCATAAGCCTTAATACCATTCTTTTTCAGCCACAGGCACGTGGCCACCTGCGCACCAATACAATCACCGTCGGGACGTATATGAGAAAAGACGCCTACCGTGCGATAATTTTTTAATTTTTCGATGAGTTCTTCAAACATAATGACGGATTTAACCGCGAAAAATAAGCTTATTAAAATGGTATATAGCATCGAAGAAAGCAATATTTTTTTCGGGCTAAAATCTTAATGCTTTTTACCTTATCATACAGTACAAAACAGCATTTAAAATGCCTTAAAACGGTTTTTCATGAAAAAAGTGTTGATTCTCTGTAATGGAAATCCGCCTTCCGAAAAATTATTTCGCCAATGTCGCGCGGACGCTGAGTACTTCATTGCAGCGGATGGAGGCGGCAATATCGCACGCAATTTCGGTGTTTCTCCGGACACGGTCATCGGTGATTTGGACAGTTTTGAAAAATGTGACGAAGATACTTTTGAAGTCCTTTTTCAGGCCGATCAGGAATCGAATGATTTGGAAAAAGCTCTGCATCATGCGAAGAAAAAGAATGCCAGCCATGTACATATCCTGGGTGCCACAGGCCAGCGCTTGGATCACACGCTTAAAAATCTGTCGGTCCTTAAACAATTTCACAATCATTTCCGGGAATTACTGCTTAAAGATGATTTTGGAGATACCAGGCTGATTGACAAATCCTTCCGCAAAGAAATTGCTATCGGAACACAAGTGTCGTTGTTCCCTCTGTCGGGAAAAGTTATCGGTATCACCACAAAAGGACTCAAGTATCCACTGCAAAACGAAGCCCTGGAAAATGGAATTCGCGATGGATCTTCAAATGAGGTAGTTGAGAACCCCATTGAGATTACTTATAAACATGGTGATCTGTTACTTTTTTTAGCAAGAAAATTCCGCTAAGATAAGGTTGTCCCCTTTCCTTTTAAGAAATATCTTTAACTCATTTTAAAATAAAGCCAAGCTGTTGACTCAACTTAAATTCACATCGCTCGACTGGGGCATCATCTTCTTCTACTTTGCCTTGCTGGTCTTCCTGACCTGGCATAAGGATTGGGATGATATGGATGATGAAGAATCGTTTCTTTTGTCCGGGCGAAAAATGAGTCTCGCAGCCTTCGTTGCTACGCTGGTTTCGACCTGGTATGGTGGCATTTTGGGCGTTGGCGAATACAGCTATCAGTTTGGCATTTCTCAATGGTTACTTTTCGGATTCCCTTTTTATGTCTTTTCAGCCCTTTTTGCATGGCTTTTAGCCGGCAAGATCCGAATGAACAAGGCTTTGTCACTGCCCGAAGCCGTCGGCAACTTTTACGGAGAAAAAGCCGGACGTATTTCGGCCATCCCCATCTTTATTCTCGTCAGTCCCGCTCCCTATATTCTCATGCTGGGACTCATTTTTCAGTATCTCACCGGCGGTGTCGGCAATTTTATTTGGTATGCCACCGCCGTAGCACTGTTTTCGGTAGCCTATGTTACTTTCGGCGGATTCAGTGCCGTCGTCCATACCGACATGCTGCAGGTTGTCTTGATGTATACCGGCTTTATCGCCCTGATGATTTGTGCAGGAGTGGAATATGGAGGTTTGGGCAAGCTCTGGCATTCCGTCCCCGGTAATTATCGCGACATCACCGGCGGACAGAACGTTCAGTATATTTTGGTTTGGTTCTTCATTGCACTTTGGACGTTTGTAGATCCCAGCTTTCACCAACGTGCCGCTGCAGCCAAGACCCCGAAGACTGCCAAAAAAGGAATTTTCATTTCTATCCTGCTTTGGTCTGTTTTCGACTTCTTGACAATGTTTAGCGGACTTTATGGGTGGGCAATCCTTGGGCCTCACCTTGATAAGCCAACAATGGTTTATCCGTATTTAGCTAACAAAATTCTTCCAATCGGTTTAAAAGGATTGTTCTTTGTAGCTCTGCTTGCTACGATCATGTCTACGCTGGACAGCTACTTGTTTTTATCGGGACAAACCCTGGGGAGGGACTTACTAGTAAAACTTTTTCCCAATACAAAGAATAACACTCTGACTCGCATCAGTACACTCATTGCGGCCATTCTTGGGATTTTACTCATCATCATTTATCCCAGCGTCATCGACCTGTGGTACGTCATCGGCTCAGTGATGATTCCGGGGCTCCTGATACCCGTGCTTGGCGTCTATCTTCGCTTCTTTACTCTTAAAAAGGAGTGGGTACTGCCTACCATGGTCATTAGTATAGGTGTTTCTTTGCTTTGGCTAATTCTGGGAACCATCACTACCCATTCCGGCGCTTATGAATATACCTTCCTGGGGATGGAACCCTTTTATCCGGGATTGGCAGTCAGCTTTATTTTATGGGTGCTGGGTAGAGATCCGAATGGCGGCCTACTCGAAGAAACCGACTTCATGGAAGCTGAATTGAGTGATTAGCACATTGGTTTTTTGTTAATGGATGAAATAAGCTCTTCACCAATACGAATATATGCACATTTGGCAGCTGACAATTAAGGCTTTGTGATTATCCCGATAAGACCCGACAACGCTACGGTCGGGACAAAGAAAATCTCAAATCTTAATATGGTTTAAATTTTAATTAGGATCATTCTTTTTATCACATTTGAGCTCCTTCTCCCCCGACCGGGGATTCGAGATGACGAAAAGAGTGGCAGGGTAAAATATAAGATAGTTAGATTTGGGAGCGCAAAATCACGATAGCTGTCTTCAGACAGCTTGTCTACCGGAACTTTAATGCAGGCATGGCATTCCAATGCCAGCCCGGTAATTCATTGCCGGGCTACCGGCGGGCAGGCTTTTCTTCACAGGTTAGCCGTCATCCGTCCTAATCCGCAAAAGATTTCTCGTTGACACTCGAAATGTCGCCCTTATCTTTACTTTAACATTCTCCCAGTCTCCGGCCCTTTACTCTCCCCGCCTCGTTACTCTCGGCACCTGTGCTACGCCAAGGCTCGAACAGCCAAGCCGTCCGCGGCGGAGATTTCTCCGGGGTTCCGAGTGATTTCCCGGCCATACCCCAGAGATTGCCGCGTCGTCCGGGAACCCCGGACCCGTTCGCATTGACGCCCTTTGATTTTAGCTACAGACAACTAGTTATCCCGAGAAGCGCAGCGACGAGGAATATCAAACGTTACCGGCAGGAATTAGGAAGAGATAAACACCGCATTTAAGATCCCTAACATACGTTCGGGATGACATCGATGAACATTTAAAGATCATTTCTCAATATTTTTACGCTAAAGAATAATCTATGGTCACGTGCTTTTGAGAATGTGCCCCAAATTCAGTTTGTGGATAGGAATTAAATATTTCATGGCCAGGGCATCTTTTTCAATATTCAGCATACCGGTGCCGCGAAAATCGACGATGCAGTACCCCTCAAACGAGCGCACCACTTCCCCGATCCCGTAAAACTCCGGGCAGGGACCATAATACACCAAATCACCCAGCTGGATATTATTATTCGCCCTACGGTTAAAAGGGTAAATAACCGGCAATCGGTCGAGTCGGTATGAGAGTCTGTTTTTCGTTGCCATGATTCTGAATATACGGGTTTATAAACCCTTTTTACCAATGACAAATTTTCGTGTTTTTTTGTCCGGCGCCTCAATTGAAATCCAAATCGCTTCCGGCGGAATCAGAGAATCAATTCGCTCCGGCCATTCGATCACACAAATGCCATTCCCATAAAAATATTCTTCAGCCCCGATCTCTAAAGCTTCTCGGGGGGATTCCATTCGGTAGCAGTCA
>Ga0102944_1001534_pt1 | contig 15130 bp, 13 predicted proteins | sample SalPonD_shore_MG_FD_78172 | JGI IMG/M metagenome (GOLD analysis project Ga0102944, IMG submission 78172) | Salt pond soil microbial communities from South San Francisco under conditions of wetland restoration - Salt Pond MetaG... | ecosystem: Environmental > Aquatic > Marine > Intertidal zone >...
CGCGGTCTCGGCGGCGCGCGGGTTCGGAACGAGGTCGATGTCCACGCGCTCGTCGCGTTCCTCCTCGACGACGCGCTGGACGGTCTCCGCGATGGTCAGGACGCTCCGGCAGTCGCCGCTCGCGATGGGGACCGTCTCGGCTCCGTTCGGGGCCGCGAGCAGGTAGTCGAGCGCCCGCTCGTACGCGTTCCCGACGTCCTCGACGTGGATGAAGTCGCGGGCCTGCGTGCCCGGCTCGTGGACGGTGAGCGGCCCGCCCGCCAGCGCCTGCTCGACGAAGATGTTGATGACCGTGTGCTTGCCGACCGACTGGCCGTCGACCGTGTGTCGGCCGTAGAGGTTCGATTTCATGAGGACGAGCGCCGGGAAGGCGTCGTCGGCGAGCGCGTGGATGTCGTCCTCGCTCATCTGCTTCGTCCGGCCGTAGAGGTTGAGCGGCGCTCGGGGGTGGTCCGCCGAGATGGGGAACGCGACGGGGTCGCCGACGATGGCCATGCTGGCCGGGAAGACGAGCGGCGTGCCCCACTCGCGGCACAGCCAGGCGACGTGCTCCGTGCCGCCGACGTTGACGTCGAACGTCTCGTCGGGGTGGTCGGCGCAGTCGACGACGCCCGAGACGGCCGCGAGGTGCATGATGGTGTCCACCCCGTCGAACGCCTCGCGGAGGGCCTCGCGGTCGCGGACGTCGACGTCGAGGATGGCCTGCCCACGAATGGACTCGACCTTCGGGTCGCGGAAGTTGTCGACGAGGACGAGGTCGTGGCCCGCGTCGAGCAGCGTCGTCGCGACGCACGAGCCGATGTAGCCCGCGGCGCCGGTGATGCCGACCGTGACCGACTCAGCCATGGGTCACGCTCCTGAGCTGTCCCGCCCGGAACCGGTGGACGAGGTCCTCGATGCCCGCCTCGAAGCCCACGCCGGGGACGAACCCCTGGGCCGCGGCCTTCGTGAAGTCGACGTGGTACGACGGCCCGGGGTCGGCGTCGCCGAGGTAGTCGGTCTCGACGGGCGCCGAGACGGCTCGCGAGACGGCCGCGGCGACGTCGGCCAGGCGCTGGTTCGACCCTCCGACGTTGTAGGTGCCCGGTGACCACGAGAGCGCGTCGGCGAACGCCCGCGCGCTGTCCCTCACGTGGACGAACGGCCGCCAGTTCGTCCCGTCGCCGTAGACGGTGAGCGGCTCCCCGTGGAGCGCCCGGAAGACGAAGGCGTTCACCACGAGGTTGAAGCGGATACCGGGGCTCCAGCCGAAGTTCGTCGCGAGCCGGATGGCGACCGTCTCGAGGGGGGCGGCCTCGCCGGCCGCCTCGGCGGCCAGCTTCGAGGCCGCGTAGGGGTTCCCCGGCGCCGGGTCGTCGGCCTCGACGAGGTGCTCGGCGTTCGCGTTCCCGTAGACGTTGCACGAGCTGGCGAGGACGACGCGGTCGACGCCCGCCGACTCGGCCGCCGCGAGCACGGTCTCGGTGCCGCCGAGGTTCACGTCGTGGACCGCGTCCGCGATGGCGTGCGAGTCGGCGGCGCCCGTGATAGCGGCGAGGTGCACGACGGCGTCGACGCCCGCCACGGCCCGCTCGACGGCCGCCGGGTCGCGGACGTCGCCACGGACGAAGTCGAACCGCGGCGCCCCGAGCAGGTTCCCGGGGTCGGACCCGGAGAAGTCGTCGAGCACCCGGAGCCGGTGGCCGCGCGCTGAGAGCTCGGGCAGGAGGGCACTGCCGATGTAGCCCGCCCCGCCGGTCACGAGGACGAGGCTCATGGTGACCTCGGCTCAGTTCTCACGGAGCACCGCCGGCAGGAACCGGTCCTCGTGGGCGACGAGCCGGTCGCGGTGTTCCACGAGCGTCTCGAGCACGTCCCGGATCCCCGCCTCGAGCGACTGCGGCTCGCCGTCGAGCAGCCCCAGGAACCGGTCGTTGTCCATCTCCATCTGGTGGGTCTCGTCCTCCTCGCGCGGGTTCTCGACGTGGGTCACCTCGACCTCGAGGTCGAACGCGTCGCCGACCTCGGCGATGGTCTCGGCGAGCTCGACGATGGCCACGGGGCGGCCGACCTGGTTGTAGACCTCGACGCCGTCGCCCCCGTGGCCGCGCTCGGCGAGGGCCGCGAGGCTCTCGACGGTGTCGACCAGGCTCACCATCGGCTTGCGCTGCTCGCCCCGGCCGTAGACCGTCAGCGGGTAGCCCGCGACGGCCTGGGCGCAGAAGCGGTTGACGACCGTGCCGAAGTAGAAGTCGAAGTCGAACCGGGTCGGCAGGCCCGTCTCGCGGGTCTCCGCGGTCTCCGTGCCGAAGACGATGGCGGTCCGGACCTCGCTGACGGGCTGGCCCCACTGCTTGCTGGCGAGCCGCAGGTTCCCGCCGTCGAAGGTCTTGCTCATGTGGTACCAGCTCCCGCCCATCGCGGGGAACGGGACGTCGTCGGCCCCGCCGCCCCGCTCGACGTGGACGCCGCCCTCGGGGATGGGGAACTCGGGGGCGCCGTAGATGCCGGTGGTCGTCGTCTCGACGAAGTGGGTGTCCGAGAGACCGGCCTCCTTGAGCCCGTAGAGCAGGTTGACGTTCATCGCCAGGTTGTTCGTCTGGGTGAACCGGGCGCGCTCGCCGTTGATCTGGGAGTACGGCGCGCTGGGCTGGCTGGCGAGGTGGAGCACCGTGTCGGGCTCGTAGACCGACAGGAGCTGGTCGACGACCGCCCGGTCGGTCAGGTCGCCGCGAACGAAGCTGAGGCCGTCGTGGGCGGCGAACCGCGTCTCGACGTCCTGGATGGGCACCGCCGAGACGCTCCCCGATTCCTCGACCCAGTCGCGCCGGCCGAGGTCGTCGACGGCGACGACGCGGTCGTCGAGCCGGTTCGCGAGCCGGAGCGCGGTCGGCCAACCGACGTACCCGTCGGCGCCGGTCAGGAGGGTGGTCATGGTTACTCAGATATCGAGTAACTACTGCTAAAAGCTTTCCCCTTCCGGGGCCGTGACCTCGCGCCCGTCGAGTCCGCGGGGGGTTTATCCGGCTCCGCGACCAGCGACCGGACGATGAGCGACCGGCGTCAGCGTCCGGCCAAGCCCCCCGAGGAGCTCCAGCGCATCTACGGCGAGCTGGCGCCGCAATTCGCCCGGTTCGAGCCAGTGGACCGGCTGGTCCTCGGCCCCCACCGACGGGCGCTGTTCTCCCGCGCGCGGGGCCGCGTCCTCGACGTGGCCTGCGGGACGGGCGTCAACTTCCCGTACCTCCCACCGGGGGTCGACCTCGTCGGGGTCGACCTGAGCGACGAGATGGTCGCCCGCGCGAGGGAGGCCGCCGCCGACCTCGACCTCCGCGTGGCGGTCCACCAGGCCGACGCGGCCGACCTGGCCTTCGAGGACGGTCGCTTCGACACGGTGGTCTCGTCGCTCTCGACGTGCACGTTCCCGGACCCCGTCGCCGTCCTCCGGGAGATGGGCCGGGTGTGCGCTCCCGACGGGCGGCTCCTCCTCCTCGAGCACGGGCGCAGTCGGATCGGGCCCATCGCCCGGTTCCAAGAGTGGTTGGCCCCCCGCCACTTCGAGCGGCACGGCTGCCGGTGGACGCAGCGGCCGGCCCGCCTCGTGGCCGAGGCCGGCCTGGAGGCGGTCGAGGTCGAACGGTCGCTCCTCGGGGTCCTCACCTCGATGGTCGTCCGCCCGTCGTCGTAGGCCATGCGAGCGGCACGTATCCGCCGTCCTCTCGAGTCACGTCACCGCGAGGGATCGCTGTCGTAGGTCCAGAGCAGGTCGAAGAACCGCTTGAGACCGGCCACGAACGAGGCGTTCTCCGTGATGGCCGCCTGGCGCATCGAGAGGGGGATGTCCTTCTCCTCGACGAGCAGGATGGCCGTGCCCGATTCGTAGGACAGGCTCGGGTCGCTGAAGGTGCCCCGCAGCGGCAGCGGGCCGTGGCCGAACCGGAACTCGATGGCCGGGAAGTCGGACTCGAGGCGGTCGACCATCCGGGACTGGATCTCGCGGTTCTCGGCCGAGAGCTCCGACGGCTGGAGGAACAGGACGCGGATGTCGACGCCCCGCTCGAGCGCCGACTCGACGCTCGGGCGGACCGACTCGAAGTACTCGAAGCTCTTCGTGACGACGTAGACCGCCGCGTCTGCGTGGTCGTAGAGACGACGGGTCTCCCGCTCGCTCGGCTCGCCGACGTCGACGACGTAGAACAGCTCCTCCGTGGGCGTCACCGTCTCGTCGGCCGCCTCGTACCGCGCCTCGAACGCGTCGAGGAACGACGCGCGGGCCCCCTCGAGCGCGGCCTCGGCCGTCTCGAACGCCTGCCGGCGGTTCTCGATGGCCCTGTCCACGATGTCCGCGGGCGGCCGGGCCCGGTACTCCTTCGGCCGGGTGGGCGTGATCTTCACGAAACCCTGGTCGGCGAGCGACTCGAGCACGCCGTAGATGCGCGCCTTCGGGATGCCGGTCGCCTCGGCGAGCGTCGGCGCGGTCGAGCGCCCGATGGTGAGCAGCGTCTCGAGCGCCGTCGACTCGTAGTCCGACAGGTCGACCAGCTCGAAGACGTCACCGGGGGCGTCGCCGACCATCGCCCTCCGTTCTCCCGAGCCGTAGATAAAGGCGGTGTCCCGATGCGCGGGTCCCTCGACCCCCGCCGCAAGGATTAAGAGGCCGGCAGTAAAGTTACTCAAATTATGAGTAACCAAAAGTCGCCGTCCGTCGAACCGCCAGCGGCCGACGATGGTCCCGCGGTCACGGCCGAGCCGTCCGTCGAACTGACGGACGCCGACGGCCACCTCGACGGGCTCCCCGACGGGGCCGGCTGCTTCGAGATCTGGGCGCACCTCAGCGACGCCCGGTCGCGGGCGCAAGACTGACGCCCGGTCGGTCAGACTGACGACCGGTCGGTCGTTCGCCGGCCCGGGGTCGTCCATCGCGCCGGTCTCGCCTTCCGAAACGTTTAGCCCCCGGTCGGTTCCATCTCCGCCGATGGCCACCCCCGGTGAGACCTGCGTGCTCATTCCGACGCTCAACGAGGCGACGACCATCGGGTCGGTGGTCGACGGCTTCCGCGAGGCGGGGTTCGCCCGGGTCCTCGTCGTGGACGGCCGCTCCGACGACGACACCGTGACCGTCGCCCGCGAACACGGCGCCGAGGTCATCCTGCAGACCGGGGTCGGCAAGGGCCGGGCCGTCCGCGAGGGCCTCGACGCGGTCGAGGCGCCGTACGTGCTGCTGGTCGACGGCGACGGGACCTACCTGCCGGCGGACGCCCCTCGGATGGTGGCCCCGCTCGACTCGACCGCTGAACACGTCGTCGGCGACCGGTTCGCCGACCTCCAGCCCGGCGCGATGACGCGGCTGAACCAGGTCGGGAACCGGCTCATCAACCGCGTGTTCGCGACCATCCACGGCGAGGACTTCGGCGACATCCTCAGCGGCTACCGGGCGTTCACCCGGGACTCCACCGAGCGGATGCACCTCGTAGCGGACGGCTTCGGCATCGAGACGGAGCTCGCCGTCGAGTGCGTCCGTCACGGGGTCCCCGTCGAGGTGGTGGGCGTCACCTACCGAGAGCGGCCGGACGATTCGGAGACCAACCTCCGGCCGGTCCGCGACGGGGCCGTCATCCTCTCCACCCTCTACCGGCTGGCGAAGACCACGAACCCGCTGGTCTACTTCGGGCTGCTCGGCCTCGTCAGCGGCCTGGTCTCCGTCGTGGTGGGCGGCTTCGTCGTCTACGAGTGGTTCGCCAACCACGTGCCACACCTGGTCCTCGCGATGGTCGCCGCGTTCGGCCTCCTCTTCGGCGTGCAGCTGCTGACCTTCGGGGTCCTCTCCGAGATGATCATCCGGCTCTATCCCTGATTCGACGCCGCGCGACTGGCCGACGGCACGGCGGCCGTGCGGCTCGTTCGACCGCCGATCCGCGTTCGAGCCGGGGGCCACATACCCACTAACTGGGAACGGCGGCGGCCGTTGACGTCGCTGGACTGACACGACGATAACCGGCAAATAGTTATAACGGCGCTTTCCGTCCGACCAGCCGTTCCCTCCGCGTAGCCGGCATGGTTGCAGGTTTATATTATCAGATTATTATCAGAAACTTTATATGATAGGGCGTTGACGGCTAACATGTAATGTCCGACAAGTCCATTACGGCGTACCTGGCTGACAACCCCCGGATGATCGGCGTGCTGTTCGCGATGCTCGTTCTGCTCTCGCAGGCCGGGAACGTGGCGGCGGCGAACGCCGGCATCGCTGGCCCGTAAGATTGGACACTCCGGTATCGTCTCTTGCGTAGAGTTGAGAAACGTCTGTGACTAACTCGCCGGCGGCGATTTGTACGCAATCTAAAACGAAACGAGACCGGTTTTAATCCGCTAAATTGAATAGATCTCTCATCTCGTCGTCGTCGGTCCAGTAGAGTTTACCATTGTACTTTATCGGTTGCGTTTGGATCTCACAGAACGCCCGTAACTCGGCATCGGTGAGCTCGAACCGACCGCATTCACCACCGACGAGGAAGTATTCGGAATTATCTCCCGCGTAGGGAATCGTCAAACTCCCGAGCACCATCTCGTACGATGGGTAGGTGTAATATGATAACAGATTCGTATCATCTATTGATAACTCCCCGACAGCCGGCACGCTGCTGTCGGGCTGCGCGATGTCGATCCCCCCGTCGCCCAGCACCAGGTACTGCCCGCCCACGATGCTCTCGTCCTTGGCGATGGTCAGCGCCGCGCTGAACGGGAAGCCGTAGTTCAGCAGCTTCGCGAGCGTGCTGCCGATGCGCTCGGCGCCGCTGTTGATGACGTCCTCGACGGTGACGACGCCCGCGATGCTCCCCGCGCGGATGAGCTCCATCCCCTGCTGGTAGGAGGTGCACGCGTTGAGGAGGAAGGCCTCCACGCCGGTGTGCTCCAGCGTCGCCGCGTCGAGGAAGCCGTCGACGCACTCGAAGCCCCGCTCGTCGATGTGGCCGATGTAGTGCAGGAAGTTGCAGTCCTCCTCGAGCACGGCCCGGAGCTCGTCGACGGTCAGCTCGCGGTGGACGAGGACGTCGAACGGCAGCTCCTCGCGGGAGCCGTAGATGTCGTCGACGATGTCGCGCTCGTCGTTCATCGCCGCGTCGTTGCAGATGACCGTGATGTCGATGTCGCCGTCGGTCGGGGTCCGCTCGAGGCGGTTCCGGTACGCCTCGATCATCGCCTTGCTCGCGCCGACGGGGGCGCCCTCGCCCACCCAGGCCTGCTCGAGCGAGTCGGCCTGCTCGGGCCGGACGATGGCGGGCGTGGGGGCCGACTCCGCCGTCGACCGGGCGTCCGTCGCCGAGCTCCGGGTGAAGTCGCCCGGGGAGCGGACGAACTCCTCCGTCACGGTCGAGACGGCCGCGGCCCCGACGCCGACCCGGCTCGGCGACCGGACGACCGCGAGGTCGTTGATGATGAAGGGCAGGACCTCGACGTTCTGGGGGGTCATCGTGACGTGGGCGGTGAGCTTCCACTCCGGCAGCTCCGGTTCGATGACGGCGTAGGGGACCTGCAGGTAGGCCTCGAGCTGCTCGCTCAGGGAGGCCTCGTACAGCGCCTCGAAGTCCAGGTCGAGCGACGCCTCGACGGCGTTGCGCTCGTGGAGGTCGACCGGGTAGAACCCCTCGGTCCGGGTCAGGCAGTCGAGGAAGAACACCTGCTTCAGGACGCGCTCGACCTCGCCCTCGAAACCGCGGGCGGGGTCGTCGAGGTCGTGTTCGAACCCCGTGTCGGTGACCAGTCTCGGCGCTGGCCCCCACGTCACCTCGGCCCCGAGGTAGTACGCCAGGGGGGAGACGACGAAGATGTGGCGTAGCTCGGCCGGGACCTCGATGGTCACGCCGGTGTCGGGGCGCTCGAGCGTCGCCGGGATGTGGAGCTCGTCGCCGAGCTCGATGGTGGGGGGGTGTCCGCGGAGGGTCGGGTACGAGCGCTCCGGGGACGTCGTCTTCAGCGCCGACCCCAGGGCCGAGACCGCCGCCATCACGTCCATCGGGTCGGCCGTCGTGGTGATGGTCGCGGCTGGCTTCTTGTGGTAGGACCGGGCGCCGAGGAGGACCTCGGTCGGAGCCCCGAAGTCGAGCCGGACCTCGTCGGCCGTCACGTCGACGGCGAGGGGGGCCTCGACGACGAGGTAGAGCTTGACCGGGGCGGTCAGGTCGATGGTGTAGCGGTCGGTCGGGAGGACCTGCGACTCCCCCTTCGTGAGCTCCTGGACCTGGAAGCCCAGCGAGTTCCGGACGAGGACGGCCATCCGGTGGGGCAGGACGATGGATTCGGCCTCGAACGAGACGCCGCGGTCGACCGGGAAGTAGAACTCGTCGCTGGAGACCTCGCTGAGTTCGACGGGCGTCGGAGTCCGCAGGAGGCACTGGCGCCCCTCGACGTGGTCCACGAGCTCCAGGCCCGGGCCGTCCTGCAGCGGGTCGAACGAGAGTAACATCACGGGTCCCCCGATTTCCTGTGTGTTCGTTGGGAATATCACAAACTGCGGATGATTATAAAAAGCTGTCGGCGCGGTGGCGGGTTTTCGCGCCCGAAACCGGCAGCAAACGCCGCGATTAACGGGCGGTTTAGCGGCAATCGTCGACGGCCCCGTGCGGAGGGGTCCGCCCCGACCTCGTGGCCGACGACGCTTCCCCCGGACCCTGCCGACCCACCTCCCGCCTCACAGCCGGCTGTTGTCGACCTCGACGCCCGGCGGGGCGACGATGAGGAACTCGCGGAAGTGCATCACGGTTCCGCCCGCCTCGCGGACCGCCGGGGCGAACTCGGCGGCGAGGTCCGCGAGCGAGCCGTCGACCGAGAGGACCAGCACGTCGCCGGTCGAGACGACCTCGACCCACTCCTCGGCCGGCGTCTCGCCGTCGAGGACGCCCAGGACGACCCGTCGCTCGCGGTCCCGGTCGATCGCCTGCTCGATGGCTCCGAGGTCGAGGTCGAAGTCGCTCATGCGCCCCGTCCGTCGGGCCCGGGTAAAAAGGCGCACCCAGCGGCGGTCACGCGTCTGACGATGGGCCCGTCACGCCTCGGCCTGGTCACGTTGGCTCCCTCGTCCTGGTCACGTTGGTACCCTCTTCCTCGTACGAGTTGGCGCCCTTCGTCCTCGTACGTGTTGGCGCCCTCGGTCTCGTACGTGTTGGCACCATCGCGACCCTCGGCCTCGCGACGCGCGTCATCGCCGCGACCGTGGACCTCGCTATATAATACCGGCCGCCCCGGTCGGACCCGGTACCGGCGTCCCTTAACAATATTAGGAGTATTAGGCACCTTGCATCCGGCGCCGTCTGGCGATCGTCGGTCCTCACCCGCGAACGCCCCGGGTCGCGACCGGTCCGTCGGCCGGAACCCGACCGACACCCTTATATACGGCACCGCGTTCCCTATCAGACGCCTATGTCACACGACGACGGCAGCTCTGCGCCAACGCAGGGCGATGGAGTTCTTCCAGGGAACGCTCACTGCTGACCCCGAGTTCGACACCGTACGAATCTTCGACACGACGCTTCGCGACGGCGAGCAGGCGCCACGCGTCTCGTTCTCCTACGAGGACAAGCGCGAGATCGCCGACCAGCTCGACCGGATGGGCACCCACGTCATCGAGGCGGGGTTCCCCGTCAACTCCGACGCCGAGTTCGAGGCCGTCCGCGACATCGCGGCGGGCACCCGGACCACGGTGGCGGGCCTCGCGCGCGTGGTCGACAAGGACGTGGAGGCCGCGCTCGACGCCGGCGTCCAGCTGGTGCACGTCTTCGCGAGCACCTCGGACGTCCAGATCGCCGACTCGATGCACTCGACCCGCGAGGAGGTCATCGAGCGGTCCGTGGCGTGCATCGAGCGCGTCAAGTCCGCCGGGGTGGAGTGCATGTTCTCCCCGATGGACGCGACCCGCACCGAGCCCGGCTACCTCGCCGAGGTCGTCGAGGCGACGTCGGCGGCCGGCGCCGACTGGATCAACATCCCCGACACCTGCGGGGTGGCCACGCCCAAGCGGATGGGCGACCTGGTCCGGTTCGTTCGCGCCCACACCGACGCCCAGATCGACGTCCACTGCCACGACGACTTCGGGCTGGCGACGGCGAACGCCATCGCCGGCTACGGGGCCGGGGCCCACCAGGCCCAGGTCTCGGTCAACGGCATCGGCGAGCGCGCCGGCAACGCCGCCTACGAGGAGGTCGTCATGATCGCGGAGAGCCTGAACGGCGTCGAGACCGGCATCGACACCACCCAGATCATGGACCTCTCCCGGACGGTCGCGGCGTGCAGCACCCTCGAGGTGCCGCCGAACAAGCCCATCGTCGGGGCCAACGCCTTCAGCCACGAGAGCGGCATCCACGCCGCCGGCGTGATGCAGAACTCGGACACGTTCGAGCCGGGCGTGATGACCCCCGAGATGGTCGGCGCCTCGCGCGAGTTCGTCCTCGGTAAGCACACCGGCACCCACAACGTCCGCCGACACCTCGAGGAGGCCGGCTACGCCCCCACCGACGAGGAGGTCCGGGCGGTCACGCGACGCGTCAAGGACTACGGCGCGGCGAAGAACCGGGTGACCCGAGGGAAGCTCGAGGAGTTCGCCGAGGCGGTCGGCGTCGCTCGGGAGCGCGAGGAGGTCAGGCTGTGAAGGACGTCCCGGGCTGGCCCGCCGGCGAGCGGTGCGGCTCGTCCGAGGCGGGCTGCCCGTCGACGGTCGCGGCTCGACCCCGAAAGGGTTTTACTGGCGGGCGGACCTACCCGTTCGATACCGATGCGCGCCGCGGCCACCGACGCCGTTCTCCCGGTCGCGAGCGTCGCCAGCCGCCGGGTGGCCGTAGGGGCCTAGCCCCGATACGTACCACTGCCCCCGTTCTCGACCGAATGCCCCGTCGTCGACGCCGCGCGTTTCCCGGGGATGGCTCCGGCCCGCGCGGACCGGCCCCCGGGCCGACGTGACGCCCACGCACCGACGCGAACCGACACCCAACCCACCGACACCACACCGATGACCACCCCGACACGACCCCCCGGGAGGCGAGCGCCCCCATGAGCGACGGCGCGCCAGCCGTCTCCCGACCAGACACCGAGACCGACGAGGAACCGACCCCGACCGCCGTGACGACCGGCGCCCAGGCCGTGGTGCACGCGCTCGAGGGCGCGGGCGTCGAGCACATGTTCGGCGTCCAGGGCGGCGCCATCATGCCCGTCTACGACGCGCTCTACGACGCGGGCATCCAGCACGTCACGATGGCCCACGAGCAGGGCGCGGCCCACGCGGCCGACGCCTACGGCATCGTGACCGGCCGACCCGGCGTCTGCATCGCCACGTCGGGCCCGGGCGCGACGAACCTCATCACGGGCATCGCCGACGCCAACATGGACTCGGACCCGCTGCTCGCGCTGACGGGCCAGGTGCCCACGGCCTTCGTGGGCAACGACGCCTTCCAGGAGACGGACACCATCGGCATCACGACACCCATCACGAAGCAGAACTACTTCGCCGACGACGCCGACACCGTCGGCGACGTCGTGGGGCAGGCCTACGCGCTGGCCCGCGACGGCCGGCAGGGGCCGACGGTCGTCGACCTCCCGAAGGACGTCACCCTGGGCGAGACCGACCGCGAGCCCGGGCCGCCGAGGACCCCCGACACCTACACCGTCACCTACGAGGCGGACGAGGCGGCCGTCGAGGCCGCGGCGACGGCCCTGATGGCGGCCGAGAAGCCCGTCATCCTGGCGGGCGGCGGGGTCATCAAGGGGAACGCGACCGAGCCGCTCCGCGCGTTCGCCATCGAGCACGATATCCCCGTCATCACGACGATGCCCGCCGTGGGCGCGTTCCCGGAGGACCACGAGCTGGCCCTCGAGATGGCCGGGATGCACGGGACCGGCTACGCGAACATGGCCATCACCCACTGCGACGTCATGCTCGCCGTGGGCACCAGGTTCGACGACCGCCTGACCGGCGGCATCGAGACGTTCGCGCCCGAGGCCGAGGTGGTCCACGTGGACATCGACCCGGCCGAGATCTCGAAGAACGTCCACGCCGACTACCCGCTGGTCGGCGACGCCGGCGTCGTGCTCGACCAGCTGGCGGCCGCCATGACCCGGTCGCCGGACGCGGCCGAGTGGCGCGAGCAGTGCGCCGGGTGGAAGGCGGACTACCCGATGGACTACGCGACGCCCGACGACGAGCCGCTGAAGCCGCAGTTCGTCGTCGAGGCGGTCGACGCGGCGACGCCCGACGACACCATCGTCACGACGGGGGTCGGGCAGCACCAGATGTGGGCCGTCCAGTACTGGACGTTCCGCGAGCCGCGGACCTGGGTCTCCTCGCACGGGCTCGGGACGATGGGCTACGGCCTCCCGTCGGCCATCGGCGCGAAGCTCGCCGCCCCGGACCGGACGGTCGTCTGCTTCGACGGCGACGGCTCGTTCCTGATGACGATGCAGGAGCTGGCCGTCGCGGTCCGCGAGGAGCTCGACATCACGGTGTTCGTGCTCAACAACGCGGCCATCGGGATGGTCCGCCAGTGGCAGGACGCCTTCTTCGACCAGCGACGGATGGCCTCGGAGTACCCGTGGGTGCCGCCGTTCGACGAGGTGGCCGAGTCGTTCGGCGCCCGCGGCTTCCGCATCGAGGGCTACGACGAGGTCGACGCGGTCATCGAGGCCGCGCTGGCCTACGACGGGCCGTCGGTCGTCGACGTCCACATCGACCCGGCGGAGAACGTCTACCCGATGGTCCCGAGCGGCGGGGACAACGGCCGGTTCGCCCTCGCGGAGGACCAGCTATGAGCCAGGGCCTGCAGGGCCGACCGCCGGAGGAGCGCCCGCACCCGACGGGCCGGCGGAACACGCAGGGCATCCGCATCGACCCCGAGGTCGAGGCCGAGCTGCTCCCGCGCCGGACGGTCATCTCCGTGCTCGTGAAGCACGAGCCGGGCGTGCTCGCCCGGGTGTCGGGGCTGTTCTCCCGGCGGCAGTTCAACATCGAGAGCCTGACCGTCGGCCCCATCCAGGACGACGCGCTCGCGCGCATCACGCTCGTCGTCGAGGAGCCCGACCCCGGTATCGACCAGATCGAGAAGCAGCTGGCGAAGCTCGTGCCCGTGGTCGCGGTCGACGAGCTCGACCCCGACGCCATCCGGCGCGAACTCGCCCTCGTCAAGGTCGACGGGGCGAGCCCCGACGAGATCCACGCCATCACCGAGATCTACGGCGGGCACGTGCTCGACGCCAGCGAGCACACGGTCACCATCGAGCTGACCGGCAGCCGGCAGAAGATCGAGGCGGCCATCGCGAGCTACCACGACCGCTTCGGCATCAGGGAGATCGCCCGCACGGGCGCCGTCGCGCTGGAGCGCGGCGAGGAGACCACGGCATGAGCGGCCACCGTCACGGCCGTTCGAGCGGCCCGCATCACCACCGCATGAGCGACGACACCCACCACCCATCGACATGAGCGACGACAGCTTCACCACCAGCGTCTACTACGACCGCGACGCCGACCACGGCGCCATCGCCGGCAAGACGGTCGCGGTCCTCGGCTACGGCAGCCAGGGCCACGCCCACGCGCGCAACCTCCACGAGAGCGGGGTCGACGTCGTCGTCGGCCTGAAGGAGGACTCGTCCTCCCGGGCCGACGCCGAGGCCGCCGGGCTCGACGTGGCCACGCCGCGCGAGGCCGCCGAGCGGGCCGACATCGTGTCGATGCTCGTCCCGGACACGGTCCAGCCGGCCGTCTGGGCCGACATCGAGGACGTGGTCGACCCGGGGGACACCCTCCAGTTCGCCCACGGCTTCAACATCCACTACGGCCAGATCGACCCGCCCGAGGGCATCGACGTCACGATGATCGCCCCGAAGACGCCCGGGCACCTGCTCCGGCGCAACTACGAGCAGGACCAGGGCACCCCGGCGCTCCTCGCGGTCTACCAGGACGCCACGGGCGAGGCGAAGGCCGAGGCGCTGGCCTACGCCCAGGCCATCGGGTGCACCCGGGCCGGGGTCGTCGAGACCTCGTTCCGCGAGGAGACCGAGACCGACCTCTTCGGCGAGCAGGCCGTGCTCTGCGGCGGCATCACGAGCCTCATCAAGATGGGCTACGAGACGCTGGTCGACGCGGGCTACAGCCCGGAGATGGCCTACTTCGAGTGCCTCAACGAGATGAAGCTCATCGTCGACCTGATGTACGAGGGCGGGCTGGCCGCCATGTGGGACTCCGTCTCCGACACGGCGGAGTACGGCGGGCTGACCCGCGGCGACGCCATCCTCGACGACCACGTCCGGGCCAACATGGAGGACGTCCTCGCCCAGATCCAGAACGGCGAGTTCGCCCGCGAGTGGGTGGGCGAGAACCAGGTCAACCGGCCGGTCTACACCCAGCTCTTCGAGCGCGAGCGCAGCCACGAGATCGAGTCGGTGGGCGCGCGGCTGCGGTCGCTCTTCGCCTGGGCCGAGGAGCGCGAGCGAGAGGAGGACGTCACCGCATGAGGACGGAGGACGGCCGGCCCCCGACGCGACGGACGACCGCCCACCCCGAGTCGGCGCCCATCGCCCGGGCCAACGAGTGGTCGAGCCCGGCCCCGCGGATGCGCGGCGTGTCGCACCGACACGTCGACCACGACTCGCGGGCCTGGGACTGGTTCGCCCGCGGACCGGTCGTTGCGGCCGATGGTGGAAAACGCGAGGCTGGGCCGTCGCGTGACGACAGGCAGGCCCGCGACGTCGAGACCGAGCAGCTCCGCCACGTCTCGCATACGCCAACCCACGGCGAGGGGGCCAACGCCGTCTGGAACCGGGGCCACGATGCGGCGGCCGACGACGTCCCCGGGGCCGACGGCGGCGAGGCGGACGAGGACGCCGTATGAGCGAGGGGACGCTCTACGACAAGGTCTGGGACCGCCACGCGGTGACGACGCTGCCCAACGGCCAGACCCAGCTGTTCGTGGGCCTCCACCTCGTCCACGAGGTGACGAGCCCGCAGGCGTTCGGCATGCTCCGCGAGCGGGGCCTCGAGGTCGCCTACCCGGCGCTGACCCACGCCACCGTCGACCACATCGTCCCGACGGACGACCAGGCGCGCCCGTTCGCCGACGACGCGGCCGAGGAGATGATGCAGGCGCTCGAGGGCAACGTGACCGAGGCCGGCATC
>Ga0102944_1001535_pt1 | contig 15128 bp, 12 predicted proteins | sample SalPonD_shore_MG_FD_78172 | JGI IMG/M metagenome (GOLD analysis project Ga0102944, IMG submission 78172) | Salt pond soil microbial communities from South San Francisco under conditions of wetland restoration - Salt Pond MetaG... | ecosystem: Environmental > Aquatic > Marine > Intertidal zone >...
CGTTGAAAGCCCAATCTTCACCCTTTGAAGGGATTATACATTACCAAATTCCCAATGATATCAGCGGATCCGGCAATATGCAGGATTTCCTTTACATGGTAAAAGATAACCGGGTACGTATGGAGATTAAAACGTCTGGTCCTCAAAAAGCCGTTATGCTTTTCAATCGGGGGGCAAACGAAGTCGTCGTACTTGTGAACCAGGCCAAGGCTTATATGAAGATGCCCCTGACCAGGGATTCCAAGGATCAATCTTCAACGGATGATCCGGAGGCTTCCTTCGAGCAAACCGGTCAAACCAAAACTATTTCCGGACGTACCTGTGAGTTATGGAAAACCACGGATGATGATAAAACCATCGAAATGTGGGTAGCCCCGAATATGGGGACATTTATGATGCCCGATGCATCCCCCAGCGGATATTCGGAGGGACAACCGGAATGGATGAAGAAGATCAGGGAGGGAAATTTCATGCCCCTCGAGGTAGATGTGGTAAAAGGCGGTGAATCCCGGCAGGTGTTAAAAGCTGAAGATATTGAAGAGAAATCCCTTGCCGATCAACTCTTTACCATTCCTGATGGCTACCGTGATATGTCCGGCATGATGAAGATGATGCAAAATCAGCAATGAACCTTAATTTCTCTGCATAAATCAACTTGAGTACACTATGCATTGTACCGTTCCCGATTATTTTTGGGTGGGGAGCGTAAGACTGAGCTTTTTCGGTTTGAATTCGAAGCAGCTCTTCAACCACCGACATCTCCCCAAAAAAATAAGAGTCCAATTTGTGGAGTAATTTTTGGGATTTCTGCAAAGCTCAATCATTTTTTACACTACTTATTGCTTTCTTGCAGTCGAGTCTGGAGACTCTTAAGGTAATCATCACCAGTCTGGAGACTGGCGACAGGAGTTTCACGGGTATATAAAATTTGTGATTTCCACCGTTTGGATGGTGAGCGTCCGTTTTGCATTACGCTGCAGAGCGTCGTAACGAGTAGGGTATCCAATCCAATGAATTTAAAAAGGCTTCATTCCTTTTAGGAATGAAGCCTTAAAACTGATTACTGTTTTACTGATTACTGATCACTGTAATCACTTTATTTCCCAGGTTTCGGGGCCGCGTAACAGCTCGTCCAAATCTCCTTCGCCTTTGCGTTCTACGGTTTCTTCGACCTGTGCGTTGACGCCGTCTTCATAGGTCGGGCGTTCCACATCGAATAATACACCGAAGGGGCGCGGGAAATGCTCTTTGTCCGGCTCCGGATCATCAAAGAAACGAGACAGCAGCTGTGCTTTCGTCGTATCTTTTTCGTCATGAATCCAGAGATCGTCTTTGCTAACTCCATCTTCATTCAGGGAAACAATTTCAGGGCGAAGTCCATCCAGGCGAATACCTTTATCTTTGTCTTTACCGTAAACCAACGGTTTTCCATCTTCCAGGTAGATCGCTTCGCGCGGACGTGATCGCTTATCCGTGAAGAGTTCAAAAGCCCCGTCGTTGAACACAATGCAGTTCTGGTAGATTTCCAGCATGGAAGTTCCCTTATGCTCATGTGATCGCTCCAGCATCTTGTTCAGGTGACGTGGGTCGCGGTCCATGGCACGGGCCACAAATGTACCATCTGATCCCAGACTCAGGGCCACCGGGTTGAATGGGTGGTCGATAGAGCCGTAGGGTGAGGATTTAGTTACCTGGCCTTCGCGGGAAGTCGGGGAATACTGCCCTTTGGTCAATCCGTAAATCTGGTTGTTAAACAGTAACAGGTTCACATCCACATTACGGCGCAGTACCTGTACAAAGTGGTTGGCCCCGATTGAGAGTGAATCGCCGTCTCCTGTAATGATCCACACGCTCAATTCCGGCCGACTCACCTTCAGACCGGTTGCAATAGCCGGGGCACGTCCGTGAATGGAGTGCATCCCAAAGGTATCCATATAATAAGGGAAACGCGATGAGCAGCCGATACCGGAAATAAACACGATATCTTCCTTCGCCACACCAATATTCGGCATCACTTTCTGCACCTGTTTAAGGATGGTGTAGTCCCCGCAACCCGGGCACCAGCGCACATCCTGGTCGGATGCAAAATCCTTACTGCTGAGTTTTTCAGCTCTGCTTTTAGCTTTCCCGTTAACTTTCTTGTCCTGTACGGTTGTTGTTTTTGATGACATAATTTTCGTACTGTATTAAAAAATTTCTTCTGAACCTGTTAATCTTCCAGCGCTGCGGTTATACGCTCTTTGAGCTCGGCAACGCCAAACGGGCGTCCCTGTATCTTGTTAATACCTTCAGCGGGAATCATAAATTTATCCCGAATGATTTTAACAAGCTGACCGTTATTGATCTCGGCCACCATCACTTTATCATATCCTTTCAACAGATATTCCAGATTTTTGGGGAAAGGATTCAGGTATTGTACATGAATGTGGGAAACGTCTTTTCCTTCCTGGCGCAGCTCATGTACGGCTGTTCTCAAGGCTCCATAGGTTGAACCCCATCCTACCACAGCAAGTTTACCATTCTCGGTGCCATTATCAACTTCCTGCAGCGGAATGAAATCAGCAATCTTGTCGCATTTGGCCTCACGCATTTTAACCATTTTCTCATGGTTATCAGGATCATAGGATACATCACCGGTCAGATCCTCTTTCTCCAGTCCACCTACGCGGTGTTCAATACCGGCAGTTCCCGGTACCGCCCACGGGCGCACATAATTTTCGTCGCGCACATAGGGCAGGAATTTTTCTGCTGAACCGTCGCCATTACTACTGCTGCTGCCATTACGCGCTGGCTCAAAACGTGCTTTTATTTCAGCTAAATCTTCTGATTGTGGAAACTTCCAGGGTTCGGAACCATTGGCAAGATATCCATCCGATAAAAAGATCACCGGAATCATATGCTCAACCGCAATACGGCAGGCTTCAAAAACCATATGGAAACAATCAGCCGGTGAGCGCGGAGCAACCACGGCAATTGGGCTTTCCCCGTTACGACCATACATTGCCTGCATCAGGTCGGCCTGTTCCGTTTTGGTGGGCATTCCGGTCGATGGTCCGGCACGCTGGATATTCAGGATTACGAGCGGCAATTCCAGCATCATGGCCAGACCGATCGCTTCACCCTTCAGGGCGACACCGGGACCCGACGAACTGGTGATCGCCAGTCTTCCGCCAAAAGCAGCCCCGATCGCCGAAGTTACGGCTGCGATCTCATCTTCTGCCTGGAACGTCTTCATCCCAAAATGCTTCAATGCTGAAACGCCGTGCAAAATATCGGAGGCCGGCGTAATGGGGTAGGATCCGAAAAAGAGTTCCAGCCCACTCCGCTTGGTAGCGGCCGCCAGGCCGAGCACTGTAGCTTTGTTACCGGTGACATTACGATAGGTCCCGGGTTCAATGGAGGCCTGCTCCACGGCATAGCGCGAAGTAAACTCTTCGGTGGTTTCCCCGTAGTGGTAGCCGTCTTTCAACACTTTGATGTTCGCTTCTGCTACCTGTGGTTTATCCTTGAATTTTTTATTCAGAAAATCGATTGTGGAATCGAGGGGACGCTCAAACATCCAATACAGCAACCCGAGCACAAACATGTTTTTACTGCGATCCACATCTTTGGTGCTCATATCAAAGTCGGAGAGGCTTTCCCGGGTGAGTTTGGTAATATCGATCTCAACCACGGTGTAATCTTCCAGGCTCCCGTTTTCGAGCGGGTTATCATCACGCTCATATTTAGCCAGGCCCAGGTTCCGTTTATCGAAACCGGAGGTATTGGCAATAATAATACCCCCGCCCTTTAAAAATTTAAGATTCGCCTTAAGCGCGGCAGCATTCATGACTACCAGCACATCGACAATATCGCCGGGCGTCATTATTTCTTTACTTCCGAAATGAAGCTGAAAAGACGACACCCCGGGGACCGTTCCGGCGGGAGCGCGAATCTCGGCGGGAAATTCGGGCAGCGTGCGGAGGTCATTCCCTTCAAGCGCTGTAGTGTTGGTAAATAGTGACCCGGTTAGCTGCATACCGTCACCGGAATCACCAGCAAATCGAATAGTAACTTCTTCCTGGATCTGGTGTTTATGACTCATGACAGAGGGGATAGATTAAGAATCTTAATTGCATTTAATAGTACTGCCTTCATTTGTTAGAGCAGTCTGGTTAAAATATTTTCTTTATTAACGTGTAAACAAAGCTTATCCGTATTCAATAGGGCAATTTCGTAAATTAGAATTTAAATGTAAACCGTTGGTTTTTCATAAAAATAAGATGTTAATAATATGGAATTTAAGCTAATAAAAGACGATAAATGCATCCCTAATTTCGTACCTTTAGGTCTTTAAATTTGCTCGCGTTTCGCGTCCAATTCTTTATAGGCTTTATCACATACATTTTCCACTTCACTCAATAGCGGACCCAGTGAATCCAGTTCTTCAGCATTCTTGGCATTTGATTCAAGCGTTCGAATGGTCGTTTCCAGTTCCTGAATTCCCATGTAAGAAATGGTCGGTTTTAACTTATGCGCTTCTTCCCCCAATTTTTTCCAATCTCCCTTTTCCAAATACTTTTTCATATTGGTGATATTCTCAGGAGCCTGGTCAAGAAACATTTCAATGAGTTCTTTCATCATTTCCGTATCACCGGCCGAAAGGTCTTCTAAATAATCCAGGTTCGTAACTTCTTCATTATTATTCATTCGAAATTTTTAATTTTGTAGCTCAAATTAATTTGCATAAATCTTTTCTTACCTGATTATATTAAACCAGCCTGATCTATGCCACTTTTGTTTTTGGATCTTGGGAAGGTTCTTTAACAGAACCCGGATTATTCACCAAGAAATTTGGTGATGGACAACCCCGCCCCGAAAGTGTTCGGAATCGGGACAAGGGCTGGAATAGTAAATGAGACGTATTTAGATACGTTGAATGCATTATTTCAACTTTAAGAAGACTTTGCAAAACCGGTCTTTTGTCCAATATCTTCCCGAAAGTTTTCGGGAGAATTTAAAATCCTCATCCCGACGTGTCGGGACTCCGGTTTTAAATTCACTCAAGCTTTGATCTTGACCAAAATCCCTGGTTTTTCAAAGCCTTCTTTAACGCAGCCCACCGGCAAATTTCGCAACACATTCACTATATCAAAATCCGAGACATAGATAATTTTACACAAATAAAATATTTTCAATAATTTAATGCGTTATTCACCATCTAATCGTGAATAATCCGGGTTAATAATCTGTTAGAAAATGAAGGCTTGGGAGCCTGTCGGACTTATGATAATTTACTGCGAAAATCCCGGATTTGGCCAGCTTTTGTCCCGAAAACTTTCGGGATTTTCTCGCTACAATTCCCTAAGTCAGACTCCTCTAAGATAAGAATTTACTCCCATTCTATAACCTGATTTCCAATCGGAGATTACCACTCTTTGTAATTAATTCAATATTAAACTAATTTAGTCCGGAAAACGTTAATATACCTGATTTCAACGAAATACTATTGAACGGATAGAATCGGAATCTAAATAAAAACGACAAACACCATGCATTCTTCCACTTTGTTTCAGGTACCGGCTTGGATTTTGTTTATCGGACGATTGTTGTATGCAATTTCTGTATTCATCCTGGGAAACGGGAATTTATTTCAGGCTAAACAAAAAATTGCCTATGCTGAATCGAAAAATGTACCCGGCGCCTCCTTCCTGGTCCCGCTGAGTGGTCTGTTGATTGTTCTGGGGACCATCAGCATTGCCATTGGGTGGTTTGCCCAGATCGGGGCGCTAATGCTGATTGTATTTTTAATTCCCACATCCATCATGATGCACGATTATTGGAACCTGGAGGATGCACAGCAAAAAATGAATCAAAAAATTCACTTTTGGAAAAACATTGCCTTATTGGGGGGAGCATTGATAATCCTTTATTTTGGGGCCGGACCGATAAGTATCCATTAAACGGATTTTGCGGTTAGAAGTATGATTATTAGTTATCTGCATTCATCCACCGCTATCCTGGTAGTGAGAGGTGAGTTCATAAAGCTTATGATTAATAATTACCATCAACAATCTTCGCCCCATTTAAATCGGTTCCTCTAACCGCACAATGCATTCCATTAACTCAAATTTTACGCTCAATTATTATTATATGGAACACGACAAAGGGATTCATCATATCACCGCAATTGCCGGAAATCCCCAGCAGAATTATGATTTTTATACCGAAACATTGGGACTTCGAATGATCAAGAAAACGGTCAATTTCGATGATATTGGTACCTTTCATTTCTATTTTGGGGATGAAATGGGCACGCCGGGAAGCATACTTACGTTTTTCCCCTGGCCCCGTATTAAACAGGGGCGGCCTTCGCGTGGACAGGCCGTGGCCATTTCATTTTCTGTGCCTACCCACTCATTCCCGTTCTGGCAGGAGTGGTTGAAGAAGAAAAACACCAAGTTTGTTGAACCCTTTGAGCGCTTCGGCAAAAAAGTGCTCGGCCTGCGGGATCCCGACGGACTGCACCTGGAACTGGTTGAAGATCCGAATGCAGATGATGTGGAAGGTTGGGCGGGCGGACCGATCCCGCCAGAACATGCCATTCGTGCCTTTCACGGGGTCACGCTGGCCGAAGAATACCTGGCGCCGACCGGTAAAATCCTGGAAAAAGTGTTGGGTTTTGAGTTCGACTCGAAGGAAGATGACCGGTATCTCTACCAATCCAATGCACGTTTCGGATCGGTAGTGGAGATAATTGAACATGCCGATCTCAAGGGGAAAGCCGGCAAGGGAACGGTTCACCATGTGGCCTTCCGGGCAAAGGATGAAGATGAACAATTTGCATTGATGGAGCAACTCGATATTCAGGGCATTCAAACCACAGAGATTATCGACCGCCAGTATTTTCGATCTATCTATTTTCACGAACCCGGGGGCGTTTTATTCGAAATTGCCACCGATGGACCGGGATTTGATATCGATGAATCCAAAGAGCACTTGGGCGAAGAATTGAAACTGCCGTCCTGGCTGGAATCCAAGCGTGAAAGAATTCAACAGGCGTTACCTGACCTGCAAACTTAAACCATCAGTATTACCATGAGTTTACGTACCGTTAAAAAAATCGCCAATAGTCAACAATCCCAAATGGGGGCAAGTGTGTTTTACCAGCCCCTGCCGATCCCGGGACTCGATTCCGTGGACCCGTTTCTGTTGCTGCACCACTGGGGACCCAATACCTACGAATCGGGCGACCAGGTAATGAATTTTGATGCCCACCCGCACTGTGGGTTTGAACCGGTCACCTTTGTGTTCGAGGGCGAAGTATTTCACCGCGACTCCACCGGGGAACACAGCGTGATTCGCGATGGCGGCATACAGTGGATGACGGCCGGAAAGGGTATTGTGCATGCCGAAGGCCCCTCGGAACAGTTTAAAAAAGATCCCGGCACACTGGAAATGATCCAGCTCTGGATTAATCTGCCCAAAAAATTCAAAGGGGTTGAACCACGGTACCAGGGGTTGCAGAAATCGGAGATCCCCAGCCAACAATCAGAAGACGGTAAAGTTACCGTTCATACATTCTCCGGTTCCTGGAACGGTATCGTAGGTCCCGTAGAATCTATCACCGGCATCCGCTCACTTACGATGGACTTTGAGAAAGGGGGAGAACTAACGCTGGATGCCAAACCCAAGCGTGCTCCAATGATTTATGTTTTAAAAGGGAATCTGAGTGTAAACGGTTCAACTGCCGGAACCCATCAATTGATTACTTTCAAACATGATGGCAACGGAATAGAGCTGAAAGCCGATGAATCCACCGTTCTCTTATATGTCGAAGGCGATCCCATCAACGAGCCGGTTGTGCAGCACGGTCCCTTTGTGATGAATACACAGCAGGAAATTTACCAGGCCATGCGTGATTATCAGGAGGGTAAAATGGGCGTATTGGAAGGGTAGCACATAGGCACATAGGCACATAGGCACATAGGCACATAGGCACATAGGCACATAGGCACATAGGCACATAGGCACATAGGCACATAGGCACATAGGCACATAAAAACTATTTTTTTATGTGACTTAAAATCTAAAAATATTCATTAGATATTTTCATTTTACTATTAGTTCACTTTTCTTGTAGCGATAGAAAATAAATTGCAGGAATTGAAGAATATGATTTATATCGTTATGGGTGTTTCGGGAGCCGGTAAAACCCTGATTGGTCAAAAATTGGCGGATCAATTGGATTTGCCATTTCATGATGCCGATGAATTTCATCCCCCCGAAAATATCAAGAAAATGGAATCGGGGCAGCCGCTTAACGACGACGACCGGCGTCCATGGCTACTGGCGATGGCCTCCCAAATGGAACCCTGGGAACAGGAGGGTGGGGCGGTATTAGCCTGTTCGGCGCTCAAAAAATCATATCGCCAATTGATGAAGAATAATACTTCGGCTGATATCCAGTTCATTTTTTTGAAAGGAGAAAAATCTCTGATCCACGAGCGGATGGAACGACGCAGAGGCCATTTTATGCCGCCCGGTTTACTCGATTCCCAATTCGAAACGCTCGAGGAACCGGAACAGGCCCTAATTGTATCTATTGATCAATCACCGGAAGATATTATCAGGGAAATCCAAAGAAATTTATTCCATAAACCCTGATATTTTATCCATATCATCCAGCGCTTGCCCTTATATTTGGTGCTTGCTGCGTTGATTCAACAAAACAAAATAGCTCTAATTCGCCCAAAACGGATGAAAATAAGCCGATCTAGTTATTACCATTAAGTTCATTAAGTCTTTCTAAAGAAGGCTTTGAAAAACCAGGGATTTTGGTCATCCCGAATACTTTCGGGGTGAGTGAATTTAAAACCGGAGCTTATTACCTATAAGTGAGGATTTTAAATTCACGAAAATGCAAATATTGGACAAAAGACCGGTTTTACAAAGCCTTCTCTAAAGTAAGTACGACATTTTGCAAGATTAGAGGGCATTGAAAAATTAATCTTTAAAATAATTCGAGAAAAGCTTTTACTCAACCCTGACAGGGTTCTGAACCCTCTCAGGGTTTATTTTGGATCTTCAACTTCAACTGTCCGTCTCAACCTGAATACCCAATCGCTCCATTTTGCGGTACAGGGTCGATGGATCGATACTCAGCAGCCGGGCAGCTTCCGTTCGGTTGCCATCAGTTCGGCGCAGCACATTCTCAATATGGTGTTTCTCAAACGATTGTACCGCATTATTCAACGATTCATGATCAAAAACCTGCTCATCCGATTTCACGTTTTGAATACCGGGGGGCAAATCCTCTACTTTTATATAGTCATCATCTCCCAGCAAAATGGCCCGTTCAATAACATTTTCCAGCTCCCGAACCTGTCCTTTCCACTCATACGACATCAGAAGCTTCATGGCCTCGCTGTCGACCCCCTTGACCATACGATTGAGTTCGCGGTTGTATTTATCCACAAAATGACGAACCAGCAACGGGATGTCTTCGCGTCGTTCGTTGAGTGTGGGTAGGTGAATTTCTACAATATTCAACCGGTAAAACATATCCTCCCGAAAATTCCCTTTTTCAACTTCCTCCGCCAGATTCCGATTCGTAGCCGTAATAATTCGCGTATCAAATTTTTTGGTTTGATTGGAACCAATGGGTTTGACTTCCCGTTCCTGTAGCACACGCAACAAATTAACCTGCACATTCAGGGGAATTTCACCGATCTCGTCGAGGAATAGTGTGCCCCCGCTGGCTGCGATAAAAACTCCATCTTTATCTTCGGTGGCCCCGGTAAAAGATCCTTTTTTATGGCCAAATAATTCAGATTCAAACAAATTTTCGGGAATCGCCCCGCAATTGATAGCGATAAAAGTTTTTTTGGAACGATCGCTGTTGGCGTGAATCGCCCGGGCCACCAGTTCCTTACCGGTTCCGCTTTGTCCCGAAATGAGTACATTGGTGGTGGCGTTACTTACCCGCTCCACCATTTTGTACACCTTTTTCATGGCCTGACTTTCGCCAATGATATGGTTGAAATTAAATTTCTGATCGATCTGCTCCCTTAAATATTTATTCTCCTGGGCCAGCTCCTTCTGCTTCATCAGGTGATCGATGCGCAACACCACTTCATCGAATTCCAGGGGTTTCAGAATATAGTCGGAGGCCCCTTTGCGCAAGGCCTGTACAGCGGTTTCAACCGTGGCATAAGCCGTAATGATAACACACAGGGTCTGCGGAGAAATTTTGATCGCCTCACCCAACACGTCCATGCCGTCTTTCTTCGGCATCATCAGGTCGGAAATTAATATATCAAAATGGGCATTTTCCAGGGCTTCAACGGCTTCTTCACCATCCGCAGCAGTTTGGCACTCGTACCCTTCATCTTCCAACACCAGCGACAGTGAGTCCCTGATTTCCTGTTCATCATCTGCTATTAAAATTTGTCCTTTCATGCGGCACTCGTACTCTTATCAATAGGTAACTCAATCGTAAATGTTGTTCCCTCGCCCTCGGTTGAATCTACATTGATGGATCCGTTCATTTTCGAAATAATACCATGACTTACCGAGAGCCCCAGGCCCGTTCCACTGCCTACATCCTTAGTGGTGAAAAACGGTTCAAATATTCGTTGCTGTACTTCTTTGCTCATCCCCATTCCTTTGTCAGATACTTTGATAATGATGTGATTATTCGAACGAGCGGTATGAGTTATTATTTCCGGTACATCTTCATTTTCGAGCGCATCTACCGCGTTCAAAAATAAATTAACCAGCACCTGGTGGATATGATCCGGGATACACTTTACTTTTGGCAGATCTTTATCCAGGTCCAGTTTAAACCGAACATCACGGCATCGTGCATCGTGTTTCAGCAGTCCTACCGCCGATTCAATAATATCGTTGACTTGGGCCCGGGTGATATCTGCGCTGGCCGGCCGCGAAAAATCCACCAGATCCCGCACAATTTTGGTAATGCGCTTGATATGTTCCCGTACTTTTTTCAGCTGAACCTGTATAAATTCATCATCCGTTTTACGCTGCAACACCTGTACCAGCGAAGAAATAGCCGTCAGGGGATTTCCCACTTCATGGGCCACACCGGCCGCCATATGCCCGACCGTTGCCAATCGTTCCGACCGCTGAAACTGTTCATCCCGGAGCCGCAACTCGGTGACATCCCGCATAATCACCGACCGGCCTTCAATTTTATCGTTTTCGTCGCGTAATACCGTAACGGATAGAATAACTTTTTTGCGCCGGCCGTCTTTGTCAATCCGCTCGGTTTCATAACTGCTTACATATCCTTTTTCCCGGAGTCCGTGAGCAATACACTCCAGCTCCCTGGCTTCCAGCAAATCATCCGGAATAATGGTCTCCACGGGTTTACCGATGATCTCATCCCTTTTCCACCCAAAGATCTGTTCCGCTCCATTATTCCAGGAAGTGATAAAATTTCGGGTATCCATCGTGAATATCGCATCAGCCGAACTTTCGATGATATCCCGGTAACGGCGCTCTTTAATCTCAAGCTTTTCTTCGTATAGTTCACGGTATTGATACACCGTCCATGCCGCCCAGATCATCAATAGTAAAGAGCTGATAATCCCCCGGCTGAAGTGAAGCCACCTCAACTGCCGGATGGAAATATCGGCAAAAAGCGTTTTTTCAATGATCTCAAACGCGCCGAATATTACGCCAACGATTATGATTGAAGTAAAAAGCAGGTACCCAAAGTGAATCTGCTTCAGAAACTTTCTGAGTTTTAATTGTGCCATATGCGATTATATTCAACTCCCATGACGTAGGAAAATATTGAATTAAGATAACAAACCCTTAATTTTTTTTACGAATACCCCTACTTAAAGAATTTTTTTACCAAATTCACTCGACTTTACCCATCTGAGACCTGTAATCACCTGACTTTCCCCCTTTTACGGGATTTATCTGATCATGTTCTCCACAAATAACAACTGTTTTAACCCGGATTATTCACCAAGAAATTTGTTGGTGGGCAACCCCGATGGGATTCGGGACAAGGGCTGGAATAGTAAATGAGACGTATTTATATACGTTGAATGCACTATTTCAACTTTAACGCAGTCCACCAGCAAATTTCGCAGCTCATTCTCTATATCCAAATCTGGGCTATCGATATTTTCTGACAAATAAAATATTTTCAATAATTTAGAGGGCTTTGCAAAACCAGGGATTTTGGTCAAAACCCGAATGATTTTAAAACCGCAGCTTATTTTAAAATATCTTCATTCAGTCGATCAAACTGGTCGAAGGCCCGGCTGTGAGAAAAACGAATAGCGAGAAAAACGGACAAAATCGTGCCGGCAAAAATGGCCAGAATAATCATGATCTGGTATTTTATGGCCGTAAGTGGCGAGTTGCCTCCCAGGATCTGTCCCGTCATCATCCCGGGCAGGGAAACGAGTCCGATGGTGGCAATGGTAGCCAGGGTAGGATTAGCGGCTTTTTTCAAGGCTTCGCGGTAGAATGGAAACAGCGCTTCGGTACGGGTCGCCCCGCTGGCCAGGTAAAAATGATATAAATCGCGCTGATCCTTCAGGCTGTAAAAGAAGGCGTTGATCCCGATCACATTACTGCGCAAACAGTTGCCAAGCAGCATGCCCGTGATGGGAATGGCATACTGAGCCGTCAACACATGGGGCAACCGGATCACAATTTCCAGGAAGAAAAAGTCGATCACAATGATGCCGATAAACGTGGCAAAAAATATGGGGATGAATAAGGGTGCCCGTTTCAATTCACTGCGATCGGTCGTGGCCAGGTCTGCTACAATGACCATAATAACGATCCACGCCAGGTTCAGCCAGGCGTTATCGAATTTGAACAAATACTCCAGGTAATAACCAACAAATAAAAGCTGCAGGGTCATTCGTATAGTGGCAATACCCAGCTTTTTCACCAATCCGGTTTGATAGTATAGCAGAATAGCGGCGGGTATTAACAACGCCAGGTAACCTATTCCGAGTTGTAACCAATCAATTTGAATGATGTGCATTACGCCAAATGAATTACATTATCGGTTTGCTCAACCCATTCGGGATCGTGTGATGTCGACAGAATGGTTCGATCGGGGTTGCTAAATAACAGATTCATCACTTTACGCTTGGAAGCCGGATCCAGGGAGGCTGTGGGTTCATCCAGTAAAAACAGGGGCCTGTTTAGCAACAGACACAATGCAATACCAATACGCTGTTTTTGTCCGCCTGACAAATCACGAAATGACTTATCCAAAATTCCATTATTGAGCGCCATCTGGGACAGCAGGTCTTTCAGGGAATCATCAGTAGGAGCCTCAGATTCATTGGATTTAAAAGTGAAAGGAAAGTTAAGTACATCCCGAACCGATCCCATTCCCACCTGGGCATCCTGCGGTAGCCAGGCGATCTGTTTTCTGATATTTGAAATACTTTCTGCATTCAACAGCTCGTCATTGAAGTATATGTTTCCCTGATTGGGTTGCTGAAAACCCATACACAATCGCAATATGGATGTTTTCCCACTCCCGGATGGACCCTCCAATACCGTCTTACTACCCGGCTCAAGTTCAAACGACAGGTCGTCTAAAACCTGCTCCTCACCAAAGCGCAAAGTTACATTTTCAAAGCGGATCATACGGTTGGGTACGGGTTAACATTGGCTTCATTATTCATAGCTGTAAAGAATGAAGGAAGTAACTTTCAGATAAGAATCCAAATAAAGAAAGGAAAAAGATTATTGCTGGAAGGGAAGAATTTCTAACTAAATCAGATGGGCAGAAACAACAAAAGCTCGCTTGGCGCGAGCCCTTTTTCAATCAACTATTATTAATGTAAGGTAAATAGGTAACATGATGCAAACTTATCTTATTCAAGGGCACTAATATATAAGTAATATTATTCTTTATATGATTAATAGTAGATTTATATTCAATTATTGTTTAGTAGTGAAACATTGTAATCCATACCTTTATAGGGGTTATTATAATTCCTAATTGCAGAAATCCCTCAAAATTTAAAAATTGGCTCGTGGATTTATTCTCATTTCCAGTCCCCCAACATCCGTCGTAATACAACAATCTGCCCTACATGATAGGCATTATGATCGGCAATCAACATGGCCTCACGGAGCAGTGTTTGTCCATTTCCATGGGGGAAGGGCTGGTATAGATCTATATTGGAGTCGGACACCATATCGATCATATCCTGGTGATCTTTGTGAATTTGATTGATGCACTTCTCCCACGCTTCGTCATTTTTGGGTGCTAATTCCTTGGGCCAATATCCATCAGGCCATTGGGGAGATTGATATTCAGGATTACGGCTGAATTCCACGATATCGTATTGAGCAATACGTAAATGTTCCACCAGCTGCCAGATGCTATAAGGCAGATGATCGGGTTTAATGCCTCGATTTTCTTTGGAGAGTCCCTTTATAGCTCCATCTATTCCTATATGGGCGTTGCCTCTCTCCAGCAAATCGATTACGTGTTCACGCACATCTTTTTGGTTGTCCATGGAAAAAGCCTCGATACCTTTTATTACTGTTAATAATGATCTATAGCAATAACAGGTTTATCGGAAAGTGAGTTCAAAAAGGAGGGTCGTGGTTATAAAATTTTGAGGAGGGCAGATACAATAAAAGCCCGCTTGGCGCGAGCTCCTTTTTTCAATCAACTATTATTAATATAAGGCCTTTTGGGTATGCGAAACAAATGAATTTTTTTATAACACCCTAACAGTAATTAATATATAAGTAATAATAATTAATAGGTGATTAATTATTAATTTTAGTAGTTCAAAAATGATTCTAATAAGTCAGTGAAGGGTTAATTAAAAATAAAACTTCGCATCAGGAAGTTTATTATGACAGTCTTATTCTTGAAAAATGTCCATTTACGGATAACTTCTCAAAAACTTATCCCAACCGTTACTTTCATCAATCCACGATCGGGAGCGGAGCTCCCTTACAGCCTTCATAAAGACTACCCTTAATCAAGAATTTCTCAACTTCTCAACTTCTCAACTTCTCAACTTCTCAACTTCTCAACTTCTCAACTTCTCAACTTCTCAACTTCTCAACTTCTCAACTTCTCAACTTCTCAACTTCTCAACTAATAAACCTCCCCA
>Ga0102944_1001536_pt1 | contig 15124 bp, 11 predicted proteins | sample SalPonD_shore_MG_FD_78172 | JGI IMG/M metagenome (GOLD analysis project Ga0102944, IMG submission 78172) | Salt pond soil microbial communities from South San Francisco under conditions of wetland restoration - Salt Pond MetaG... | ecosystem: Environmental > Aquatic > Marine > Intertidal zone >...
CCACCCCGGCCCCGCTCGGCGCCGGCGGGAAGAAGCCCAGCCGGCACACCGCATTGATAATGCTCTCCCCCTGCTGCAGTCCCTCGCCCGCGAAGCTGCGGGTGGTCTGGAAGTGGACCTCCTCACGCGCGGAGCGGGTGCCTTCGGTCACCAAGGCGAACACGCCAGCCATGAGCACGGCGATGGAGGCCAGGACCACCAGGACGGTGATCAGGGCCACGCCACCCTGCGGATGCCCTAGGGGATATTGGGAAGCGGTACGGTCCATTCCACCACCTGCCACCGGTATTGCTGCTGTTGGCTGTTCAGACCCACGCCCCCCGTTACCTGGAGGTCGGAGTCCTGGTAATTGATGGGGCTGGAGGTCACGGTCTGCCCGCGATGCTTGCTCCCCACCTGCACCACCATCCCCACCTTAAGGACGTCCGGCAGGGTGTCGTCGGCCCCTGCGGGAAGGTTGCCCGGATTGGAGAAGGCAAGGCCCCCGGCCGAGGTCTGGAAACCGAAGCGGACCTGGAGATCCTGGACGCATTCCACGGCCGGCTGCGGCGTGGCGCCACCGTTGGTGTCCTGGTACTGCAGATCGGGGGTTCCCTGGGCGCAGTCGCCGCAGCCCGTCCCATTGCAGGCGGCGCTGAGCTGATACTGGCGCTCGTAGTAATCGGGGTTGAGCCGGGTCACGAAGAAGATCTTGGTGGTCTTCAGGCTAACGCCCATGCTGCCGAGCTGGCCCTCGGTGATGTACTCCCGCGAGGGGGCCAGAACAACCCCGTTGGTCCCAGCCGGTACGCCGTTGACAGTTTCCCCCGACTGCAAAATTCCCACCTGGCCCGCCTCCTGCCCGGTACCGTCAGTGCGTCCGGTCATGGCGGTGGAACGGATGGTGATGCTGGTCGGAGTCCCGGCCACGGCATTGTTGAGCCCACCCTCGGGCAGACCGAAGCCCGCGGAGGCGAGGTCCCGGCGGACCTGCACCAGGCCGGTCCGGGCCTCGAAGCTCCGGGAGCTCAGGGCGGCCTGCTCGCCGCTCGTACCCAGGAAGTGGATGAACGTGCCGAACACGGCGCCCAGGAAGATGCCCACGATCACCATGGCGATCAGCAGCTCTACCAGGGTGAAGCCCCGGGCCGCGGGCCGGATGCAGGGAGTCTGCCGGGTCATGGCATGGGCCCGTTGCGCTGGAGGGTTCGGGTGGCGGAAAGGGTGGCACCAGAGGGGCCCTGCCAGGTACCTCGCAGGCGCATGATACGGCTGTACACGTTGCCGGCGCTGTCGGTCACGCCGACCACCGCCCGCGCCACCGACACATTGATCCCCAACTGCGGCCGGTCGAAGTTGTTCCATTGGGTATAGCCGACGCTATCCAGGTTGCTCATGCCCTGGTTGAACGAGGAGTAGTTCTGCGCCGTGCTCCAGACCGAGCCCGAAGTGGTATAGGCCAGCCGATCCTCAGCCTGGGTCAAGATGCGCATGACCTCGTCCCGCTGCATGGAGAGGTGGTTGGCGTTGACCCAGGCGAACAGGGACGGCACCAGCATGAGGGCGCCGATGGCAAAGATGGTCAGGGCCATCAGCGCCTCGATCAGGGTGAATCCGGAAGCCCCCTGCGCCCTAGTTGCAGTTGCTGCCATTGGGGACCCCTTCCCGGATTCGGCCGGTGCTCGATACCACCAGGCAGCGCCGATTCCCACCCGCCGTCAGGAATATGCTGCCCGAGCTCCCGGATACCTGCCCGGCCTTGTTGAAGAACAGGCCGTTATTGACCAGGTTGCTGGTGGTGCTGGCGGTGTCGAAGCTCACGTAGCGGTGAAGGTCCCGGCTCCAGACCTGGGATAGCTCGCCGGCGTCGGTAGCGCTGGTGGCGGTGCTTCCGGTGCACATCTCGCCGTCGCTGTCGCAAAACCGCATCAGCCGTATCCGGTTGTTGGCCGTATCCAGGCGGATGCCGTAGACCCGCGAGGTGCAGCCGCCGGGCACGTGACTGGCGGTGCACGCCACGCCCGGCGGGCAACCACAGGCCAGCCCGCTCTGGATGGAGTGCGAGCGCGCGGCAGACATGGCCGACTTCAGGAACATGACGCCTTCTTTCAGCCCGTCGCGCTCCTGCCACTGGGTGTAGCTGGGCCAGGCGATGGCGGCCAGTATGGCCACAATGGCGATGGCCACCATAAGCTCGATCATCGAGAATCCCCGCTCGGCCACCGGCTACTGCTCCTTCCGGTACAGGATGCCGGACTCCAGCTGCTTGGTCTGTTGCCGAAGCTGCTTGATCTCGCCAGTGCTGGGCTGGGTCAGGGTGTTCAGCTCGCCCTCGCGGTTGCCGCTGGAGCCGACATAGCTCTGGCCCACCGGCGGCACGCCCTCGCCCAGGGATATCCCGGTCTCGATGGTGGCTTCGCCACTGTTTATGGTGGTGCCGCCGGCGCTGAGGAATACCGGCTGGGGCGGCGCCGTGCCGGTGCGGTAGTCCACGGCGTGGGAGATGGTGCTGCCGCCCGGCGTGCACAGACCGGTGGCCGGCGTGAATCCGGCCACGTTGACCAGACCGCCCAACACCGCCGGCTGGCTGAACACTCGCTCGCCCCCGGTGAACTCCCAGTACCAACCGCCCGCGTTCCTGACCGCGTCGCGCACCTGGGACGGGTCGTTGGCATTGCACGCGGTGCTCAGGCTGCTGGGGCAATTGCTGTACTTCACGGCCTTGACGTCCTTGACCACCAGCTCCGAGCCGTCGGGGCAGCTGGTGGATCCGCCATTGTTGGCGGTAGTGTAGAAGCTGCTGCCGCAACGGCACTCATAGGAAACCGGCGTGGCCTTGACCACCACATCATCGGTCTTGGCCAGGTCGCTGGTCACGGTCACGTTCTTCGTACTGCAGTTGGCGTAGGTTTCACCGCCCTCCTGGCCGTCGCCGTCGCCCCAGCAGCTATCCACAAAGCCGAAGGAGTACTGGCTGTCCGTGGTGGTCTTGTCGTCGTCGCTGAAGAAGCGGCCGGTGGCGCCGTAGATCCAGAGGTTGTCGTCCGGATCGAAGGCGGCGCCCGGAGCGGCGAAGAAGGGACGGTCGGTGGAGGAGCCGATGCGGGCGGCCAGGCTCAGGTCCCAACTGGAAACCGTGTCCGATAGATGCAGGCGGTACAGCTGGCCGGCGTTGGCAGTCGGACCGCCGTAGGTGCCGAAGTACACCGCATCGGTCAGGTTGTCCTGGTCCGGATCCAGCGGCAGCGACTCGCCCACCGCGGTGGAACCATTGGCAGCATTTCCGCCCTTGAAGTTGGCCGAATCGGTCAGGTCGATGGAGCGCTCGAGGGTCCCGTCGCGAAGGCTGTAGACAAAGACCTTGGGCGTGGCCACTAAGCTCTTGGCTTCCGGACCCAGGGGCCCGCTGCCGAGGACCAGGTACCACTCGCCCTCCTTGGCGTTGGTGCCGCTGCTGTCGCGCCGGACCACCGACGGGTAGGTGAGGGTCAACGAATCGTCGGGCAGGCTCCTCTCCCACAGCAGCTCCGGATTCTCCGGATCGGTGACGTTGATCACGAACACCGAGGAGCTCAGCGTGTCGTCGCTGCCGTCGCCGTCCACGTCGCCGCAGGAGACGGCCTTGCCGCCGAAGCCCATGGTCCCGATCAGCAGGGTCTGCCAGTCGTCCTTGTCGTTGAGGTTGTCGCTGGCCGCATTGGCGGTGGCCGTGTCGACCAGCTGCACCCGGTAGTCAACGGTCGGGATGTTGCAGTCGGCATCCATCTCCCCGTACCACCGCAGGTACGGCAGGGCGTTCTGCGGAATGAAGGACCACGCCTCCGAACCCGGGGTATGGCCGTTACCGTTGAGCGTGGCGGTCTTGGAGCTCGAGTTCACGCCCTTCACCTCACCCGCGTAGAAGGCGTGCAGCATGCCATCGTTGGCGCCGACGAACACCATCGGTGGCCGATCCTGGACCTGGGAAGAGCTGTAGAAATCGTGGTAGCCGATGCCCCCCTCGTTGTTGTAGCTCGACGAGGGGCCCGGGCGCAGGACCCGGGGCGTGGAGGTGACGATGGCGCCGAGCTTCCACACGTCCTCCCCGGAACTGTCGCCGTAGTCGCTGGTGGAGGTATCCTTGGCCTGGCGCTGACGGAAGTCGGCGGTGTTGCCGCCGGGGTTATCCAACCCGCGAATGAACTTCATCAGCTGGGCGGCATTCACCCCGGTGTTGGCGGAATCCCAGTAGGCCGTCATCGCGGAAGCATTGGCGGAGGTGACATCGAAGTCACTCAGGGCGTCATCCGAAGGATCGTCAGGATTCCCCCCATTGAAGTAGATCTCGCGCTCGCTGGAGGAGACCCCGCCGTTGCTGGTGCCCGGCTGGCGCTGGTTGAGCAGGCCGCCGGCCTCCCAAACGGGAGGAACGGCGGTGTTGGCCAGCTTGTCCACCGCCGAGCTGTTCTGGGGCGTCTCGCAGGTATCCGGGATGCTGTCCTTGGCCGTGGACCCGGAGACGGTGCCGTCGTCGGGATAGAGGTAGGCCATCACCTCCCGCGCGCCGGGTTTGTACTCGAACCGGAGGATCTTGTCCTCGTCCAGAACGAGGTCGTCGTCCTCGTTCTTGTCCTCGCGGATGTTGCCCTTGGGGTCGGTCCACAGGGTCCGCAGGTGGCCCCGCCAGGCCAGATTGAAGATCCCGGCGCTACCGTTGACCGTGGTCTCGGGCTGGTAATAGGCCTGCAGCAGGACACCGCCGCTGCGGGTCTGGGAGGAGATGGTTGCCACCGTGGACCCGCTGGAGACGCGGCTCAGAATGCTGGTGACCGCCCGGCGCAGGGCCCCCTCCACCTGATTCCCGGAGCTGGCGCTGAAGTAGTTGTCCGGGATGCCGTTCAGGTCGGAGTCCCACTCGGCGCAGGCGCCGCCGCTGTTGAAGTTGTCGGTCGGGCTCGAGGCAAGACGGCAGGTGCTGCTGTCGTAGTAGGGCACGCCGTCGTTGTCGAGATCGTCAAAACCGCCGGTGACAGCCGCCTTTTTCAGCAGGTCGCTGGTGCTCGAGCTGGAGCCGAACGCGTACAGCGGGTAGGTGTAGATGTTCTGCGTACCGTCGACATCGTTGAGGCCGACGCCGGAGGCCCGGAAGTCGTTGACCCGGGCGTAGAAGGCCACGTCCTCGAGGTAATCGGCGTGGTCGAAGTACGTGGGCTGCCTGTTACCCGTATCCGGGTTGTAGTTGTAGGCCTGCAGCTCGGCCGGCGTATCCTCATCCGCCGTGGGGGCGCCGTCGGTCACGTAGAGGACGAAGTTGTCCTGACAGGACGGGTATTCCCCGGGCGGATCGTAGTAGAGGGGATCCTTGTCCTGTCCGGTGCTCGAGGCGACCGGGTAGTCGTTGTTGTAGCTGGGCCCGGGCGAGGAGATGCTGTCGGGCATCTGGGTGTTGTCGTCGGTCTGGGCGATGTAGCCGCTTAACGACCACAGTGCCTCGGCCAGCGGGGTGTTGCCCGAGGCCTCCCAGCCGCTGGCGCCACCCTGGATGCGGGAGTAGGTGTCGGTCAGGTTGGACTTGCTGATGGGCACCACCATATCCGAGCCGTCGGCGTTCTTGCCGAAGATGGCCACCGCCCACCGGGCCTTGTCGGCCACGTCCTGGAGCACGCCCGTGGGATTCGTAGGCTGCTCGGAGGTGCGGTCGACCTTGACCCCGTCCTCGGTGACGAAGGTGCTGAGGGTGCCGCCTCCACCGCCACTCCATTGGCGCGAGGTGCCGGCGCCGCCGATGAGGGCCTTGCGGCCCACATCGATGCGGGCCATCACCGCCCAGTTGATGTAGTTGCCCGAGTACCAGGTGTCGCCGCTGCTGGTGGTTACCTGGTCGGGGTAGTTCGGGGCGGAAGGATCGCAGGTGGTGGAGGTCTGGGCGTTGGTGGTCCGGCAGTTGTCCTGGGGAGTGAACTCGACGTTACTTCCCGAGCCCGTCTCCTTGTACCAGTAGTCGTTCTGGGCGTAGCCGTAGTATTCGGTGCCGGGATCGTAGCTCCCCTTGCTGCAGCTTCCCCAGTAGTCGCCCCCCTTGCATGGGGTGCCGCTGCTGTCCTTGCGATAGGCGGTCCATCCCATGCTGCCCGAGCTGTCCAGCATGAGGATGATGTTGGGCTTGGGGGACTCGCCGAGGGCCGGGTTGTTGTAGCAGTAGTTGGTCTTGTTCGCCGCGGAGGCGTCCAGGGTCAGGAACAGGGCCGCCAGGAATGCCGCTGCGCCACCAATCAGTTTCCGTTTCATTGCGCCTCCCCCCCTTCAGGCTTGTACGGCAGGACCACCACTCGTTCGGCCAGCCGCCCGGTCCCGGTCACCCGCACCCGCCAGACGTCCCCCAGGTAACCGGGGGCGAAAGGCACCGTTTTGTTGTCGGCCGGGCTGGTCTGGATGACAGTGTCCTCGTTCACGAGGAACCGGGTCCCATCCACAGTGATGTGCTCCTCGCTCACCGAATTCACCGGACCGGTCACGGTCTGCCCGGATGCCGGGCCCGCCAGCCCGAACAGGGCCAGAGCGGCAAGCCATGGAATGATCCGCAATCCTCCCGGAATCCTCATAAGGACCTGTCTCCTGAAGGTGGTGGCAAACCGACTATAGCAAGGAGGTCCCCCGACGTCAGGGCAGGAGTCTTCATGCAAAAAGCAGGCCCTTCCTCGGAGCAGGAGGGCTCGGGGGAGTCGGCACGGGGAAGGACAATATTCGGCCAGGGGCGACGAAATTCGTCGCCCCTCCGCGTTTCAACGGGGCGGGGATTCTCAGGCCTCTTCGGCCTTGCGCAGGGTGATGGGGATGGAGAAGTGGATGCCCTCTTCGGGGCCCTCCAGGTTGCGCGGCGGGTTGCCGCCGAGCTCCCGCAGGCGGTCGATCAGCCCCTGCACCAGCATCTCGGGAGCCGAGGCCCCGGCGGTGACGCCCACGGAATTGCAACCTTCGAGCCAGGCGGGGTCGAGGTCTTCGGCGTTCTGCACCAGGTAGCCGGGGACGCCCAGGCGGCGGGCCACCTCCACCAGGCGGTTGGAGATGGAGCTGTTGGGCGCGCCCACCACCAGCACCAGGTCGGCCTGCTCGGCCAGGGTCTTCACGGCGTCCTGGCGGTTCTGGGTGGCGTAGCAGATGTCGTCGCCGCGCGGGCCGGCGATGGCGGGGAAGCGCTCGTTGAGGGCGCGCACCACGTCGGCGGTGTCGTCCACCGACAGGGTGGTCTGGGTGACGTAGGCGACCTTCTCCGGGTCGGCCACCTCCAGCTGCCACACCTCTTCGGGGGTGGCGATGAGGTGGATGCCGCCGCTCACCTGGCCCATGGTGCCCTCCACCTCGGGATGGTTGGCGTGGCCGATGAGGACCACCTCGCGGCCCTCCTTGTGGTGGCGCACCACCTCGATGTGGACCTTGGTCACCAGCGGGCAGGTGGCGTCGAACACCTGCAGGCCGCGCGCCCGGGCATCCTCGCGCACCGCCTGCGACACCCCGTGGGCGCTGAACACGGCGGTGGCCCCTTCGGGGATCTCGTCCACCTCCTCCACGAAGACCGCGCCCTTGGCGCGCAGGTCCTCGACCACCTGGCGGTTGTGGACCACCTCGTGGCGGACGTAGATGGGTGAGCCGAAGCTCTCCAGGGCGCGCTCGACGATCTCGATGGCGCGGTCGACCCCGGCGCAGAAGCCGCGCGGGTTGGCGAGCAGGATGTCCATGGTTATCCCCCGAGGGGCGAACAGGCGAGCGCCTGCAGCGTATATTTCATGAGCGGGAGCGTCCCGCCCCTAAACCTTTCCCGCAGTAGAACCCCGGGCATGGAGCCAGAGCGGTTTAGGGGCGGGACTCCTCGCGGATCAGCAGGATGACGAGCAGCACTGCCCCCAGGGTAATGCCGCTGTCGGCGACGTTAAAGGCCGGGTAGTGGTAGACCTCGCGCCAGTGGACGTCGACGAAGTCGACCACGTAGCCCACGCGCAGGCGATCGACCAGGTTGCCGGCGGCGCCGCCCAGGATCAGCGCCAGGGCCAGCCGGGTTCCCGGCTCGCGCCGGCCGAGCCGGAACAGCCAGGCCCCCAGGCCGGCGATCACGGCAACCGCAACGGCGGCCAGCACCACCAGCTGCCAGCCGGAGCCCTCGTCGAGCATGCCGAAGGCGGCGCCGCGGTTGTGGGCATGCACCAGGTTGAGCAGACCGGGCACTAGCTCCACCGCCCGGTGCGGCGGGATGAAGGCCACCACGGCCAGCTTGCTGGCCTGATCCAGGGCCACCCAGCCGAGGGCCAGCAGCCAGGGCCAGTACATCAGATGGCGGTCCGCTCTTCGCCGTCGCCCTCGATGTTGGCCACGCAGCGGTCACACAGCTCGGGATGGTCGGCGCTGTCGCCGACGCTGGGACGGCGGTGCCAGCAACGGCCGCATTTCTCGTGGACCGCCACCCGGGCCGCCACCTTCAAGCCGTCCACATCGGTCTCCTGCGCATCCCCCGGCGCCTCCGCCAAGGGATGCACCCGGGCGGCGGAGGTGAGCAGCATGAAGCGGAGCTCATCGCCCAGCTCCGCCAGCCGCTGACCCAGCTCGCCGTCGATGAACAGATCCACCTCGGCATCCAGGGCCGAGCCGATGGTCTTGTCCGTCCGCATGGGCTCCAGCACCGCGTCCACCGCCTCGCGCACGGCGCGCATCTGCGTCCAGCGCTCGCGCAGGGCATCGGCGCCGTCCACCTCCGGCAGCTCGTAATAGGTCTGCATCAGCACGCTCTCGCCGCGCCGACCGGGCATGTGGCCCCAGATCTCCTCCGCGGTGAAGGAGGTCACCGGCGCCAGCCAGCGCACCAGGGCCTCCAGCACATGCAGGGTGGCGGTCTGCGCCGAACGCCGGCCGCGCGATCCGGCCGGCATGGTGTAGAGGCGATCCTTGAGCACATCGTGATAGAACGCGGAAAGCGTCTCGGCACAGAAGTGGTGCACCCGGCTGTAAACCAGATGGAAGGCGTACTCGTCGTAGGCGGCTCCCACCTGCGCCTGCACCCGCGCGGCCTCCGCCAGGATCCAGCGGTCCATCTCCAGCAGTCCGTCCACCGGAAGCGCGTGCTGGGCCGGATCGAAGTCCTTGAGGTTGCCCAGGATGAAGCGCGCCGTATTGCGCACCCGACGATAGTCGCCGGCGAGCTGGTCCAGGATCTCGTCGGAGATGCGGATGTCGCCGCTGTAGTCCTGGGCCGCCACCCACAGGCGCAGGATGTCCGCGCCCAGACGCTCCATCACGTCCTGCGGCGCCACCACGTTGCCGGCCGACTTGGACATCTTGCGGCCCTCGGCGTCCATGGTGAAGCCGTGGGTCAGCACGCCCTTGTAGGGGGCGCGGCCGCGGGTGAGCACCGACTCCAGCAGCGACGACTGGAACCAGCCGCGATGCTGGTCGGAGCCCTCCAGATAGAGGTCGGCCGGCGAGACCAGGTCCTCGCGCTGCTCGAGCACCGCGGCGTGGGACACCCCGGAGTCGAACCAGACATCGAGGATGTCCTCCACCTTGGAGAAGGCCGTGCCGCCGCAGTGGCCGCATGTCTCGCCGTCCGGCAGGACCTCGTCCAGGCCCATCTCGAACCAGGCGTCCACGCCGCGGGCCTCCACCTGTTCGGCGACCGATTCCATAACCGCGGGATCGCGCAGGGGCTCGCCGCAGCCGTCGCAGGCCACCAGGGTCAGCGGCACGCCCCAGTGGCGCTGGCGAGAGATGCACCAGTCGGGCCGGTTCTCCACCATGCCGCGGATGCGGTGCTCGCCGGAGGCGGGGATCCAGCGGGTCTCGCCGATAGCCGTCAGCGCCCGGCCGCGCAGGTCGTTCTCGCTCAGGCTGATGAACCACTGCGGCGTGGCCCGGAACAGCACCGGGGTCTTGTGCCGCCAGCAATGGGGATAGCTGTGCGCCAGCGCCTCGCCGTGGACCAGGGCGCCGCGCTCGCGCAGCAGATCCACCACCAGGTCGTTGGCGGCCAGCGCGTCCTCGCCGGCGAAGTGCTCGGTATCGGCCTTGAAGCGGCCGGCCTCGTCCACGCGGGTATCCACCGGCAGGCCGAAGGTCTTGCCCACCTCGTAGTCGTCCTGGCCATGGCCGGGGGCGGTATGGACGCAGCCGGTGCCGGCCTCGATGGTGACGTGCTCGCCGGGAATCACCGGCACCTGGCGGTCGTCCATGAAGGGGTGCTGCAGCCGCACCCCCTCCAGGTCGCGGCCGCGGCAGCGGGCGAGAACCTCCGGCTCGCCCAGGCCCCAGCGCGCGGCCACGTCGCCCGCCAGCTCCTGGGCCACCAGGTAGTCGGTGCCGCCGCGGCCGCGGATGACCACGTACTCCAGATCGGGGTGCACGGCCACCGCGTGGTTGGCCGGAAGGGTCCAGGGTGTGGTGGTCCAGATGACCACCGCCACGTTGCCGCCGGCCCCCGGGCAGGCGGCCTCCAGCCCTGCCACCACGGGGAAGGCCACGTCGATGGCCGGGTCGGTGCGGTCGTGGTACTCCACCTCGGCCTCGGCCAGCGCCGAGCCGCAGGCCGCGCACCAGTGCACCGGCTTGGCGCCGCGATAGACGTTGCCGGCCTCCAGCACCCGCCCCAGCTCGCGCACGATGCGCGCCTCGTAGGCGAAGTCCATGGTGACGTAGGGGGCCTCCCACTCGCCCGCCACGCCCAGGCGCTTGAACTCCTCGCGCTGGATGTCGATGTAGGTCTGGGCGTATTCCCGGCAGCGGCGGCGGAACTCGGCGGCCGACACCTGCTCGCCGGCCTCGGCGAGCTGCTCCTCCACCTTCTGCTCGATGGGCAGGCCGTGGCAGTCCCAACCGGGCACGTAGGGGGCGTCGAACCCGGCCAGGTGCTTGGACTTGCAGATTACGTCCTTGAGCACCTTGTTCACCGCATGGCCGATGTGGATGCGGCCGTTGGCGTAGGGCGGGCCGTCGTGCAGGACGAACTTGGGCCGCCCCCTGGCCGCCTCGCGCACCTTGCGGTAGGTGTCGTCCGCCTCCCAGCGGGCGAGCTGCTCCGGCTCCCGCTTGGGCAGCCCGGCCCGCATGGGGAAGTCGGTCTTGGGGAGGTTGAGGGTGTCCTTGTAGCTCATTGGCGCATGCCGGGTTTCGGTGCCTGATTGGGTGCCGCGAAAGCGGCGTATGGTAACACTTGCGGCCGCCCCGGGCTTAGTCGGGACGCGGCAGCCCGAAATGGGCCCGCGCCTCGCGCACGTCCTCGGCGATGCGGGCCTTGAGCGCCTCCACATCGGCGAAGCGCTCCTCGGGGCGCAAGCGGCGGTCGAGCACCAGCTCCACGCGGGCGCCGTAGAGGTCGCCGGCAAAGTCCAGCAGGTGGGCCTCCACGCGCACATCGGCGCCGGCGAAGGTGGGCCGGTGGCCGACGTTCACCGCGGCGGGCCAGCCGTCCAGACCCGGGCCGAAGAGGCGCCCGGTGAACACCCCGGCCACCGGCAGGCGACGGTGGTGGCTGTGGATATTGGCGGTGGGGAAGCCCAGCCCGGTGCCCACCCGATCGCCGTGCACCACCCGCCCGCACAGGCTGTAGGGCCGGCCCAGCAGGCGCTCGGCGGCGGCCAGGTCGCCGCCCGCCAGGGCCTCGCGGATGGCGGTGGAGCCCACCACCTCGCCGTCGCTGCCGCGCAGCTCGGCCACCTCCTCGGCGCCGAATCCGGCCTCGGCGCCGCGCCGCCGCAGGTCGGCGATGCCGCCGGCCGCCCCCTTGCCGAAGGCGAAGTCGTGGCCCACCACCACGTGGCGCACGCCCAGGCCGTCCACCAGCACGCGATCGATGAAGGCGTCGGGGCTGAGGGCGGCCAGCGCGCGGTCGAAGCGCAGCACCAGCACCCGGTCCACGCCGAAGCCGGCGAGCGCCTCCACCTTGCCGCGCAGGTCGGTGAGCCGCGCCGGCGCCCGCTCCGGGGCGAAGTACTCCTTGGAATGGGGTTCGAAGGTGACCACGCAGGTGGCCACGCCCAGATCGGCCGCGCGCGCCTGGGCGCGCTCGAGCAGGCAGGCGTGGCCGCGGTGGACGCCGTCGAAGTTGCCGATGGTGGCGACACAGCCCCGGTGCTCGGGGCGCAGGTTGTGGATGCCGCGGATCAGCTGCATGGGCCTTGTCCGGAGGGAAGGCGGGCCGGGGAGAAAGGGGATTACTCTAGTGGCCGCCCGCACGGGCGTCAAAAAGCCGCGCCCGCAGCCAGCGCGGCGCGCGGCGCGCCTCCTCCACCCCCAGCAGCCAGGCGGCGCCGGCGTAGGCGCCGGCGGCAGCCGCCACCACGCCCGCCAGCCACAGCGCCCGCGTCCCCACCGCGGCGGCGTTCCAGGCCGCCGCCGGCGGCGACAGCCACCAGCCGGCCGCCGCCATTGCCGCCACCGCCCCGGCCACCCGCGCCAGATGGCCGGGCCAGCCCGGTTCGGCGGTGTACAGGCCGCGCCGGATCAGGCCGCGCAGCAGCAGACCGGCGTTGAGGAAGGCCGCCAGGCCGGTGGCCAGGGCCAGGCCGGCGTGGGCCAGCGGCACGATCAGCGCCAGGTTGAGCACGACGTTGGCGAGCAGCGCCCAGGCCGCGGCGCGCAGGGGCGTGTGGGTGTCCTGGCGGGCGTAGAAGGCGGGCGCCAGCACCTTCACCCCGATCATGCCCACCAGCCCCACGGCGTAGGCGGCCAGCGCCTGCTGGGTGAGGGCGGCCTGCTCGGCGGTGAAGGCGCCGTACTGGAACAGCGACACCAGGATGGGCCGGCCGAGCAGGATCAGGGCCACCGACGCCGGCAGGCCGATGGTGACGATCAGGCGCAGGGCGCGGTCCAGGGTGCGGCTGAAGGCGGCGTCCTCGCCGCGCCCGGCCAGGCCGGACAGGGTCGGCAGGATGGCGGTGCCCAGGGCGATGCCGAAGATGCCCATGGGGAACTGCACCAGCCGGTCGGCGTAGTACAGGAAGGAGACGCTGCCCTCGGCCAGGAAGGTGGCCAGCACCGTGTCGATGAGGATGGACACCTGGACCACACTCACCGCCAGCACGCTCGGCCCCATAAGCCGCACGATGCGGCGCACGCCGGGGTGACCGGGCCGGAAGCGCGGCCGTACCGCCAGTCCCAGGCGCCTGAGGAACGGCCACTGGAAGACGAGCTGCAGCGCGCCGCCGGCGAACACGCCCCAGGCCAGGGCCTCGATGGGCCGCTCGAAGGCGGGCGCCCACCACAGGGCGGCGGCGATCATGGCCACGTTCAGCAGCACCGGGGTGAAGGCCGGGGCGGCGAAGCGCGCAAAGGTGTTGAGCGCCGCCCCGGCCATGGCCACCAGCGAGATGAACAGCAGGTAGGGGAAGGTGACGCGCAGCAGGTCGGCGGCCAGGGCCAGCTTGGCCGGGTCGTCGCCCCAGCCCATGCCGAACACCGCCACCAGCAGGGGCGCCCCGACCACGCCCAGGACCGTCACCGCGGCCACCACCGCCAGCAGCACCCCGCTCACCGCCGCCAGCAGCTGCTGCAGCTCCGTGGCCGAGCGCTGCTCCCGGTACTCGGTGAACACCGGGACGAAGGCGGGGGCGAAGGCGCCCTCGGCGAACAGCCGGCGGAAGAAGTTGGGCAGCTTGAAGGCCACGAAGAAGGCGTCGGTGGCCATGCCGGCGCCGAACACCCGCGCCACCACCATGTCCCGGACGAAGCCCAGGATCCGCGAGATCAGGGTCATGGCGCCGATGGTGGCGGTCGAGCGGAACAGGCCGGCGGCCAAAGGCGGACTCCCTGGCGGCGGTGGGCAGGCTTTGACAGTCCCCGGCAAAGCGGGGGATAATACGCGTTTTCCCCGAGCCGGGGGAAACGCCCGATTCCAAGCGTTCGAGCCCCAAGCCCGCGGGCTCGACTGTCCAAGGAGGTAGCGAGGTGGCGAATACGCCTCAAGCCCGCAAGCGCGTTCTGCAAAACGAGAAGCGCCGTCTGCGCAACAAGCATCAGAAGAGCCGCATGCGCTCCGCCATCAAGCAGGTGGAGAGCGCCGTGGAGTCCGGCGACAAGCAGGCCGCCGAGGCAGCCCTGAAGCCGGCGGTCAAGACCATTGACCACACCGCCAGCAAGGGCGCGATCCACAAGAATGCCGCCGCGCGCACGGTGAGCCGCCTGACCCGCAAGGTCCAGCAGCTCTAGACGGCTTTCCGCCCGGCCTGTCCCTTTGAGGGGCCGGGCGGCGACGCCTCCTTGGCCGCCCCGCCACTAAACCCGGCACCTCAGGTGCCCGCTCCTCCCGTCGGAGGCAGGTTTAGTAGCGGGGCGCGCTTTTGCGTCCTCCCCCTGCCTCCGGGCCCCGCCCTACCCTACACCACCGCCAGATCGTCGCGGTGGATCAGCTCCTCCGTGTCCAGGTAGCCCAGGATCTCGGCGATGCGCGACGACGGCTCACCGGCGATGCGCCGGATCTCGGCGGCGGCGTAGCTCACCAGGCCGCGGCAGACCTCGCGGCCGTCGGGGTCGATGCAGGCCACCACCTCGCCGCGCTGGAAGCCGCCCTCCACCGACACCACCCCCACCGGCAGCAGCGAGCGCCCCTGCTCGCGGATGACGCGGGCGGCGCCGGCGTCCACGTGGATGCGCCCCTTCACCTGCAGCTGGTTGGCCAGCCACTGTTTGCGCGCCACCAGGGCGTCGCGGCCGGGATGCAGGAAGGTGCCCACCGCCTCGCCGCGGGCCAGGCGCAGCAGCACGTCCGCCTCCTGGCCCGAGGCGATGACCGTGGCCGTTCCCGAGCGCGCCGCGCGCTGGGCGGCCAGCACCTTGGTGCGCATGCCGCCGGTGCCCACCTTGGAGCCGGCGCCCCCGGCCGCCGCCAGCAGCGCCGGATCGCCGGCCTCGCCCTCGCTCACCAGGCCGGCGTGGGGATCCAGCCGGGGGTCGGCCTCGAACAGCCCCCGGGAGTCGGTGAGGATCACCAGCATATCGGCCTCGGTGAGGTTGGCCACCAGGGCGGCCAGGGTGTCGTTGTCGCCGAAGCGGATCTCCTCGGTGACCACCGTGTCGTTCTCGTTGACCACCGGGATCACGTCGAGGCCGATAAGGGCGCGCAGGGTGTTGCGGGCGTTGAGGTAGCGGCGCCGGTCGGAGAGGTCGTCGTGGGTCAGCAGCACCTGGGCGG
>Ga0102944_1001537_pt1 | contig 15118 bp, 13 predicted proteins | sample SalPonD_shore_MG_FD_78172 | JGI IMG/M metagenome (GOLD analysis project Ga0102944, IMG submission 78172) | Salt pond soil microbial communities from South San Francisco under conditions of wetland restoration - Salt Pond MetaG... | ecosystem: Environmental > Aquatic > Marine > Intertidal zone >...
ATATACGCATAAAAGTCGATCAGGCTGGTCAGGTTGTCGAATTGAAGCTCATCATGGACCAGCGAGCGATTGGGGGTAAAACTGAAATTCCAGTTTTGATCATTAAAAAAGAAAAGGGCTGTCTCCTGCGTAGTATTATAAATCGGACGGCGGGATCGAATAATAACCTGTGCATCAAAATTGTAGTTGTCATCCATACTGGTGAGCGTGACCTGGATATCAACGCCAATTTTTTCCTCCTTCTCGAAATTCGCATCGATCCAGTTGTACTGGTTGATATAAGTCTCCAGCTGCTGGGGAAAGTTATCCAAAAAGCCCAGTGAAGTGCTGTTGACCTGACTCCGATCCAGCGTCACATTCGCGTCAATTTCCTGGGCGGCCGCCGGCGTTGGCAATGTTGTCCATAGGACCAGCAATACTGCCCATATGACCGGATTTTTAAAAAAATGAGAAATATTCATTTTGATTCCATAGTTTACTGCCAATAAATAATACATCAAGAGAGATATATGATACGAAAGCTTTGGCAATCTCACAGAAAGTTGTTGGGTTTTTTATGCTTGACTGTTCTGGGGATTCTCACCACTACTCAAAACGTACGGGCACAGGCTGTGATGGGTGCTCGCGAACTGGGCATGGGGCAGGCAACCACCGCCTTGCCTTCTACACAATGGGCCGTCTTTTCTAATCCGGCCCTGATGTCTGAAGATCAAAAGTCGGTCGCTTTTTATGCCGCGCGTTATTTCGGATTATCCGAGATTACCGATATGGCTGCCGCCCTAACCTATCCCACAAACTTGGGCGTAATTGCTGCAGGGATGCACCGATATGGATACGATCTATTCAATAAGAGCCGCCTCAGATTAGGATACAAAAATTCTTTTTTAGGATTTCATTTCGGCGCCGTTCTCAATTACAGCTATATAGTACAAGGCGGAGGATATGGCTCGGCCGGAGCGCTTGGCGTAGACGTCGGGCTGGCGGCACCTATTGTTTCGGGATTATGGATCGGAGCCCACGCAACGAATATCAATCAGCCGAAATACGGTTCACTAAACAACGAAAAGTTGTCACGCCTCCTGAGCGTTGGCCTTTCCTATCAACTTTCAAATATTGCCCTGTTCTCCACGGATATTGTTAAGGATGTGGATTTCCCGATCACGTACCGTGCCGGCGTGGAAGTAAAAGTGATTGGTGACTTGGTGGGTCGAGCAGGCATCACTACAGAGCCACAAACTTTTTCAGCGGGATTTGGGTACCGCAATTCATTCTGGGGCGCCAATGTTGCGGTGCAACGTCATCAGGACAGTGTGTTGGGGTACAGCCCCGCCATCGATTTTAATTTGCGCTGGTAATGTACAGATTAGGCATCTATATACTGATATTCTTCGTTTTTGCACCGGCAATTGCTTTATGCCAGCAGCGAGACTCCACCCGTTCGGAGGTGGAAAATGATCTGGAACAGGCACTGGAAGTCTTCGATCCCCAAAATGCAGACGTCAGCAGCGAACAACTTGCTCAATACTTGCAGGAACTGGCTGCCCATCCGGTAAATATCAATACAGCCGGGGTTAATGAATTGCTGCACATACCTGCACTCAACCTGAAAACTGCGCGGGCGATCATCAAATTCCGCTCGGATGTGAAGCCGTTTGAAACCATTCGGGAGCTTAAAAAAGTGCCGGGTATCGGTCGTGTAACACTTGAAAATGTACATCCCTATGTAACCGTGGGGCGGGGACTTAGTTTAGATCGGTCGCTGTATCTGAATCCTAAATATTGGACCCATGATGGGCATTTACAGGCTTTTTCACGTTATCAGCAGGACATCCAAAAGGCCAAAGGCTTCACCGAGTCACCCGATAACGGGGGTTATACCGGCAGTCGAATCAAGTATTACCAGCGGTTGGGTTACCGGAGTGATCATATTTCGATGAACCTGACCCAGGAAAAAGATCCGGGTGAACAACTGACTTCACCGAACAAGTTCGATCATCAATCGTACCATATGGCACTCCGCGATAATGGAAAATTACAGATGCTCGTCGGTGGTGACTATAGTCTATCATTTGGACAGGGCTTAGTACTGTGGAGCGGGGCAGCGTTCGGCAAAGGCAGTGATGTCATTGGAGGCGTAAATCGTAATGGGCGTGGGATCCATCCCTATACTTCGGCACAGGAGACAAATTATTATCGCGGAGGTGCTATTACCTATGGCGGTAAGCTTCAAGTAACCGGCTTCTTTTCGCACCGCCCGCGCAGTTCCAGCATTATCAATACTGATACGGTACGCTATCCCGGCACTGATGGGTATCATCGTACAAAAAAAGAGCTCAACAAACGACATGATATCCACCAGACGCTGTATGGCGGCCATATCCAGATGGAGCTGCCATTCGGAATCGTAGGCGTTACAGGTTACCGGACCACGTTTGACAAGTATATTCAGGCAAGCGATCAAGCCTATGCCCAATATGATTTTGAGGGACGATCGAATTCCGCTTTAGGCGTCGATTATACCTTTCTTGTGGGGCCTGCGATTATTTTTGGTGAGGCGGGACGTAGTAAAAACGGCGGATACGGTCTTATTTCGGGTATAGAAAGTACTATCGGCGAAAACACTGAAATGACAATAGCCTATCGTAGTTATCAAAAGACATTTCAATCGATACTTGGAAATGGCTTTGGGGAAGGCTCAGGTGAGCCCAAAAATGAGAATGGAGTGTACCTGGGATTACGACAGACCCTTGGCAATCGTATTACGCTTAGTGCCTATATCGATCAATACCGGTTTCCAGGCGCACGTTTTGGAATCAATCAACCCACGCAGGGATATGACTGGCTGGGAAAAGTAGAAGTGGAAATCACCTCCGACCTGGATTTCTATATGCAGCTTCGAAGTAAGATTAAAGAAGATGAATATGAGACGACAGATCTTTATGGCAGAAGTCTTAACCGGCTGGATAAAGCGCAACGAAACAGTTTCCGGGCCAACCTTGAATACTGGGTTAATCCCCAGGCGCGCTTGAGAACACGCGGGGAGATCGTCCGCAATAAACAAGCCGGCAATCATTTTGAGCTGGGGTACTTGGTTTATCAGGATTTGCGGCTGTTAATAAGTACTAAACTCCGTGTTGATGCAAGATTGGCAATGTTTGATACAAATAGTTATGCGACACGTGTTTATGAATTTGAAAACGATCTGCTGTATGTATTTGGCAGTCAGGCGTTGTATGGTAAAGGTCAGCGGATGTACGTGCTCGTAAACTACCAACCGTTCCATTTCCTGGAATTGTGGGGAAAATTTGGGATTACGGTTTATGAAGACCGGCAGGTGATTGGCAGTGGGTTAAATCAGATTATCGGAGACAGTCGCAGTGAAGTTGGTTTCGAAGCCCGATTAAAATTTTAGGTAACTGCGGAGGCTCACTGAGATTATCAATCAAAAGATTCTACATGCTTATCACAATCTCACAGATAAATTTTTCTTAATGGCCTTAACGGTTAAAACTTATGAGTTTGAAAACTGTAGAGTATCAAAGCAAAGCAGGGACTATGAACTTCGTGACGCATTTTAGCTCCCCTGTCATCTCGAATGGAGCCTGCGGAATGAGAGATCTTTGGTGAAAAGGACGAATCCTACTTACAACGATCTCTCCCCGGCGTTCGGAATGACACCCTAAACTAAATGATAAAGAAGCTGTAATCTATGCGGTCAATTTTTATCTCGAATTCACGCTATTTATCAAAAATAATTCTTACTGCCTTCATTATGAGCTTGAGCGCGAAGATTTACTTGTTGAATATGAGAAAGCGCTGCCCTTGGTTTATAAACAAGTACATCTGGAAGTTGATTATCTTATAGATTTAATCCACACAAAAGAGTCGCGGTAACGCGATATATTAAATACGAATCATAAGGATAAATTTGTAAAACTTGCTGTCAATTGGTCATCATTGATAACGGCTAATCTTCCTTTGTTCAACTGAATATTTTATCAAAGGTTTTGTATATTCATCGCCTGACAGACTATTAAAATATTTCCATTCTAACTGAAAAATTTTCATCATATGAAATTTTATGTTTGTATTAAGCAGGTGCCGGATGTGAATGCACCCATACAGATCAAAGACGGCAACCTTATCCAGGATACCGACCGCATGGTCCTTAATGCTTATGATGCTTCCGCCGTTGAAGAAGCGCTGGTTTTGACCGAAAATAACGGTGGAGAAGTTGAGATTGTGCTCGTCGGTCCGGACAAAGCAAAAGAGACGATCCGAAAAGCGTTGGCCATGGGCGCAGACAAAGCTACACATATTAAAACGGCCGGCGACGAAGCGTATGACTCTGCTACATATGCAAAAATCCTTGCAAATTTTTTCAAGGATAAAGAGTACGATATCATCTCGTGCGGCAAGCAGTCGCAGGATACCGATGCGGGGCTGACCGGCGGCATGCTGGCGGAGCACCTTAGCCTGCCCTATGCCACTAATGCGGTAGGACTTGAGATCGAAGGCGGAAACCTGGTGGTAAAACGTCAGGGCGATTCCGGCCAGGAGATCATTGCCCTTCCCACCCCCTGCCTGGTAACCTGCTCGAATGATATGAACGAACCGCGTATCCCCAGCCTAAAAGGTATTATGCAGTCCAAACGCAAGCCGATGGAAACTGTAGAGCTCGGCACGATCGGACTTTCTGAGGATGAGCTTCAGCCTAAGACAAAAGTAACAGGTTATAAAGAAAAGCCGGAGCGGGAGCCGGGACAAAAATTCGAGGGAGAACCGGACGAGCTTGCACAAAAAGTGGCCCATCTCCTTGATGAAGAAGCAAATATAATATAAGCTGTCAGCTTTCAACCGTAAGCTATCAGTGCCGTACTGAAAGCTGGTTGCTGACTGCTATCGCTAAGCTCTTTACGAATCACCATTTTGGAAATTGATATAACTAAAAATATTAGCAAATAATCATGAGCACCCTACTAACTCACATCGCCATCAGTGACGGAAAAATTAAGCGTTCATCGCTGGAAGTCCTATCACACCTGCGCAAACAGGCCCAGGAACATGGTCATACAGTCGAAGCAGTGATCATCGATACGAACCCATCCGATTATGTAGAACAGGTCAAAGACTACGGACCTGCAAAAATCTATACAATTGAAGATCCTATTTTCAAAAACCATCAAAACGCTCCGGTGATCGATGCCTTGTCTAAAGTGATGGAGGAAGCTGATCCCTATGTGTTTGCCTTTGCATCCACCGAAAGCACAAAAGATATCCTGGGAGCGCTGGCGGCCCGGCATGATGCGGCCGTGCTATCCGATGTCTCGGCGTTTGAACTAACGGATGACGGAATAAAAGCGACCCGACCGGTAATGGCTGCCAAGATTTTATCCGAAAACGAGGCTACGGGTGAACGAATTCTGGTTTCGGTTCGATCCGGTTCTTACGACCTGGATGAATCAAAAACGGAAAGCGAAGTGGCAGGCATTGACTACAGCGCTGATGAAAGCAAAATAAAGGCGACACTTCGGGATATTCTCGGTTCGTCAGGTGACAAGATTGATCTTTCTGAAGCTGAAATTATCGTATCATCGGGGCGTGGAGCCAAAGATGAAGAAGGCCAAAAACTGGTCCACGAGCTGGCCGACCTGCTGAATGCCGGCGTCGGCGCCTCACGCGCTCTGACCGAAGCCGGGGTTGTGGACCCAAGCCTTCAAATTGGCCAGACGGGTAAGGTTGTATCACCACAATTATATATCGCCATTGGAATTTCCGGGGCTATTCAACATGTTGCAGGCATGTCGAACAGTAAGGTAATTGTAGCCATCAACAAAGATCCCGATGCACCGATTTTCGAGATTGCGGATTATGGTATCGTTGGCGATCTCTACAAGGTGTTACCACCATTTATTGAAGAACTGAAGAAGATAAAATCTTAATTAATTTTGAGTTTTAAATGTTGAATTTTTGATGCAGAACCGAATTCAACATTCAAAATTGATCATTCAAAATTTCTAACTTATGGACGAAAAGTTTGACTGTATAATTGTGGGAGCCGGTATTGCGGGATTGGCAGCAGCTATGATTCTGGCTCGCAATAATATGAAGTTTTTGCTCATCGAGAAGGGTGAATTTTCCGGGGCCAAGAATGTCTCCGGTGGAGTGCTCTGGGGCAGCGACCTAGCCAAACTCGTACCCGAATACTGGAAGGAAGAAGACGGCGGTTGGGAACGTTTCATCAATCATCGCCGGCTGACTTTCATGGATGATCAATCAACCTTTTCGATTGACTTTAAATCCTCGCATTTTAATGAGACGCCCTATTCAGGCGTGGTTGTGCTACGCTCTAAGTTTGATCGCTGGTTGGCCAACAAGGTACAGGAAGCCATCGACAACAGCGACTTTGCCATTGAATCGTTCATCGCCACTAACATAAAGGTGGATGAAGTGCTCATGGAGAATGATAAAGCCGTGGGAATCCGAACCGGGGAAGAGGAGTTTCATGCGGATAGCGTAATCATTGCCGAAGGCGTCAACAATTTACTTACACGTCAAGTGGGCCTGCAAGATGATTATGTGCCTGCCGATCATCTGTTGACCGGTATTAAAGAAGTCATTCGATTTGATCAAAAGGTACTGGAAGATCGCTTTCAACTGAATGGACTCAGCGGAATGTCGAACGAGTTCCTGGGCTATGCTACCGACGGCGTAGAAGGTGGAGGGTTCTTATATACCAACCGCGACACGGTTTCGCTGGGATTAGTAGCCGGCATTAAAGACATGCGAGAAAAGCAAAAAAGTCCTCATGATATTCTGAATCACTTTAAGTCGCACCCGGTTGTGCAGGATATGATTCGAGGCGGAGAGGCGGTGGAATATTCGGCTCATGTGGTTTCTTCCGGTGACAAGCGGGTGATGCCTAAAGAATTATATAAGGATGGGCTGCTGCTCTGCGGCGAATCGGCCAACCTGTTAATGAACGCAGGTAAAGCCATTCAGGGGATGGATTATGCAATGCGGTCCGGCATTCTGGGAGCCGAAACGATTGTTAAAGCAAAAGATCGGGGTGATTATTCTGCCCGGACGATGAGAGAATATAAGCAGGCTTTAGCGGATAGCTACGTGATGAAAGATATCAACAATTTTCAAGATGCCGTGCACATGCTGCACAGTCCGCAGATGTTTAAGGAAGTTCCCAATTTAATCTGCGACTTCGGACGTAAATTTTTCACAATTGATAATGAACCGACGAAAAAATCTCGAGAACTGCTTTCAGAATCCATTAAGGAACATTCTTCCTATTGGGATTTAATGAAATTAGGATTCAAAGGGGCAAAGTCACTTTAAAAACATGTCATCCTGAATTCATTTCAGGATCTGCTGAAATGGATGCTGAATCAAGTTCAGAATGATAAGAGGTTAGTTCAAAAAAAAGAATCTATCATGAAGCTATTGAAACTATCGGAACGGCTGGGCCTGGTCAGCTATCGTAACCAGGCGAAATCAGAAATCAAACCGCATATCCGCGTGGATACGGATATCTGCAATTCCGTTTGCCCACATAAATGTACCACTTATGTATGTCCCGCCAATTGCTATACGATGGATGATGATGGCAAGGTGCATTTCCAGGTTGAGGACTGCATTGAGTGCGGCACGTGTATGTATGCCTGCGACCAGGGTGCGGTGGATTGGAATTATCCTGATCCGGAAACAGGTCGTGGCGTAAATTGGAATTTCGGATAATAATACCCCGCCGATCTAGGGGAGCGATGCTACCACGGAGATAGATAATTTAACCTGAGTTTGATATAAGAAATGGCCTGCATAAGTCTCCCCGGAAAAAAACACCTCCCGACCCAATTTGGTCCGAAAACGGGCCCAATTGGCCCACCCTCCTCGAGGAGGGACTTTGGGGCAGCGGCGATCAAAGATTATATCATCTTATCTCGAACTGACGTTTATTTAATCCCGGGTCCAAGATTTTTTCCACCGCTGATTACTTCTCTTTTACCTTTCATGGCCTAAAAAATAAAAAGGCCGCCCTCTGGGACGACCCTTTTACTAATTGCGAATGAATGTTACTTATCCATCGAAGGCTCAAGCTTGATGTCAAGCGTTTTACCTTCTGTGGTTAGTTTTACATCCTTAGTCCATGTTTTATAACCATCCACCTCTACTACGACCGTATATTTGCCGGGTTTCAAATCCTCAAAGCTATACATCCCCTGCTGATCGGTCGTTGCGGTTTCACCTTCCTTTTGAAGTTGAACATCAATTCCGTTCAGGGGTTTCTGCGATGTAGTATTAACCACTTTGCCGGATAATGTTGCCGTTGCAGCCGAATCCGATTCCTGTGCAGTCGCTTGATTTGATATCATGGCAATTCCTAAAATCAATGCAAATGCTGAAAGGAGCATTTTTTTCTTGAATAAATACATGTTGTCTCTGTTTTTTTAATTGTCCTTATTATTTTTGTTGATCTCAATTGATAGAGTTAATCAACTTTTCATCTTTATGTATTGGAGAAGGTATTTTTTTGTTTCTGGCTTTGCGGGCTACAAAACTAATTTGGAGAGAGCAGTGTTAATGTATTGTGCTTTATATGCGTCTGAAGTCCTTATATATTATTTCTTACCCATGGTGCTTTTAACGTTATCCATAAATTCGGTTTCAAAAACAAAATTATAGCCCAATTTAAACCCAATCTTAATGAAATGATTTACACAAAAATTTTTATTTTAATGAAAGAAAATCCCAACCTTTTATAAGTCTATTCTATGAGTACTGATACGTTACAAGAACCTTCCAAGCTAAATTTTTCACTATCCGAAGAACAACAACTTATCCGAGAGAGTGTTAAAGATTTTGTAGAACGTCACGTCGCGCCCAGCGTTAAAGAACGGGATGCAGCCCAAAAATTCCCCCTGGATGTCATAAAAAAGTTGGCCCAACAGGGTTTTATGGGGATGGTGCATCCTGAAAAATATGGGGGCGGTAACGTGGGACATGTGAGTTTTTGTTTGGCAATTGAGGAAATTGCCCGCTGGGATGCTTCGCTGGCATTAACCGTTGCTTCGCATACCTCGCTCGCATCAGGACATATTGCTTTGGCAGCTAATGAATCCCAAAAAGAAAAGTATTTAACCCCTTTGGCTAAGGGCGAAAAACTGGGAGCATGGTGCCTCACCGAACCCGGCTCAGGGAGTGATGCTTCCGGGATGAAAACAACCGCCGTCAAAAAAGGTAATAGATGGGTGTTAAACGGATCCAAAATTTTTATAACTCAAGGATCAGTAGGAGGTATTTATGTGGTGCTGGCTAAAACGGATCCCAAAAAAGGAACGAAAGGCATCAGTGCATTTATTGTTGAACGTGATTGGGATGGCGTAGAACCGGGGAATAAAATGGAAAAGCTAGGAATGAATTCCAGCGATACCACGGAGGTCCATTTTGAGAATGTAGAAGTGCCCGAGGAAAATTTATTGGGCGAATCGGGCATGGGCTTCGTTGATACCATGAAGGTACTCGACGGCGGCCGCATCGGGATTGGCGCTCTTTCGGTGGGCATTGCTCGCGGAGCACTCGAGGAATCGATGAAATATGCCGGAGAACGCAAGCAATTCGGATCGCCAATTGGAGATTTTCAAGCGATAGAAACCAAGCTTGCCGATATGGCTACCGAAATCGACGCCGCTCGCTTTCTGGTCCATCGTGCAGCGTGGCTCAAAGACCAAGGCAAGCCATTCACCAAAGAAGCATCCATGGGCAAACTATTTGCTTCGGAACTGGCTGTTCGCGCAGCCGACGAAGCCGTACAAATTCACGGAGGTTATGGCTACATCAAAGAATATCATGTAGAACGTTTTATGCGTGATGCCAAACTGATGACGATCGGCGAAGGCACTTCTGAAATTCAACGTATGATTATCGCCCGGGAGCTCAAGAAAGAATTCTGGCAATAAAACGGCTACTGGTAGCCGGGATACCGAGTTCAGAAGGTCCCGTATCCTAAAAGCTTTTTCGGTTTTAATTTTATCCCCCAACCGCTTACCTTCTAAAAAATAGAAACGGCAAAAATTTTAAAATATGTCCCAAAACAGCTTTAACATTGACGATCCATTTCTTTTCGAATCCGAGCTATCAGAAGATGATCGCATGATCATGGAATCAGCTCGGGATTATGCCCAAAGCAAGCTTGAACCGCGCGCCCTAAAAGGCAACCAGGAAGAATATTTTGATCCTGATATTGCCAAGGAGATGGGTGACCTGGGATTACTCGGTTCCTATCTTGACCCCAAATACGGCGGCTCGGGAGCCAGCCAAACAGCCTACGGACTCATTGCACGCGAGGTTGAACGTGTGGATTCGGGATACCGCTCGTTTATGTCTGTCCAATCATCGCTGGTGATGCTGCCCATTCATGAATTCGGTACCGAAGAGCAAAAAGAACGGTTTCTTCCCAAGCTGGCCAGCGGTGAACTTATCGGATGTTTTGGATTGACGGAACCCGATCATGGTTCCGATCCCGGAGCTATGACAACAACAGCAGTAAAAACCGAGGGTGGATGGACACTTAATGGCGCTAAAATGTGGATTACCAACTCTCCCATTGCCGATGTAGCGGTCGTCTGGGCCAAAGCGAAAAAGAATAAAAATGATGAGGGCGTAATCCGAGGATTTCTGGTCGAAAAAGGTATGGACGGATTTAGCGCGCCGGCCACCAAGTATAAAATGTCTTTGCGAGCTTCCGAGACAGGCGAACTTGTGTTTGAAGATGTGTTTGTGCCGGATGATAATGTCTTTCCCGATATCCGCGGACTCAAAGGCCCATTCACCTGCCTGAACAGTGCTCGCTACGGTATTGCCTGGGGAGCCGTCGGTGCCGCAGAATTTTGTTATCAAAAGGCGCGTCAATACGTGCTGGAACGCAAGCAATTCGGCTATCCTATCGGAGCCAACCAGCTGCCACAGACAAAGCTGGCCAATATGCTTACAGACATCACTCAGATGCAATTGCTTGCATGGCGGTTGGGTAAGTTGAAAGACGAGGGACGGGCTCACCACTCGATGGTCTCATTGGCCAAACGTAACAATTGCGGAAAGGCCTTGGAAATTGCACGTACGGCTCGTGACATGCACGGCGCCAACGGAATCACAGGAGAATACCGGGTTATCCATCATGTGATGAATTTTGAATCGGTAAATACCTACGAGGGCACTTTTGATATCCATGGTCTGATTCTGGGACGAGAAATCACGGATATCCAGGCCTTTGTGCCCCGCGGCAATGATATGCCGGAAGAATAGTTTTTAATTATAAACATGCCGGGTTTTTCAGACTCGGCATGTTTACTTAAATCAAGCCAATCAGAAGTTTTAAAAGAATAGAAACAACAGATCCTGAAACAAGTTCAGGATGACACCAAGCTTTAAAATGTAAGGATTGCCTTGCCAAACGGTCTTACCTTTAAGAGAGAACAACATAAACCTACCTGTTGAATGGCTTATCATAATAATAATAATAATAAGGGAAAAGTTGGATATGTGTATATACTAGCAAATTTTAACAGAAACGTCCTTTATATAGGTGTGACGAGCGATTTATTGGAAAGGATTTGGAACCATAGAATTGGTAAAGGATCCCAGTTTACAGGAAAATATAATGTGAAGTATCTCATGCATATCGAGAAATATCCTAATATTAATGATGCTATACATAGAAAAAAACAACTGAAGAATTGACATCATGAATGGAAACTGAATTTAATAAAACGAGAAAATCCAGCTTTAAAGGATCTATGGGAAGAAATGAGATAATATTAGCTTCAATCTGTGTCATCCTGAACTTGTTTCAGGATCTATAAGGCTATCTAAAAAACTGATTGGAAGCTCTGTCGGACGTGGCCAAACCCTGTACAGACATTTTTCGCATATTTAATCACCTGCCTTGACAAAACAGGAAATAATCCCAAAATGAATATTTTCAGTTATTTAAGTCGAATATTTATATAGAAATAATTACATTTCGCCAGCATCGGATAAGGACCGGAACCAATCAGCTATTTAGACGGGGAGTTTTTTAAAATCCAATAATCCCCTTAATGATTCGACTCGTCGGAATTTTCTTTATTTTGCTGATTGCCAAGACCGGAAATGCCCAGTCTTTGAAAATATCTATTGCTCAACTCGGTGCCAAAGGTGTAAAATCACAAGACGCCACGCCTTTCATCCAGCAAGCTATAGATAGCTGTTATAATGCAGGCGGGGGTATGGTAATCTTGCCCCCTGGAAATTATACCAGTACTACCCTCTTTCTTAAAAGCCGCGTTACACTGCACTTGGAAGCCGGCGCTGCCCTCTTCGCAAGTACTAATCCCAATGCTTATCGGAATATTCCCGCAGACGAAAATCCCATGCTTATCTTTGCTAACAAGGCAAAAGATATTACCATCGAAGGCGAGGGAAAAGTTGTTGGTCAACCTGAATATGTTATGGAACCTTACAACCCTTCCGACATGACTGAGAGAGCCTACCGTATTGCAGTGGAAAATGGCTTGAGCCCCATGGCACCGGTCCGAAAAGTCCCACCCATAAGTCTGATTACTCTTTCAGATTGTAAAAACGTTTCCGTTTCAGGAATCACCCTGGCTAATTCGCCTTTTTGGGCATTACATATTCGATGGTCAAATAAAGTATCCATCAAGCATGTACGTATCTTTTCAAATCTCAATATGGGTGTAAATTCAGACGGTATCGATATAGATGGGTCTAAGAATGTAACAATATCTGATTGTGTTATATCAACAGCTGACGATGCCATTGCCCTGAAAACCACCCTCTTCAACGGAAGGCACAGAGCGTGTAAGAATATAACGGTAAAAAATTGCAGGCTGACCTCCACATCCTGTGCCCTGAAAATTGGTACCGAAAGTTACGACGACTTTAGACACATCTATTTTTATAATAATATTATCCGAAATACCAACCGTGGCCTGGGGATCTTTATACGTGACGGGGGAACCGCTCAGGACATAATCTTTTCCAACATATCAGTCAAGACCAACCGCAAAGATGTGCACTGGTGGGGAAACGGGGAGCTGTTAACCTTTGCTATACTCAAACGGAATTGGTTTTCAAGGGTGGGTCGAATTCGGGATGTTACCGTTCGAAATATAACTGCCCAAGTTCAAGGGACGAGCCGAATAATCGGTTTCCATGACAGGGATATTCAAAATGTTCAAATGAAGAATGTGACTATGAAGGTAAATCCTGAAAAACGCCCCGATAAACGTACCACTGATGGTTTTCAATTTAGCAAAGTGCATAATTTGACGCTCAATAGAGTAACCGTCAAATGGAATAAGAAAGATCCCCAAAAAACCTGGCAAAGCGGGTTCTCTTTTGAAGATGTGGAAAATCTTAATGTCGATGAACTCTCAGCAGGATCGTCCTTAGCGAAAAGCAATTATCCTGCCGTAGATATTGATGATGTTTACGATGCCTCATTTGACAGTACCTATGCATTGCCCGGTACCAACATCTTTTTCGAAATTGGCAAAGACACGGAAGACCTTTCTTTTACCAATAATAATTTGAAGCAAGCAAAAACCCGTTATAAAATGGAGGCGGATGCTTCACCAAGCATACAAATTGAGAAAAAGTGATCCCTAAAACGATGCCGGTTATTTATAACGAGTGATATACCAGCGAACCGTTTCGCTAAGTCGCTCTTCGAACGAGCCTGTAGCTTTCCACCCGAGTTCTCGTCTGATTTTGGATGCGTCGATCGCATATCGAAAATCATGGCCGGGTCGGTCCGTCACAAAAGTTATCAGACTTTTAAAATCAGATTCCGGTGCATCGCCGACCTCTTTATTCAGGATCTCGCAAATTTTCCGAACCAGATCGATATTTTTCCACTCGTTATCGCCGCCAACATTATAAGTTTCACCTGATTTTCCCTTCTGAAAAACAAGATCCAGCGCCGCACAATGATCTTTAACATAAAGCCAGTCCCTGACATTCTCCCCTTTTCCATAAACGGGAATCTGATTATGTTTGAGCGCAGTTCGTATGACGGTAGGTATCAATTTTTCATCATGCTGATGCGGTCCAAAATTATTTGAGCAGTTAGTCGTCACCACATTCATCCCATAGGTATGAAAATACGAGCGAACAATAAAATCACTTCCGGCCTTGGAAGCTGAATATGGCGAATTTGGAGCATACGGGCTCTTCTCGGTAAAGGCTCCCTGATCCCCAAGTGATCCATATACCTCGTCGGTGGAAACATGCAGAAAACGATTGTTCGACCAGGAATCTTTATCTTCCTGCCATAACTGCCGACATTCTTCCAGCATATTAAAAGTACCCACCATATTCGATTGAATAAACGGTTCCGGCCCTTTGATTGAGTTATCGACATGAGATTCGGCAGCCAAGTGAAAAATACCGTCCGGCCGGTAATTACGAATAATGTCCCGAACGGCCTCACGATCAACAATATCCAGTTTTTTAAACCGGTAACGATTAGAATCTTTGATGGGATCCAAGTACGACAAATCAGAAGCGTAACTCAGCTTGTCGATATTCAGGAATTTATAATCCGGATATTTATCATGTAAATAAAGCAATAAATTTGATCCGATAAATCCCGCACCACCCGTAACTAAAATTCTCATTATAATTTCAATATTAAACTTATGTTAACGATTATCTTTTTCCTGTCCTGTGAAATACGATTTGAGCCTGTTTTTTACAAACATTTTACCGTAATGAGTCTTTAAATACTTCTCTCGTTTGATCGCATCTTCTTGATACCGACAACCTTCAAAGTAGATTAGCTTGAGGGGCCTTCGATGCTTGGTTGAAGGTACCTTCCCGGCTTGGTGCCGCTCAAATCGTGATCGCAAATCTTGGGTATATCCCGTATACCAATTACCATCTTTCTGGCTTTCCAATATATATACGTAATAAAAGTTGCTCATCTCTTTTGCGATCATTTCACGGGATAAATCCCGCACCGCCTGTAACTAAAATTCTCATTATAATTTCAATATTAAACTTATGTTAACGATTATCTTCTTCCTGTCCTGTGAAATACGATTTGAGC
>Ga0102944_1001538_pt1 | contig 15117 bp, 15 predicted proteins | sample SalPonD_shore_MG_FD_78172 | JGI IMG/M metagenome (GOLD analysis project Ga0102944, IMG submission 78172) | Salt pond soil microbial communities from South San Francisco under conditions of wetland restoration - Salt Pond MetaG... | ecosystem: Environmental > Aquatic > Marine > Intertidal zone >...
AAAAGACAGAACGTGGGTGGATTCAACTCACAGATATTATTGAAGATAAGATCAGATTCTCTACAGATAAGATGAAGAATTTTCTATCTCAGCTTAAGACTGAGAGCATCCATGTAGATGAAAAGTTTCAGCATAGACTGCTCATAGGAGACACTTACTATGACATGCTGAAAGGTGGGCTTCATTCTGTACGAGATCCGGAAATATTTCAGGCAACAGATGATGTTGATCTGGTTGATGCAGATGTTTCAAGTTACTATCCAAATTTCATGATTAACTTTGGAGTATATCCTGAACATCTGGAACTAGAGTTTCTAGAGATTCTAAAAGATATTACTTATACCCGACTTAAGGCAAAGAAAGCTGAAGATTGGGTAACATCAGATGGTTTAAAAATAACCATTAATTCTGTCTTTGGTAAGATGGGATTCTTCTATAGCTGGATGTATGATCCTAAAGCTATGTTTGCTGTAACTATTAATTGTCAACTGTTTCTTCTCATGCTTATTGAGATGCTGGAAGAACACGACTTCAAAGTCATTTATGGTAATACTGATGGTATTACTACATATGTGCCGAAGTCTAGAAGAGATGAATATAATTATCTCTGCAAGCGTTGGCAGGAATATACAGATTTTGAACTTGAGTTTGTGGATTATCAGAAAGCTGTCATTCGTGATGTAAATAACTATATCATTGAAAAGAAAGATTCTGACGAACCAAAGATGAAAGGTATATTTGACACTGAGCGATGGAAATCTTTTAGAAAAGGATATGAATATCCTGTAGTACCTCATGCAGTAAGAGAATACTTTATCAATGGAATTCCAGTAGAAGTTTCTATACAGAATCATCAAGATATTCTTGATTTTTGTATAGCACAAAAAGCTGGAAGAAAGTTTGATATTATCTATTACTGGAATGACAATGATCAGTTAAAAGAGAAGAAAGTACAGAAAACCAACCGTTATTACATAGGAAAGGGTGGTGGATCACTCGTTAAGCGTTCTAAAAAGCGTGAAATTTCTATGGTAGCTGGTGAACCTCTGATTCTTCTTAACAAACATGATGAAGATAAGCCTATCGAATCATATAATATTAAGTATCAATATTATATAAAAGAAGCTTATAAAATCATAAACGAATTCAAAACCAAACAACAAAGTTTATTCTAATGAAATACAAAATAATTAAAGGAGTTCAAATTGAAACTCATAACTGTTAAATAGTAGTATTATGGCTGAGCCGATGAAAACAACTAACGAAATAATTGATGAAACTATCGCAATGATTAATGTTCATGGAAGATGCATGGAAAATGGCGATAGTGGTACGTGCATGTACCGGAAAGGGAACCATCCGGGATGTGCCGTAGGTAGATGTATAATCCCGGAAAAATATGATAGTGAGATAGAATTCAATGACCTTTCTGATGTGTGTGATATTATGGGACTCGAATTAGATGAGTTTTTAATAGAGGATTACAGAGGGCATAGCATGAGCTTTTGGAGTGCTCTTCAGACTCTCCATGATCGTCCAAATTTCTGGGATGAAGACAACAAGTTAACTAAAGATGGAGAGAAATTTGTTAAATTAATCAAAGAAAAATATGAAGATTGATCAGTCTAAGCTAAGAAGGCAGGAACAGATAGTTCAACGGTGGGCTGACAATGGATTCAGAGGAACTCTTGAAGCCGTAACTGGTTTCGGAAAAACCTTTGCTTCTCTTCTTGGAGCTAAAAAGTACTTTACGACTCTGAAAGAAGAGGGCAAACTCACTCAATATAGAAACGAATGCGACTATATGCTCGTGGTCGTTGTTCCTACAGATTACCTACGCAATAAATGGACAGAAGATCTCCAACGTCATAACCTCACGAGTTGGGGTAAAGTACGTGTGGATACTGTTCATAACTTAACAAAAGAAGACATTAGTACAGCGATGCTGATATCTGATGAACTTCATATGTATGTAGGAGAAGACGCGAAAGTATTTCCAACCGTCTTCAGAAAAGTGCAGACAGATGCCGTATTTGGTCTTACTGCTACACTTGGATATGAAGGTATATTGAGAGATCTGGTCGATTCTTTCTGTCCGGTAATTGACACTGTGACTACAGAAGAAGCCTTAGAGAATGGCTGGGTTAGTGATCACGTTATCTATAACCTTGGCGTGCCATTGACTGAAGCTGATAAGAAACAGTATGATAAGTTGAATAAGGACTTTCATAAGTACTTTTCAACCTTCGGTCATGACTTGGATAAAGCAATCGCTTGTGCTTCTAACGAAGATGAAGCTAGGCGTTGGGCTCTTTCCAAGAATATGGATACAGAATATGTTCGGATTCGAGCGTGGAACTTTATGAGAGTGATGCGTGAGAGGAAGAATTTTCTCTACAATGCCCCTGTCAAATTGGATATAGTGAGTCAAATCGTCAGTAGATTTCCTGAGAAGAAAACCATAACTTTCTCTCAGTCAACTGACTTTGCTGACAAATTATCCGAACGATTGGGGGATATTGCCGTGTCTTATCACAGCTCTTTGAGTACTGAAATAAGAGACGAAGACGATAACATTATTGCTGTTGCTGAAAAAGTGAAGACTCCGGAAGGGGCTCGCACTCGTTATAATGATGGAATGAAACTTCATACGTGGAAATCCATCAAAAAAGCATATGATGATAAGGAACTTACCAGATTCGGTAAGAAACGTCTTAGAGAAGATGCTCTAAAAAAGTTCAGGGACAATCGTTATAAAGTCAATGTCATGTGCTCTGCAAAGGCTCTTGATGTAGGCTTGGATATTCCTGATATAGAAATGGGCATTGTCGCTTCTGGAACCTCAACTACAAGGCAGAATATACAACGCAATGGTCGTGTAATTCGCTATGTAGAAGGTAAACAAGCCATTATTATCCAGATTTATATTCTGGACTCTCAAGATGAGAGATGGTTGAAAGAAAGACAGGGCGATAATCCAAACGTCAAGTGGATCTATAGTGTAGATCAGATAGCAGCATAGCCGGATGAAATCAAAATCCGTTAAATTCAAACGTTAACTTTAACATGCTAGAAGATGTAAAACAATTCACTGATTTTCTGTGCAAATGGAAAATAACTCCAAATCAATTTTATCTATGCTGGCTCTTGTATTGGGATCATAAGGACTATATCGGTGGTAAACATCGTAATCCAAATGATCCCCTTACATTTGCCTGTGTTTATAAATATACTAAAACGGTAAAATCATGGACAGTGAAGGAAGTTGAAGGACTAGTAGAGAAAGGTCTCATTAAGAATACTTCTGGAAAGAAGATGAAGATCGAATCTATGGAGGTCACAGACAAGTTCATCGACGCAGTTCTCGTGAATAGGGATCGTGAAGATGAATTCTGGGACTTTTATCCATCTTGGATAGATAACTTTGAACATCCTTCAAAACCACAAATTAACCTGAAAACTGCTCCCGAGGATGTAATCAAGAAGAAATATCGCAAGCTCGTGAGAACAAAGAAGAAACACGAGGAAGTGATGGAAATCTTGAAGTGGGCAAAAAGAAACGATAAGATACGAGTAAGTATCAAGAATTTCGTTGAAGGTAAAATGTGGAAGCAATACAAAGAACTCATGGAAAAGCAAGGCGGTGGTGACGAAGGACAATTTGGAAATAAAACTGCCTTTTAATTATGAGTTATAGTAAACTTCTTGAACTAGTCGAACGAGGACAAAAGGGTGATTATCCTTGGATTCCTCTTGGTCAACCTAAAATAGGAAGGCATGTAGGCATAGGTAAACGTCTGTATCATCTCGTAGGTGGAGATCCCGGAACTGGGAAAACTGCGTTTGTTGATCAGAACTATGTATTAAATGCTTACGACTGGTACATCAATGACAAGCCTGAAGAAGATGAGACAAAGTTAAAAATCATCTACTTCTCAATGGAAAGAAGCAAGGAGAATAAGCTTGCTAAATGGGCTGCTTTAAAGCTCTGGGAAGAAGAAGGTATTATCCTTGATGTTCCAACAGTTCTTGGTTGGGGAACTGCAAAACGAAAACTAACCGATTTTGAGAAGAGAAAACTCAAAGAATATGAAGATTTCTTCGATGGTAAAATGCTTAAGGATGTACATATTCTCGATGGAGCTACAAATCCTACCGGTGTTTATAAACAACTGGTAGATTGGGGCTTAAGAAATGGTAACGAATACCGTCGAGATGAACATGGGAATGTGTATCGAAAGGACAGACAAAAGTATCTGAACAACCAAGAGTGTTGGGAAAAGATACGAGAATCTGATCTTCCCAATGATGTGGAAGTAAAGAGATATGAATCTGTCTATAAACCTGACGACGAAAAACTTGTTACTCTTGTGGTTCTTGATCACATGGGTGTCGTTAATCATGAAAGCGGACTTGGAGATAAAGGTACGCTGGATAAGATGAGTAAGTATTTTCAGGCTTGTAGAGATTACTACGGGTACTGTTTTGTCGCCATCAATCAGTTTAATCGCAACAACGCAAATATCATGCGTCGAGTGAACACTGATATGAGCCCTGAAAAGCAAGATTTCAAAGGCTCTGGTAACATGTATGAGGATGCAGATGTCGTTCTTGCACTGTTTAATCCCTATGAATTTGGAATAAGTCATTATCTGCAATACAAGGTTAAAGATCTTGTTAATGACGAGGGCTACAATCGTTTCCGAAGTGTAACGATATTGAAAAATACGTATGGCATAGATAATGCAGCTTTCGGATTGCAATTCATAGGTGAGTGTGGATACTATAACGAGTTACCTAAAGCATCTGACATGACTTCGCAGATGTATGATGAAATAGTTTATCCAAACGGAATAGCAAATTAAAAAGTAATACAACATGAGTAGAATTATCGCTGTTGTAGGTGAATCTGGACGAGGAAAATCTCATGCCATACAGTTCCTTGATCCTGAAAGCACCTTCATCATTAATATTTCCGGAAAGGATCTTCCTTTCAAAGGGTGGATGGGTGATTATCAACCCTATTCAGACGACAACCCTGATGGAAATTATTATGAAACTGCTGAGGCAGAAAAAATTGTCGGTCTTCTGGAGCGTATTAACACTACGAAGCCGGAGATCAAAACTATTGTCGTAGATGACTATCAGTACTTGATGTCAACCGAGTTCATGAATCGAGCGAAAGAAAAAGGTTGGGATAAGTTCAATGACATTGGCAAACATGCATGGGATGTCATTAACACTGCTAAGAATCTGCGACGAGATCTGAATGTTATCTTCACATTCCATGTAGAGAGCATTCAGGAAAACTATAAGCCCAAAGAGAAGATTAAGACTATCGGAAAGATGGTTGATGATAAGGTTACTCTCGAAGGCTTATTCACTGTTGTGCTTTATGCAGACGTAGAGCATGACTCTGATGGAGGAGATAATAAATACTTCTTCAAGACTCAAACTGATGGAGTAAATACTGCTAAATCTCCACAGGGAATGTTTGAAGATTATCGCATTCCAAATAACATGCAGTATGTTCTCGACAAAATCGAGAAATACAACAAAGGTTAACCTTACAATTATCAAATACCAAGATGAATAACGATTTCAATAACGTTTTTGACGAACTCACTCCACTCTCCAAGAGCAATACATATGCTCGACAAGACTGTGATTTGCTTTACAACCCGGAAAAGGGCAAACATGGAAAGTTTGAAGTAAGCAAAGCACTGTTTCGTCGCTTGAACTTGAACGACCATGGTTTTCATGTGCTGACCGGTAATGGTGAAGCATATATTGGCATTGTCCCTAACGAGAACGCTATCGTGTATGCTGGACGACCAGATGCAGATAACAAAACTCGTGAGTTTGCAGCAACTGAACTTCGTGACAGCCTTAATGACGAAGGCATGGAAGGAAATAAGTTCTGGTTCGAATGGGCTGGAGAGAAAGATGAAGTAGAGTACTATCGTCTTACTACAGAGGAGCCTACTGACTCAGCTGATGAAGCCGGAGAAGAAGTTCCGGTAAGTGACGAGCAGACGAACGGAGAAGTTTCTCTGTAAACAGCAATAATCATCTTTTAAAGCAAGTATATAATGTTTCAAGCAGATAAAGAAAAAGCACAACCATCTGGAGCTAATTATCTACAGGTTCCTTATAAAGGTCCTGTAAGCTTCAAAAGCTTCGAGAAGAAAAAAGTAGGAAACACCGAAAAGTGTTTCGTAGCTGAAGCTAAGCTTCTGGGTGAAGATATTCAGGGCAATGACTGCTCTGGTATCACCAAGGAATATGTCGAATGGAATCCGGAAGGAAAAGGAGATAAGAAAACTGAGAATGCAGTAAACCGACTGGCTTACTTTGCATCTCATCTTGCTCCACCGGAAGAAGTATTTGACATCAAAGCTGAATCTTGGGAAGAGTATGTGGATAAAACCATCATGCTTCTGAATCAACACAGCGCAAAAGACCGTGACGACATTGAGATGAAGTTTGTCGGTTCTGTGTATCAGGGCAATCCCAAGATCACTACTCCCGGTTATCACTCTTTCATTGCCAATCAAGACTCCGAAAATAGTCTGGAATGGTCTCAGAGTGAACAACAAGATAACCGAGAATATCTTGAGGTTAAGAACTCTTCTCCGACGAATCCGGAGGAAGCCGACAAGATTGAAGATCTTGGTGATCAATCGTTCTAAACTATTAAAGGAAGGGGTGAAATATCCTCTTCCTTTTTCTTATATTCAGATATGAGTAAAACGCAATCTGATTTGTTTCAACCATCTCCTACAATAGATAAGCAATACATACTTGATAACCTCTCCCAAGAACAAATAATGGAAAAGTATCTTGGAGTAAAGGTACAATTTGATCACATGTTTCACAGTCCACTTCGAGTGGATAACAATCCAACATGTGTATTCTCTTGGAAAGACGATAAGTTATGGTTCAGAGATTGGGCTATGAATTATCCTCTTGACATCTTTGCAGTGGTAATGAAGAAGTATCTTTGTGGCTTTTATGAAGCTATACAGATTATAGCAGAAGACTTTGGTATAAAAGACAAGGAAACTTCAAGAGAATTAGCAAAGAATCCTGTTGAGATACGAAGGAGCAGAGGTAGTCGAGATTCAGAAAAAAGTAGGATACAGGTTAAGATGCAAAAGTTCACTGATGTGGACATAGAATATCTGAAATCGTATGGTATAACGAGTAGTACAGTAAGCACATTTAATGTATTTAGTCCGGAAGTAGTTTGGCTCAATGGAGAAATATTTTATGTCTATGACAGACAGAATCCAGCATTAGCCTATTACTTTGGAACGGACGAGGAAGGACATCAAAAGTGGAAGATCTACTTTTATAAGAAAAGAGGTGATTTTCGTTTTCTGGGAAATACCAGTAGGATAAATGGCTGGATACAGATACCTCAGACAGGAGAACTCTTAGTAATAACGAAGAGCCTTAAAGACGTCATGGCAATGTATGAGTGGGGACTAGATGCAATCGCTATGCAAGGAGAGTCCACAATTCCTTACGACTATATTATCGAGGAACTAAAGCAACGTTTTGAAAACATTGTAACGTTCTACGATTACGATGACGCTGGCATAAGAAATGCTGAAAAGATAAGAGAACTGTATGATATACCGTCTGTATTCCTAACAAATCAAAGCCTTGGGATTAATCCCGGAAAGGCAAAGGATTTTTCTGACTATGTAAAGCTAAACAGCAAGAATGCTGTAACAGAACTGGTTGAAGCCATTAACACTAGCACTTTAATAAATGGCGACAATAGGACAAGTTCTGGAAAGGAACTTGCGGATCTACAACGAGAGCTACCACAAGTCGATAGACAAGTATGAAGCTGATTATCAGATCATTAAAATGATCAATCAGTGTAAAGACAAAGTTGAAGTGATGAAGTGGTGTCTTAGAAAACTAGATCCTAAGAGTTTCTTAGCCTATAGATTAGAAAAACAGATTTATCTACATGAAAGCAATAGCTGAAATCACAATCCCCAAGTACCCGACAAAGATAAAGATGTCGGAGAAAACGAGAGCTGTGTATTATAAACTGAATAAAACTCGATGGAAGCCACGAAAGCTTCCAAAGACGTACCGAGCCAAACTTGAAGAAGGTATATGGTCAAAAGACTCAAAAGGATATTTGCGCGACGAGGACGGAGAAAAAGTCCTAGCAAATCCTCAGAAGGCAGGAAAGCCAAACTACGAGTATCTGTCAGGAAACAGATTTACCACCGGCTTTGGTCATTATATGGTACGAAAGAAAATTGTTGATGGACTCAAGGATTATTACAAAGAGTTCATTGATCTAGATCCAATTGAGACATTTCCTCTTCGATGTGAGTGGGAGTTTCACTCCAAGATTAAAGGAGCAGCAAACTTTGATATGTCAAACTTTTGGTTCTACTACAAGTACTTTGAAGATAGTCTTGTAGATGAAGGAATACTTCCTGATGATAATATTCAGTATGTCACACAGCCCGGAGCACCACTTTTTATACCAGTGGACAACTGGGAAGATCGGAAATTCGTGTTCCGTTTCTATCATGATAACAGAGAAGTTTTAAACGATAAAGAAACATGGAACCAATAACATTTGACAATTATCGCGATTACGATGCGATTAATTATAGCAAGTTAAAAACGCTCAGTGATCATCCACGTAAGATACACGAAGAACGTGATTGGAGCGATGGTCTTGAGTTTGGTGACGCACTTGACTTGCTGGTATTTACTCCTGACCTATTCAGAGAAGAGTACTATGTCGGAAACATGGATAATGAGCCCTCTGACAGGGTAAAGAATATCATGGAAGATGTAGTACGAAACTACGGCGAAGAAATAACTGATGATCATGTTATTGAAGCTGCTAATAGAGAAGGATATGGCGAGAGTTGGAATCGAAACACTCGTCTGAATAAAATTCTCCGTACTTATGGAGGAGCACGATATGCTCGCATGTTACTTGATTCTCGTGGAAAACGAGTAATGAGTACCGAGCGTCACATGCAAATTACGCAAGCAGTAGAAACACTAAAGAAGCATGAATGGACAAAACATCTGTTGTTTGATGATCTTCCGGATCACATGCAACGATTCACTCAGTTTCCTATGCTCTCTTTTGGTAAACCACTGTATAAATCTCTTTTTGATCTGCTTATTGTAGATCATAAAAAGAAGAAGTTCTATCCATGGGATCTGAAGAATACCGGAGTTCCGGTTCATCGCTTCAGAAGTCAATTTGTATCTTATCAGTATTATCTGCAAGCGGCGTTGTACAGCTATGTACTTGGCTCTGTTATTGCAGAGGCTGAAGAAGGAGCACCTGTTCAAGAATTCATACCTCTTGACTTTAATCCTTCTGGATACAAGGTGGATAACTTTGGATTCATTGTTATCTCCTCTCAGGACACAGTTAATCCAATGCGCTACAAATGCACTGAAAGTGACTTGTACGCAGGAATGAGTGGAGGAATACTTTCAAGAGGAAGAGAAGTAAAAGGGTTCATTAAGCTCACAGAAGAATATCTGTGGCATAAGAAAAATGATCTCTGGAGCTATCCTTATGAAGTGTATAAAGGCAATGGAGAAGTTGATATTGATGTATTCAAGAGTCCTATGGAGAAGATGTCCAAGGAACTCGGAGGAATATTTTGAGTGAGCTGACACCACAACAAAAGCTACTTGGAACATCTTGGGGAACTCTCTTGGGTGATGAGTTCAAAAAGGATTATATGGCGTCACTTTCGGGGATACTGAAAGAAGAAAGAAGAAGCTTTATCGTCTATCCACCTCAAGAAGATGTTTTCAACGCATACAAGATGACACCGTACAAAGATGTACGGGTTGTCATTATAGGGCAAGATCCTTATTACAAGCCTGATCAGGCAAATGGTCTTGCTTTTTCTGTCCCTGAGAATATGAAGAAAACTCCACCAACTCTCGATAATATCTTCCGTGAAGTGGAAGATGATCTGGGGGAGTTCAGACCTTATCATTCTTCTGATCTCAGCAGATGGGCAAAACAAGGAGTCTTCCTACTCAATGTAACGCTCACTGTACGACAGGGAAGACCAGCTTCTCATATGAATATAGGCTGGGAAAAATTTACCCTGAAAACAGTGCAGTACCTTAATGCAAGTGTTGGACCCATTGTGTTTATGCTCTGGGGAAACTTTGCAAGAGGATATAAGCATTACATTGACGATGGACATCATCTTGTTCTAGAAGCACCTCATCCATCTCCAAGAAGTGCTGACAGAGGTTTCTTTGGCTGTAAACATTTCAGCAAAGCAAACCAATTTCTGCAAGCAACCTACGGAGAGGATGCTATCATCAATTGGGTAGAACCCAAAGATAATCACCCTAATAAACCTGTTAACAGTTAAAACAAATACAAGACAAATGAGTAACACTGTATCAAGAACTGCCACCATTATCGCCAATCACGTAAATGAAAACGTACGTTTTGAGACTGAAGCTCAAACTTTCGGGGAATTGAAAGAAGAGCCAAAGGCTTCCAATCTTTTCGGCGGAAATATTCGCGTGATTGTTCGACAGAATCGAAATGAACTTACGATGGATAAGTCGAAGTTGCCTGATGGTGATTTTACTCTCATTATAGTTGCAGACAAAGTTAAGTCTGGAACTGATGAGTATGATGAAATGGGTTATCATGCTCTTCGTCAGGAATGCATTGATCGTGGGTTCGACACTGAAAAGTACAATGGTCCGGGAGTGACCATGAACATCATGCGAGCTCATCTGCGAGATGACGATCAGAATTCTACTTCTTCTGATGATCTCGTTTCCGATGCTCCTGAAACAGCTGTAGTTGATGCATCTGATGAAGATGTCAGTAGCTCTAATCGTTTCGAAGAAATGAAAGAGCGTATTGACAAAGCTGTCGCGGATTGCCGGGAAGAAGTAAACGATATTCTGCAAGAATATGCAGATATTCTGCCTGATTCTGTCATTCCTGATTACACTGATCTCATCGAAGAGATTAAGAGCGATCTGGGAGTGTAAGAACTCAACACTAATAAACATTCAGGGGAGTCTATTCGGGCTCCCCTTTTTTTAATTATGCTAATTTGATATGGAAGCAACAATTGATGAAAAAATTCATGATCTACTACGGAAATACCCTCGCATAGAAGAACTCTATGGAGAGCGACGGTGTGCTTCTACCCTATCTGACGAAATAGCTACCACAGAATACGAGTATAAACAGGCATTTATAGATGGTTCCGTAACAAGTGAACGATCTCATAAATCCATAAATGCTCTTACTGTTGGGGATGTATTCATAATAGACAGAGATGCCAGACGCATACCTGTAGAGTGCGAAGAAGATCAATCAATAGAAGCTCTTCGCAAATTATACTATCTAGGATACCGACGAGAAGGGTTAGAAGGCAATAAAAAGTGCTTTATCCGTGTCAATAAAATTAATGAAGAAGACGAAATTCTTCATTGTGAAGTTATAGGCTTTGCGTGTAACGGTATAAAGTTTACTATTAATATGAAGTCGGATAGATTCATAGAAAAAGTAAGCGGTGCATGGAGTGTTCCTCTGCTTCAAGAGAATAGCAGAACATTAGAAGAAGTTCGTTTTATATTTGAGCTCATTGATCTTTATAACAACAATAAGGAAGGGCTCAATAATATGATGGACAAGATCTATAACATTGCTAATGAGATATATCCGGGAATGGTGGATATGGTTAGCAAAGACGATCTTCGGGAACACTCTATTCTGCACGGTAGTTTCAGACATGGAGCTGTACGATGCCTTATAATCAAGTTTCCAGAAGTCATCATACGAAATAGAAAGGATGAATCTCATAAGATCAGGGATTTGTATGTTATCATACCTATTCGTTTAAATGGTGGAGTCGGAGGAGTACAAGGCACTCGTGGAACACTGGAAGCCAAAGAGGTGAAAGCAAACTATATGCATTCTCATCTTCCAAGGCGAACAGTAGGAATAGGATTTTTCTGTTTAGGAAGTGGATCATTTTCTACTAACTATTCTACGCTATCTGCTGGATTCGATGAAGAGTTATGGGAAGTCATGCTCACTCAACTACGTTATTATGTAGCTTGGGAGAGTTTAAGTGGTGGACCATATAATTACATCTACAGGGCTATTAGCGGAGGAGTAAAAACCAAGTCATATCTCAATAAAAGAACCATAAAACGTATCGTGAAGACGCTTAGAGGTCTCTTGCCACGAGATATGAAGAAAAATCTTCCCCGACTTACCATACATAGCAGTGGTAATGGCTTTACTCAGATAGAGATTGAAGGCTGGGGAGAAATAGGAGAATTCATACGCGACTATGAGTATAGCGATAAGGATGAGTTCTATTGTGATCTTGATGACTTTAAGAAAGCTTATACTCAGGTAACAATGGATAACCAAGAAATTGGAGATCTAACTCTGCGTGAGGCAAGAAATGCTGTAGAAGCATATAAGCGAAGAGACTCTTATCAGGACTTTTGGGCAGAGGACAGAGGATTCCGCTTCCAAGGTGAGCTTGTTCGTCAACAGGTTATTATCGATGAAGAGCTCTACAAAGAATCGTATGATACAGGTATTATTGATCTGAATGCTCAGCTCAAGTCATATCTGGAATCATATATTGCTATGAACTTCATGAATCAAGTAACGGAAGAAGTAAACAAATCAGAAAAGAAAAACAACAGACACAATGAGTACAAGCAGCAAATCGAAAATTTCCCAGAAGAAATCCTTACCAGTACACCAGTTTTCTGATCATCCTGTTCTCATTTTGAGTGACAATATTTGTTCTCAAATTAATTTTCTACACAAGAAGGTAGGAAAGACAGAATGGAGTGGCATTCTTTTATACTCTCATAAAGAGGGTAGTATTGAAGATGCTGATGATCTCGTTATGGTAGCCGAACAAATATTCTTGATGGATATTGGTACAGCTGCCGGGACAGAATACATCAATGATATTGATAGCATCCTCGAAATGGTTGAACGCTATCCACGTTATGAACAAGGTGAACTAAAAATAGGTCACATTCACTCTCATCACAACATGGATGCGTATTTCTCAAACGTGGACATGGATGAACTACAGATCAACTCCCCATCTCACAACTATTATCTCTCCCTCATTGTAAACTTTAAATCCAAACCGGTAGCAAAGATCTCCACTATTGCTGAAAAGAGAACGACAGAGATCGTTCATAGTGGCTCTTCTGAAGATGAAGTCATTAAACCAGTTCCTTCCGAAAAGGTTCTTGGTGTGTATGATGTCATTGTAACAGAAGATCTTCCTCAACATTTCTACGACAGATACTCTGTTATTCGCAAGAAAGCAGAAGAGGAGAAGAAAAAGAAAGCAGCTAAGAGGAAGCGTAATGCAAAAAAGTACAGTCCCAGAGCCAGTCAGACCGTAAAAGGTTGGGACCCGCACTCGACAGGATACGGAGCTGGTTCTGGGCAAAAGCAGATGAACTTTGGGGAACCTGATTTCAGTGAACCTCAGATAGATGAGTTCATCTATAAGTGGTTTAATCTCAACAAAAATATAGCAGTAGTTGGATCAGTTGATGGTGCTGTTGATCAGGTAGATCTACTCATGGAAGATGCAGATGGAGATACCATCACTCAGTATGTAGATCAACTGGAAAACTATCTTGAGGATTTTGCTATTACCATTGTTGGTAACGACTACTACCTCACAGATGATGAGTATCTGAAGTTGGTGAAAATTGTTATTCAAAAGCTAGAGCCGTATGAAGACAATAAAGTCATCAAGGATGTACTCAACATGCTCCAGCAATACGAAGAAATGATAACCGAAGCAATCGAGGAATATGAACGAACATAGAATTAGATTTCAAGATGCTATTTGGTATGACCCTGATTACGTCGTAACAGTAGGAGGAGCTGGCTCTATTGGGAGCTGGCTTCTTCTGTTCTTATCCAGAATTGGATATGACATCTATCTGTATGAAATGGATAGAGTGGAAGGACACAATATCGGTGGTCAACTTTATGGCAGAGGCGACATTGGTTCTACAAAGCAGGAAGCTATTCGGAAAAGAATAGAAAATCTTGCGATGCATAAACAAATCGAAGCTCTTGGTAAATTCGAACAGAACAATATCGTTACTCCTATTTGCTTTTCATGTTTTGATAATATGAAAGCACGAAAGGATATGTTTGCCAAGTGGGTAGAAACTGTAGCAGACAGGGATGAACTCTCTGTATTTATTGATGGAAGACTTACTGCTGAAAGTTTTCAAATGTACATTGTCACGCAAGATCGTATAGATGCATACGAAGAAACGTTGTTTGACGATGATGATATTGAAGAGCTGCCTTGCAGTTACAAAAGTACTTCCCATATAGCTGCGATGCTCGCAAGTCAAATGACTACCGGGCTAACTAATGCTATTGCTAATGACAAACATGGTGATATAAGAGATATTCCTTTCCAAACCAAGTTTGAAGCTAGTCTCTATCTCTATGAACAATTATTTGAGCCAGAAGAAGATGAGAAACAAGAAGCTTAGAAGTATATTTACGAACGTAGCCAGAGCTGGTAATGTAAGTTATGAAGCTAATCCAGAGGATAAAGAGTGTTCATTCTTATATTATTCCAGATACACTCCGTATGTACCCCTTCCTCTCGTCATTTCAGGCAAAGATATTATCCCTGTAGCTGTACATAAAACTATTGGTCGACCAAGATCAAGCAGCTATTTGAGGATGATAAAACGTTCCTTTAGCGTGAAATACGACTATCTCAAGGTAATGGGAACGAAAGGTGGATCTTACTATGCTGTAGGTCCGGGATGCTTTTATGCAAAGGTAAATAGGTTGACAAAAGAGCTAACTCCAGTATTCGTCATGTGTATTCATGGCTCTCTCTACAATCCGGAAGTGGGTTTTATAGAGAATATTCGAGAGAATAAGATATATCTGGAAGTCTTTATGCATAATGACATACGTAGTGTCAATTCGACACTTTGGAAATATATCAGAAAGCAATATATTCCATTGTTACAGCTGGAGGGAATACGTTTTAGTTTTATGAGTCCTGAACAGAT
>Ga0102944_1001540_pt1 | contig 15116 bp, 16 predicted proteins | sample SalPonD_shore_MG_FD_78172 | JGI IMG/M metagenome (GOLD analysis project Ga0102944, IMG submission 78172) | Salt pond soil microbial communities from South San Francisco under conditions of wetland restoration - Salt Pond MetaG... | ecosystem: Environmental > Aquatic > Marine > Intertidal zone >...
ATTTTATAAATACTGAGATAAATTTGTATAATTAAAATAGTCTCATTTAATACTTCCAATTAAAAATTATAAAAATCATATTATATTCTTGATTTCTTAGAGTGGATTTAATTGGCTCGTGCTGATGATTGGTTAAAGCAAGCAAAAAAAGATCTTCTTCATGCAGTTGAAAGTATAAAAATCCAACATTACGAATGGTCAGTTCTAGCCGCACAGCAAGGTGCTGAAAAAGCAGTTAAAGCCCTCTATTATGAAGTAGGAGCAAATCCTTGGGGACATTCACTATTAAAGTTCTTAAAAAAATTACCAAAAAGCATTGTTGTTAGTGAAGATTTAATCAAAGCTGCGAAAAATTTAGATAAACATTATATCACGGCTCGTTATCCTAATAGCTTTGCTTCAGGAGCTCCAGATGATTATTATATAAAAAATGATGCCGAGAAAGCTGTTAAAAATGCAAAAAAAATATTTCAATTCTGTGAAAATCAATTATCCTCCCTCAGAAAGGAAACTGATTGAATTATTGGAAAAAAATATAAAGGATTTAGTGAAAAAGGTTCCAACAATCAAAAAAATAGTGTTGTTTGGGTCTTATTCCAGAAAGAAACCTCATTTTGGGAGTGATGTAGATTTATTAATTATAGTTAATAAGCGTATCGCAAATGACTTTGAGAATATTTATGAACTATTATTTGATATTTCGCTCGAATACGAATGGTCTCCTATAATCATGACCGAAAAACAGTTTGAGATGTTAAAAAAGGAGAATAATCCTTTTATTAAAGAAGTAATTAAAGATGGAATCGTCTTATGGTCAAAATCTTAACCTTGAAAGGAAAAATACAGATATTATATGAATCTCTATATAAAGAGCATTATTAATTTCAAATTTTATTATTTTAACATTTTAATTAAATCCCTTATTATGAATATTTTAATATTTTCCATAGCTAAAAAATTATAGTTAGAAACCAAGATAACCCAAAAAATTTAGATTAATATGAGTTTCTTTTTATGGCGAAGTAGTATTTGAAAAAAAAGAAAAAATATACATATTTTGTTTCTTGCCCCAAAGATGACGATACGTATCGTTTTCGTCCTTACTGCGTGGAGCGTATTTCTCGGTGTGTTTCTGGGCGGCATAAAAGATTGAGTTTCTAGTGTGTCTTCCCTTAAAAAAGGATTCCCTATTACAAAAGGTAAAGCCATAGGGATCGAGGAAAAAAGGGTTTTCTCTCGCTATCTGCTTTGAACAATAACAGCAATAATAGGTTTTTTGGTGTGCTTATTGCGGGGTAAGTAAAATATGTTAATTTTTTCTAACTTTTCATCAAACTTTTCTTGCCTCTCCCGCATCTAATTATATAACTGGTGTAATCATTCCTGTTGATGGTGGAGTGCTTTTACTCTTAAATACTAAATTCCAATTTTTTTTCCATTTTATTCCTTTTATATTATTTTAAAAATATTTTATAAGAGAAAAAGAAATATTGCTCAAATAAATCCAATACGATGGTATTCGAGCATCTTTGAACTCATTTTTATCCACTTGTCGGTTAGTTGCTCAAAAAGAAATTTTGCTCGAGAGTTCGCTTTTTCAATGAGGTTCTGCTCATCGAAATGGGGGAATTTTCTATTCTCCATCACGATCTTTCCGTTTATAATTACGTTGTCGACCTCAGTTCCTTTACTTGAATATACTAAATTAGCTATTAAATTTGTAAAAGGCTCGTAAATAATCGGCGTTAAGTGAAGATGATTAATATCAATCGTAATCACGTCTGCTTTCTTTCCTACTTTAAGCGACCCTATCTTTCCTTCTAATCCTATTACTTGCGCGCCCATTGAAGTTGCAAGTTTCATCGCATCCCAAGGAGGCATCGCAGTAGGGTCTCGCATTAATGTCTTGGTCAATATACTGGCCATCTTAATCTCGTTTAATATACTATGATGCCCCGACCCAGGCGCTTCGTCCGTACCTAAAGATGCGTTCCCTCCTAGTTGTATGTAACTTCCTAACGGAGGGACTATACCATCTATTTTTGCAATCGAAGAGGGGCATCCAACCATACCCACACCATTTTTAACCATTAACGCTCGTTCATGTTCACTCGTATCGTGAATGTGTGCAGCAATCAAATGCTTATCCAATAGGCCATGCTCCTCTAAAATTTTTACTGTCGTTTTATCTTTACCATATCGTTTTTTTATTTGTAATCTTTCACGTTCCCCTTGAGCAATGTGCATATGAATTTTGGTGCCATCCTCGACTGCTTGGTGTTTAATTTGCTTCAATAAGTCTAGAGAAATCATATCTAAAGCGTTAGGTCCATACATCACCGAGACCAACTCTTTCTGATGGAATTCTTTATAGAGTTTTTTTGCCCGCTTAAAAGCATTTTTTCCGAGATATTTGTACAAATTATATAATTCATTAGGTTTTTTTTCGTCTGAAAATCCCAATTCGCTAATCATTTCGGTTGCGACTATTCGGGCTTGGAAAAGTTCGTATGCGTTTTTGATAAGCTCAGAAACTCCAATCCCATATTCTGTAAATGTTGTGGTTCCCGCTTTTAACCCTTCGAGAATTGCCAATTTTGTGCCCAATATAAAATCCTCGCCTTTCAAATTATCTGCAAATAGACTTAAACCTTTTGGGATATATTCAATTTCCGGTAAATCATGAGCAGTACCTCGACATAAAGTTAGCATAGAATGAGTATGCGCATTGATAAGACCGGGCATTGTGACATGTTTGTTATCACCATCTATTAAAAGGTCTGCTTTTTGATAGTCTAAGTCTTTCGTTTTTCCAACGAATATGATTTTGCTATCTTCGATCCCTATTGCTCCATCCTTTACGATACCTAAGCCTTTACCCTCAAACGTAATTAAAATCGTGTTAATTATTGCTATATCCATAAAATATCAAATTTTAATTATTATTTTGCGTTATTAGCTTTATATAGATTATATGCTATAATTCTTAAATTTTGCTCGAAATTGAATAGAAATTATTATATATGCAATCCAAATGAAATAGAGAGATCAAAACCTTCTGAGCGCGAAGAGAAACTAATAAGTAATGAAATGTCGAAATTAAACTTAATATTAATGAAAAATTAATAATTTAGAAAGCACATTAAGTATTAAACAAGATCCCGAATATAAAGGAATTAATGAGTATATTTCTGAATTCATAAATCAATATAGACAAGAATCCGCTAACACTTAAAAACTAAAATTTATAACTTGAAAAATTGGATTAGAATATATTATAGAGATTAATAATTTTTTAATCTTTTTTTGTTTAACATTATAATCTCTAATTTAGATTCAATTCCTATTTTTAATTTATTAAGAAAACAATTATTTAAGAGAAATAATTTCTATCCAAATAGAAAGAAGAGTAAAAATGATGTAGATTAAAAGATGGTATTTTCAGACCGCGAAGAGAAAATAATCAATAATGAAATGTCGAAATTAAAAAATGAAATCACATTAAGACTAGTTACCGATTATAAAAACTCCAATGACGGAAAGAAAACAAGACAATGCTTATCATGTAATAGTATAATGACTATATTAAATGAATTAGCAAACGCCTCTCAAGGAAAATTAAAGATTATAGAAATATCCACTCATGAAGATCAAGAATTTATAGACAAGTTTGATATTAAGAGGATTCCCACCATTATCTTTTTGGATGATAATGGAGAAGAAATGATAAGATATACTGCAGTTCCAGATGGAAATCAACTAGTTGGATTTATAAAAACACTGCAATTCTATTCCGGAGTTAGTCCCTTTTACAAAGATCAAATTAAAACAAACATGGCAAATATCGAGAAATCAGAAATCACCATGTTTGTAACTCATACATGCCCATATTGCCCTCAAGTTATTCCAATTGCTAATTTATTTGCCCTTGTTTCAGATGGAAAAATAAAGGTTGAAGTAATAGATATTAATTCAAATCAAGATATTGCCCAAAAATATAATATCACAAGTGTTCCTAATACAATGATTAATAAGAAAGATAATTTATATGGTCTATTTACTCCACAAAATCTTTTGGATAAGTTAACTAAAGGTCAGAGAGATTTTGGAGGAATGTATGCATAACTTCTATTTAAATAATTAAGCTAAGGAGGAGGTGGTAATAATAGCAACTACAGAAAATTATAAGAATATTATTCGGCAAGAAATGTCGAAATTACAAACACATGCAAAATTAAGTGTTTTTACCTCGTTGAAAACCAATCCTGACGGAAGTAAAGTAAGAGAATGCTATGAGTGTACAAATTTCATGAATTTATTACGTATTTATGAACAAAATTCAAATGGAAAGCTCGAAGTTGAAGAATTATCCATTAGCGAAAATCAAGAATTTGCCAGGAGATATGATATTCAGCGAGTTCCAACTATATTATTCATCGACGATAATGGTAAAGAGTTGGTGAGATATTTAGCAGCACCTCAAGGACTGGAAATACAACCCTTCGTGAAAACAATATTCGCATTTGCTGATGGACCTAATTATTATGAAAATGCAATAAAACAAAATCTTCATAGAATTAATCCAACAACAATAAAGATAATGATGACAAATCAGTGTCCTTATTGTCCGCAATTGATTGAAACCGCAAATCTATTTGCCATTGCATCCGAGGGAAAAATTAGATCTGTTATTGTTGATATCCTTGCTAATCAAGATATTGGTCAATATTATAAAGCCTCGGGAGTACCTTATACCATTATAAACGAGCGGCCAGCGATTCAAGGGATGATTGGACCTCAACACCTTCTAAGAGAATTAATAGGTTCAAATACCAATATTCAATATAGATAATTCTGATGCCAAAATAGAATATTTCTAATTTATTAGCTTTATATAAAAAAAGAAAAATCACAAATTATATTGAAACAATAATTTCAAAATAAGTTATAATATGTATAATTTAGAACAATTAGATCCTGAAAAAATTTATGATATCATCATCTTAGGCCTTGGTCCTACAGCATTAGGATGTGCGATTTATGCTGCGAGATTTGATTTAGACCTTTTAGTAATTGGAAAAGAATATGGAGGATTAATAATAACGACTCATATCGTTGAAAATTATCCTGGTATAACTTCTGTAACTGGTACAGAATTGATGGAAAGGTTTAGAGATCATATAAATTCTCTCGAAATCCCTTATATAACTGATGAAATCAACGAAATAACTAAAGAGAATGATCATTTTATCTTGAAATCCTTTTTTCAAACTTTTAAGGCAAAAACCATTTGTATTGCAACGGGCTCAGAACGGAGAAAACTTAATATTTCTGGAGAAGATAAGTATACTGGAAAAGGAGTTTCTTATTGCGCCACATGCGACGGAGCATTTTTTAAAGATAAAATTGTTTGTGTTATTGGCGGAAGCGATTCAGCTGCCAAAGAAGCACTTTTTCTTGCGAAGCATGCCAAAAAAGTATATATTATATATAGAAGAGACGAAATGCGGGCCGAACCAATTAATAAAAAGCGGGTACTTGAAAATGATAAAATCGAAATTATATATAACACGAATATTACCGAAATTAAAGGAAATGGAAATAGTTTAACATCCGTCATTTTCGATAATGGAGATAATTTTGAAGTTGATGGGGTTTTTATTGAGATTGGTTCCATTCCGGCATCTGATATTGCTCAAAAAATAGGTGTTAAAACTAACAATAAAGGAGAGATTATAATTAATAGGAAATCAGAAACCAATATCCCAGGTATATATGCTGCTGGTGACGTGGCTGATGCCCCATTTAAGCAAGCTATCACTGGGGTAGCAGAAGGAGTTATTGCTGCATATTCTGCATTTGATTATCTTAAAAAAACGGAAATTAAATATTAATTTGATTTAATAAAACTTCCAGTTTCTTATTTATAATGATTAATTTTGGGGATTTTCAAAATTAGTTAAAGCTTTTTTAAAAATTTTTATTCCCTTTTCTACTAATCCAAATAATCCTAAAAACTGTGATACCCAACTATAAATTGTGTCATAACCTTCTAATTCGCTTAGCTCCTCTCGTTCGCTTGTTAATTTCTGATAAATCTGTTCAAATTTATCTTTATATTGATGTATTCTCCTTAACCTTTTATATTGTTTCAAATAGTTTGAGTATGCTATGGATGGCATTATATAGAATCTCTTTCGTATACCCTTTATTTTTTCCATTTTAATATATCCTTCTTGTAAAAAATAATTAAGCCCTTCTGATATTAAACCCGAAGATAAACCAGTAAGTTTTTGTAATTTAGATTGAGTTAATCTTTTACGTGTAATAAGATAGGAGAGAAGGGGTAGATATTGGACTTCCTCTATCATAAAAAGGGGATTATTTTGAAAGAAATTGATTATATCTTCTTCAATTCCCCTCATTCCTTTCTTTTTGATTTCATCGATTTCAATTTTTTGGATTCTTAATTCGGATTCATCTTTGCCGCTTATTTTTTTAGAAAGGAATTTTTTCATTAAATTTTTATGAAATTGTAAAAATTCCTTCAGCTCTTTCAATCTATTTATTAAAATTGAATGTAATTCTTCTTTACCTGTTTTTGAGGTAATTTCTGATAATGCCCGGACTCTTATTTCGTTATATTTAATCCAATTTTCTAATTCATTTAATCCTGCCTTAAATCCGATATTCAATAAATCACTAAGATTCTCATCTTTTAATGAATATATAAATCCATATCGCTTTTCCTTAATTATTTTTTTTTCAATTACCCCATATCTTTCATATTGATTAAGAAATTTCGAGATGCTCCCCCTCGATATTTTTTTCTTGCGAAAAATTGATGATAACTCTTGAATTTGCTTCTGGATCAATTTTGGGTGAAGCAAGAAATATGACAAAATATGAGATTCTATATCAGAAGTTCTTTTATTTTTACCCGATTCTACTATAAAGTTAATTATTTCTTGTTCAAAACGTCTGATTTTTTCTGGATAAATATGAGTATTAGCCATTCTCTAATAATAATATACGTTTTAAAATATAAAAACTTTCACATTAAGTGAATTTTCATATAAATTGAAAATATTTAAATACTTAATTTTCTTATCATATTTTGAATCTTCACTTTGTGTGAAAATTCATGTAATGTGAAAAAAGGAAGTGATAATAAATGGCCCAAGTATTAAAAAGAAAATTAAATCAACGCGAAAGAGTACACTCTAAATCAGTTGCATCGAATATTAGCATGATTGCAACAATTAATGGCAAAGTATCACCTGAAGTTCTAAGGAAAGTAATACATAAAATGCAAAAGAGACATCCCATTTTAAATGCTTATTTAGAATCAAAAGGCAAAGAATTATTTCTATTATCAAATGAAATCTTAGAAATACCTTTGAAAGTGATTAAACGTAAAGAAGATATGCAATGGCATGAAGTGATAATTCAAGAACATAAAATTCCATTTAATATGAAACAAGGACCACTGATAAGATTTATATTATTACATTCGCCTGATATCTCGGATTTAATTATTTTTTGCCAACATATTATCTGTGATGGAATGTCTTTAGCATATTTAGCTCGAGATATTATGCGTCATTTGGCAAATCCATCTAAACAAGTCGAACTGCTCCCAATCCCACCAATAATCAATGAAAATGCTATACCAGATGATATAAAACCAAGTTTGAGTACGAGATTATTTAGTAAAATTATTAACAAAAAATGGGAAAAAACGGAAGTTCTTTTTGATTATGATGATTTCTATGAATTACATAAAGCTTTTTGGAAGAAATATTCTTATAAAGCACATTTATACATGCTTTCTAAAAACGATACTGACTCATTGATATTAGCTTGTCGTGATCATGGTGTAACTGTTAATTCTACGTTAATAGCGTCATTTGCTATCGCTCAAAATCAATTAAATACAAATTCTCCGAAATATTTGAGAAAATATGCATCTGCAGTAGATCTACGGAATATTCTTAAGAATCCCATAGATGAACAATTTGGCTTTTTCGCAGGTGGTTTGGAAATAAAGTATAAATATTCAAAAAATGATACACTTTGGGATGCAGCTAAAAAGATTCATAAACAAGCTATACTTGAAAAAGCACGGGAAAAAGCACTTGTGAAAACGTTAAATAACTTTTATATTAGTCCAACATTTATGGATGCACAAATTTTTGGAGGATTCGGAGAATTAGTTCCACCAAACTCAAAAAGCTATGAAAAAATAAATGATTTTATATCAGATGATAAAAATATAGTTAATAAGATGGTTGAGAAACGATTAAAAGAAAAATTTGGATTAGCACAAATTATGACAAATCTCGGAAAAAGTGGTTTTCCAGAACAATATGGAGATTTAATCCTTAAAAATCTTATTTTAATGCCCTCCTGTTCTCCCTATACAGAGTTAGTCCTGGGAGTAATTACTCATGGTGGAACACTGAGCATAACTTTAAACCATATGGAAGAATCTATTTCTTCGGAAAAAATTTTAAAAATACAAGAAAAAGCAAATGAAATTATTATGAACGCAATTAAAAATTAAAATCTAATAATTTTTTTTAATTTTTTTCTTAATTTATAGAATTACTAAGCTAAATCTTCTTAGAACATAAAAAAGCAATGTAAAGTTATTCTAAAAAAGATCTTCTACATTCTATGATTTAAGTAAATACTGTAATGAAAAAATTACTATATTCAAAAGATATTCAACTAATTCATTTTCTGAATCAAAAAATTTCATTATTGATAAATGATGATAGAGTATAGCATTAACAAGATTATATGCGAATATAAAAGCTTCAACTAATCGTTCTTCGGGTATTTTTTCAAAATTTTTATTAGCTTTTCTTAATTTCTGCGCTCTGTCTTTAAATATTAAAAATGTTTTCTCTCTATGTGAAGCAAGCAATTTTTTATCAGATTGTATAGCAGATCTAAAAGCTAGATGATATCCTCTATTCTCCTTATGATATTTTATTAACTCTGTAATAAAATGATTAAGATTATCCCTAATATTATCATCATTTAAACTAATCAAATCATCTGATTCCAACATATTTTCCATTGATTCTTCAAAATATTTTCTTATAATATCTTCTTTTCCTTTCGGAAAATAGTTATAAATTGTACCTATACTAATTTTAGCAGATTCTGCGACATGATTCGTACTTGTGTTATGATAACCTTTTTTTAATATTAGATTAAAGAATTCTTTATAAATGCGTTCTATTTTTTCTTCTTTATTTCGAGAGAATTTTTTTTTTGACATATAATTATAATAAATGAGTAATTGCTCATAAAGTTTATAAATGAGTAAATACTCAATTACTTAAAAATAATATTAATATTAATGAAAAATGAGCCACATAAAATTTAATAAATTACATAATCCAAACGATATAAATATTATAGAAAATATAATATATCCAATATTTTCTAAAAGTAACGGAGAATACAAGCATTATTGGAATGAAATTCGCTCATTGTTACTATCTGCGATGAAAAATGCTGAGGTTAATTATTTTAAAAGAAAGATTTTTTGGCTGTATGTAAATAGAACTATAACTAAAGGCATGAAAAAAGGAATTCCTCTTATTGACGTTGAAAAAACGTTGCGAAAATTTATTAAAAGACATGTTGATAATGAAAAAGATCTAAAAGCTAGAGAATTCAGAGAAAATAAAAAGAGGTTTGAAAAAATAAGAGATTATATCGTGGGAAAGAAAATTTTGGATCTTGGTGCTGGAAATGGTCTTTTAGCACAAGAGATAAAAAAACAACTTGATAAAGAAGTTGTTCTAATTGATGTTTTGGATTATAATTATACAGAATTACCATTAATCTTATATAATCCAAAGCATAAAGTACCTTTAGCAGATCAAGAAGTAGATACAACTATTCTATATACTGTGTTACATCATGCGAATGATCCTGAACATCTATTAGAAGAAGCAACTAGAGTAACCAAACAACGTTTAGTAATCAAAGAAGCTTACATTGAAAAAGATGATTTTAAAATAACTAACTGTTTTGTTGATTGGTTTTATAATCGAGTAATTGAGGGTGAAGATATTAATGTACCTCTCAATTTCCTTAAGTTGGAAGGATGGGAAAAACTTCTAAAAGCACATGGATTTGATGTAATTGAAATTGATTATGTTGGAATTGATGAACCACTTGTACCAGAACGCCATGTATTTATTATCGCGGAGAAAATAAAATAACTGATTCAAGGCAAAATCTTTCATAGAGAACAATGGAAAAGCAAGTCGAAAAAAAATTTAAAATAAAAAAAAGTTATTTAATGAATTTCTACATCTACACTTTCAAATTTTGTTTTAAAGGGAACATCAATCGTTAATAATCCTTCTTTATAGGTTGCTTTAGCCCTTTCTGGAATCACAAGACAGCATAACGAATAAGAACCAATATATCTTATTTGTTCTGTTTCTCCAGAAATAAAAAATGAGTCTTCATGCATTCGCAACTTTATTGTATCTTTTTCTACACCGGGTAGCTCTATCTCAATATGTGATGTATTATGTTCATCATCGGGCCATGAACACATATTTGGGGTTATAATTCTTTTTTCTATTTCTTCTGACATATTTTATCCCTTCCTTTTTTAAAGATTTATTATTGAATTAAAAAAGAGAAATTAATGAATTTCTATATCAATCGCATCTTCCAGTGGATCTTTAAAGGGAACTTCAACTTTCAGTAGTCCATTTTTATAGGTAGCTTTAGCTTCATCCGGTTTTACAGGACAGCAAACAGCATATGATCCTACATATACAACATTCTCTGTCTCTCCTTTCAAAAAGAAGCTATCATCATGCATCCTAAGCTTAATCGTTTCTTTATCGACTCCAGGTAATTCTACTTCAATTTTATAAGTTTTGTGATCCTCATCAGCCCAACCACATATTGAAGGACTAATAATTATTCTTTCTTTTTCTTCGGACATTTATTCTCACCTTTTATTTATTAATTTATAATTATATTCCTAATTTCAAAACTAGTTAACCAAAATAATAAGCTTTGGTTTTATGAAATATTAGCTCTAAAAGAAAAGGAAAAATCTTTCATAATTTAATCTAGAGATAATATTTTATTTTATAAAATGATCTAAACAAAATAAGAGTAAAGACATTTATCAATATTAATTTAGGAGAAATCATGTTAAAAAAAGTTTTTATATATCCCTTCTATTTTTAATTTAGTTTCAGGGATGTTTTTGGTAATTATATCCCATATGATGTCTAAATCAACATTAATATATTCATGTAATACTATATTTCTTAATCCGATAATTTTATTCCATGGAATTTGATTAAATTTAGTTTTGAAGTCATCTGGTAGTTTTCGAGATGCTTCTCCCAATATTTCTAAATTTCTTAAAACAGCATCGATTACAATATCTTTTTTCTTAAAAGTTGATTTATTTAACTTATTAGTATATTTTGCTATTTTTTGAATTGCTTCCAAAATATCTTCTAAATATATTTTAACTTTATCAATGTCCTCTCTCATACATAGATAACCTCATTTAAAATATTTTTTTTGAGTTGTGGTTTTAATGCTTTAATACTAACTAAATCGACTTTCTTTCCAATGATCTCTTCTAGAAAATACTTTAATTCTACAAAATCCCATCCTATGGGACCATTTAGCTCAACTAATATATCAACATCGCTCTCAGGAGTTTGCTTTCCTTTTGAAAGAGAACCAAAAATACCAATTCTTTTGACATAGAATTTTTTTTTCAAAATTTTCATATGTTTTTTAAGAATCTTCTCAATTCTCTCCAGTTCTGTCATTTTAACCATAATAATTTTTAGTTTCCAATATATTAAAGAATACAATTCCTAATAAATTAACAATATAAGAGTAATTTCTAACTTATTATTTTATTTTTTTCAATCATTTTATAATTTACATTAAATATTTAAATCAAGCTGATGAATATTTATTGTGAATTGATAATTCACAATTCAGTTAATAATATTTATTCAAGCCAGCGTTTCCGAGCGGTAAGGAGGTGGCCTGCAGCCTTTTTCTACATGGTGGAGAGCCATTTATCATGGGTTCAATTCCCATCGCTGGCTTTTTTTATTCATCCATATTTGAGAAAAATTAAATATACCAAACTTCTTTTTTGAAACAATCATTAAAATAATTTGAATTTTAAAAAGCACTTTTTGAATTTGATTAATTTATGGCTCCAGATTATGTTATAGTGAAAGGTAAAAAATATTATCCAAAGAATCAGAAATTAATTTTAGGAAAAATTGGAATAAAAAATATAGAAGAGATAGTTATTTTGGAGAACTTCCAGGATTTAAAAGAATTATACTTATTTAATAATAATATAACAGAAATTCATGGATTAAATAATCTTAAAGCTTTAGAAAAGCTTAACCTTTATGGAAATCAAATTCAAAAAATCGAAAATTTAGAAGCGCTTTCAAATTTAAAGGTGCTTTATCTTTCCGAAAATGAAATTTCTAAAATTGAGAACCTTAACAATCTCAAAAATCTTGAAACGCTTTCATTTGAGACTAATAAAATTACAAAAATTGAAGGCCTTGAGAATTTACACAACTTATTACATTTAAATCTATATGAAAATAACATCAAAAAAATTGAAGGATTGGGAAATTTAAAAAAACTAGAGATATTAAGAATTGGAAAAAATCCTATCCCTCAAAAAACTATAGAAAGAATCGGAGCTATAGATGAGAAAGGATATGTTAAAAATCCTCAAAAATGGGTGAATTATTGTACTTAAAGATAAAGTCATTCTATTTAGCAATTGAATTGCTGTAAAGTTGTAGTAATAAAAAATTAGAGAAAATAATAAAAGGTATGATAATCTAAAAAATCTAGATTAATATGAGTTTCTTTTTATGGTGAAGTAGAGAAATGCTTGTGTATAATAGTCTAACCTTTCAGAAAGAAAAATTTGAGCCTTTAAATCCGGATAAAGTTCTTATGTATGTATGCGGTCCCACCGTTTACGATTCGCCCCATCTTGGGCATGCAAAATCCGCTGTCGCTTTTGATTTGATACGACGGTATTTAGAATATAAAGGATTTAACGTTAAAATTGTCAAAAACTATACTGATATTGATGATAAGATTATAAAACGTGCCAATGAAAAAAATATGGATTTCAAAGCACTTAGTGAAAAGTACATCGAAGAATATGATACTATAATGCAGGTTTTAAATATTAAACCCGAATCGAGAACACCAAAAGCGACGGAAATAATAGATTTTATGATTGAAGTGATTCAAACTTTGATTGAAAAAGGCTATGCATATGAAAGTAATGGTTCCGTCTATTTTGCTGTAAAGACCTATCCGGGCTATAATACTATTTTTCAAAATAAAGAAGAAGAGGAATATATAGAGTATGAAATTCCCGAAGATGAGCAACCCCTATACGGCGATAAATATGATCCTAATGATTTTGTACTTTGGAAGGCCTGGAAAGAAGGGGAACCGTATTGGGAAAGCCCGTGGGGAAAAGGTCGACCAGGTTGGCATATAGAATGCTCATGTATGGCGTTAAGATTTTTAGGAGATGTGATTGATATTCACGGAGGGGGTCTCGATTTAAAATCACCTCATCATAAAAATGAAATTGTTCAATCAACAGCTTATACTGGGGAAGATATTTTTGCTAAGTATTTTCTGCATAATGGATTTATTGAAGTAGATCAAGAAAAAATGTCGAAAAGTCTTGGAAATTTTTTCTTAGTATCGGATCTCCTTGAAAAATTTGATCCAATGGTTATTCGATTTTTTTTAATCTCCAGCCACTATCGAAGTTCAGCCAATTTTTCCATGAACAGTATCCAACAGGCAGAAAATACATATGAGAAAATGTTAAATACAATAAAAAAAATTCATGAATTAAATCCGGTCGATAAAGAATCTCAGCAATTAATCGATTTGAATTCGAAAATAGAACAAACTAAGATTAAAATAATTGAAGCAATGGATAATGATTTTGGCACTCCAGAAGCACTAGCAGAGATTTTAAAACTTTTTAATGAGATTAATCGAGTCGTTTTTGAGAAAAATATTGACATTACAGAACAATTTAAAGACCAATTTCTTGGATTTATTGAGGAATTAGAGCAAATTTTTGGAATATTCCCAGACTTAAGGAAAAAATTAAAACTTGGAATTATTGAACCAATTGGAGAAAAAGATAAACTAATAAAGAATTTACTAAATATAATCAACGAAACCCGTGAAGAGCTTAGAAAAAGGAAACTTTACGAAATAAGCGATAAAATCAGGGAAAAATTGCAAGATTTAGGCATAAACTTAGAAGATAAATGACCTTTAAAAATCTTATATAATTAAATTCGAAATTATAAGGAAATAGGATAGTTTCCATATTTTTTAGTAGCTTCAATTAACCATTTTATATTTTGCATTTTCACAGTTGGATGCATGTTCGCAGCGGATATAATATAACCTCCACCTGGTCCAGCAACTTTAATGGCATTCTTAACGGCATCAAAAACTTCTTTTTTTGATCCTTCTACGAGAACATAAGAAACATCAATATTTCCTATAAGACATAATTTATCTCCAACTTTCTTTTTTACTTCCGCTAAATCAACATTAGCTGTTGGTTCAAGACTATGTAATCCATCAAAGCCACAATCAACAACAAAATCTAAAAGAGGAGTCACTTGGCCATCTGTATGCAAAATAATTTTACCTCCTCTTTCATGGACTGTCTCTGTAATTAATTGATATGCGGGTAATAATGTATCATAAAAATTCTGAGGACTCATCATCGGACCTGTTTTGTATGCTAAGTCACCTGACTCAACAAACACTTTCGCCCCTACTTCCATATAACTTTTATATAATTCTGCAGTAAATTCTGCGATAACATCATGAACTTCTTTGATTAATTCGGGATTTTTATGAAGCATTTTGGCATAATAACTCATTCCCATACCTTGAGAAGCACTTTCGAACACTCCCGCTAAATCATTAGTTACAGCCACACAAATTTCATCTTTGTATTTTTTATTTATTCGTCTGTAAAACTTTTTACAAAA
>Ga0102944_1001542_pt1 | contig 15107 bp, 11 predicted proteins | sample SalPonD_shore_MG_FD_78172 | JGI IMG/M metagenome (GOLD analysis project Ga0102944, IMG submission 78172) | Salt pond soil microbial communities from South San Francisco under conditions of wetland restoration - Salt Pond MetaG... | ecosystem: Environmental > Aquatic > Marine > Intertidal zone >...
CTGAGAAGTTTGCTCCTTTTTGCATCGACAATTATAAAGTAATATCGGATCCTCGATTGATTTTCAACCTAGATGGTTATATTGAAGGAATAATTTGTTCTGAAAAAAAATCAAAAGTTGTTTTATAAAGTTTAGAAGAAGAAGATAACTCAAAGAAGATTAATCTCAAGAAAGAGGGAAGTTATTTTCGGTTTAGGCAGGAATTAAAGGATATAAAACCAGGTAACTATTTCTTAAGCATAGAAAATGAAGGAAGAGAAATCTATAAGCAAATTATCTCTATTTTGCCTTTTTATGTAGAAAAACCCCTTGCTTTTGAGACAAAGGTAACTCCATCATTCAATTATAATTGTATTTTCATTCTAGCACAACAATATTTAAATAAAGGCAATGTTGATAAATCAATTGAGTATTTTGAGAAGCTTCCTGATGACTTATGGAACTCAAGAACAATTCCCATTATTGCAAGGGCTTATTATGTTAAACAAGAATATGATAAAGTTATTGAGCTTCTTAAAGAGATCCCTGAGAAGGATTATTCAGTGCTATCTCTTATTGCTAATTCATATTTGGCATGCAAGAGGTTAGAAAAAGCAGTAGAGTATTTCGAAATTCTAAGAAAATATGGAGATACATATAAAATCAACATGATATTAGGGGAAATATATTATTCATTAGGTGATGATGAAAAAGCAAAATTATATAGAGACAGAGCAAAAAAAATGAAAAAAGAGATGGAAAAATAATATGAAAAGTATTAAAAAAACTTGCACTTTTAGTATTCTTTTTCTTTCTTTTATGTTTTCAAGGTCAGGCTTTTGAAAAAAAAATGGAAGTTTAGATAAATCTATTGAAGATTACAATAAATCAGATGAATTGAAACCTAATTTTTTATTATCGATTCCGGATATATTTCTTCTTTTTGCATCAATATTTGCAAAAAAGTTTTCTTTCAAGATAAGGACTAGACAGAACCCTGTAAGCTTCAAATTTTAGAAACATTTCCTTATAAAATGTGATTGAATAAATTACAAGAAGATTCATTAATTTTGCGACAATTATAAACATTTGACTAAGTAAAAATTGAAATATATAATTTTTTTAGTTTAATAAAGGAGGTTATTTCATGAAAAAGATTTCGAGGAGGCAATTTATTAAAAGATCAGCAAAAACTGGTCTAGCTGTGGGTGTTCTTAGCCCACTAGGCGGAAAGAGTATTTTCTCCTCACCCAACCGGTTTGATTTGATTATTAAGAATGTTCAGATTGTTGATGGGATGAACCAAGAGCCTTATCAAGCTGACATAGGGATCGTTTCAGATTTCATCACAGCTATAGGGGAATTGAGTAAGGCAAGCTCCAAGTTAGTCATCGATGGGAAAGGAAAAGTGGCAGCACCCGGATTTATTGACATCCACTCCCATACAGATACTGCGCTGCTAATAAATCCTAGAGCAGAAAGCAAGATAAGGCAGGGAGTGACCACTGAGTTGGGTGGAAACTGCGCGCATTCTCCTTTTCCCAGAAAGACTCCGAGGTCCCCCCAATATAAGGGGATGGAAAAAGATCTCAGCGCCAAGTTCGATTGGACAGATCTAGAAGGTTATCATTCAGCTATGGAGAAAAATGGGATTGCTAATAATCATGCAACCTTAGTAGGACAGGGGACGATTCGTCATTATGTTATGAATGATGACCCCAATAAACCCACTTCCCAGCAGATGGAAGCCCAGAAAAAGCTGGTGGCAGAGGCTATGAGTCAGGGGGCTTTTGGGCTCTCCACAGGTCTTGAGTATATACCAAGCCGGTTTGCAGATAAAGATGAGCTGATTGAACTGTGCAAAGTTGTGGCTGAATATGGAGGAATCTACGCCACTCACACACGGAGTGAGGATGTCAATCTTATGGAAGCTGTGGCAGAGGCAATACACATTGCAGAGTCGGCTGGATTACCTCTACAGATATCTCATCTTAAAGCCGCTGGTCAGAGCAACTACTATAAGATTCCGTTGGTGTTTGATCTTTTAGAAAGGACTAAAGATAGGGGTTTGGATGTGACAGCTGACCGGTACCCTTACAGGGCTTACAGCACAACTTTAAACATCATGTTTCCACGGTGGGCTGTGGCCGGAGGATCTGAGAAGTTTGTGGAAAGGCTAAAGGATAAGGATCTCAGGCAAAAAATGAAGGAAGAGGCATTGAAAAAGACAGAAGGAAACAACGGATACAGCAGTATGCTCATCACTCATGTCAATAACGAGAAAAACAGCCACTTGGTTGGGAAGTATATTCAGGAAGCTGCAGATGAAGCTAACAAAGATGCTTATGAGTTTGCCTGTGATCTTTTGATTTCTGAGGGAGGCAGTCTCAGTATCACAGGATTTGGGATGGGAGAAGAAAACACGGAAAAGGTTTTGAAGCATCCTCTGGTGATGCTCTGTTCCGATGGCAGTGCCATAGCTCCCTATGGTCCTCTCAATCGGGAGATGCCTCATCCTAGAAATTATGGTGCCTTTCCCAGATTTTTAAGACTTTATATGAGAGAGAAAAAGATTGTCACACTGCCTGAAGCAATCCATAAAATGGCTGCCATGCCTGCTAAAAAATTAGGATTAAAGAAGAGAGGGGTGATTGAAAAAGGAAATTATGCAGATATTGTTATATTTGATAAAGATGAAATAGCAGATAGAGCAACATACCTTAAACCCAAAGTATATCCTGTTGGAATTGACTATGTCCTGGTCAATGGTAAGGTGGTTGTAGATCATGGCGAACACACCGGTGTGCTATCAGGCAAGGTTCTTCATGGCCCTGGAAAAAAATGAGACTGTTGATTCAGAATATAAAATAAGTTGATGTTATCACTTTCTGAAAAAGAGTGATTTTTGATATCATTTGGAGTTTAGCAAGAGAAAAAGGTAGTTTACTCAAAGTACATAATTGGGGGTTGAGGAAGAAGTCCTTTTTATAGCCTTAGCATTCTCAGATTACTGAGAATATGTGCTTTCAGGAAAAAATCAATTAATTTGTCCAGTGCTGTCAAAAAATGACTCCCATCTTAGTATCAAAAGGAGAAATTTAGCCGCTATCATTTATGTAATATTCAAAAATTCAGAGAGAACTACTTATATAACTTTAAAGAGTATCTTATAGGAATTCTTTGTGTTATTATCAGTTGAAAACTTGCGATCGACTAATATAAACATACAAACTTAATGGCTAAAATAATTCTTCACACAAAAGAAAAAATTGAAAGGAACACAAAAAGTTATGGCTAAAAGAAAAACCTTGATTAACATCAAAGTAGAAGCCCGGGAGGCAGAAGAAAGGATAAAAGAATACATCAGAGAAACACCTTTAGAGTATTCTCCTTATCTAAGCCGAATGGGAAAATGCTCAGTTTTCCTGAAAATGGAAAACATGCAGGTCTCTGGATCCTTTAAGTTTAGGGGAGCTGCCAATAAAATTTTGTCTTTAGACAAAAAATCATTGAAAAAGGGAGTCGTTACAGCTTCATCGGGAAATCACGGAGCCGCTTTTTCATATATGACCAGAAAAATTGGAATAAAAGGTATCGTTTTTCTTCCTGAAAATGCCTCTCAAGCTAAAATAGATCTTCTCAGGGCACAAGGGATTGATTTACGACTTCATGGTAAGGATTGTGTAGAAACTGAAGCTTTTGCAAGAGAAATGGCCCGAAAAGATGGAAAAGTATATATTCCCCCCTATAACGATCTCAAAACTATAGGTGGGCAGGCAACGGTGGGTATTGAGATTAAAAGGCAATTAGAAAAAATTGATGCGGTTCTAGTACCTGTGGGAGGTGGGAGTCTGATCAGTGGGATTGGGGGATATTTAAAATCCATAGAAAAAGGCGTTAAAATTATTGGATGTCAGCCATTAAACTCTCCGGTAATGTACGAGAGCATTAAAGCAGGTAATATAATTGAGATGAAATCCAAACCCACTCTTTCAGATGGGACAGTAGGAGGTATTGAAAAAGGTTCTATAACATTTGATCTTTGTAGAAAATATACAGATGATTTTATTTTGGTTTCTGAGGATGAAATTAAAGAGGCCATTAACTTTTGTATATCTAAACACCATACTTTGGTAGAAGGTGCGGGAGCTCTATCCATAGCCGCATTTATTAAAGAAAAAGAAATATTCTTTAAAAAGAACGTTGTTTTAATTATAAGTGGTTCTAAAATCAGTATGGAAACACTAAAACAGATTCTTTGTTAATAAGATGATTTTTTTAAATTTTTTTATGGTTGTATGGGCTTCTTAACTAAATTCATATTTTTACTGGGGAGTACCGTAATATATAGAATTAAACAACAATTTAAAAGTCCCGTAAGGCTGTGCTCTTTGCTGAACCCCAAAACCCAGCAGAATCACTTTCCCCTTGCCGAGAGAGACTTCTACTGCAGAAACTTTATTCTGGAGATATTTTTCACCTCGGAGGTAGCCGCTCAGAAGTAAACTCTTGTTTGGATATTTAGCAATCACTGTTGATTTCTTCTCCTCAAATGTAGGAATGACACTAAAGGCTGGACTTGATATGAACATTGCCTGAGCTTCAACAGGCATGCCATAAGCCACAAAATGTTTGGGATCGAATTCCATTCTGAGAAACATAGCCAGGATACCAGGAATCATAAACAATGCGGGAAATAGCCCCAGGTTTATTTTCCTGGTCGAAGAATTTTCCCATACCAGCACCGACCTGAACTTTTCCCCGGGGGATGAGGGGATGAACATTTGGATTAGTTGGTTCGCACTCAGGAGGAATAAATATCCTAGATGGAAAAGGACCTCTTTGATGATGGTTGTAAAGAATCACTGGGAACCATTCTTGGTTTACTAATCGAGTGATGTTCTTAGTTTCCGCCATATTTACCATGAACGAGTCACGATTGTTGTCATGTCCTACATATTTGTTGTAAACCCAAGGCATTGGACTCACTTCATAGGGAGTCCCAACATTTGAATGGTACCACTCAGCCAACATATCCATTCCGTCAGGATTAGCAAAGACAAGTAAAAGAATAGTCTGGTCAAGAATAAGGCGGTAGTCAGGATCATCTGAGGTCAATAGATTATAAGCCAGCTGTATATTGTGTTGGGCAGGAGCACATTCAGAAGCGTGAAGCCCTCCATCAATGTAAACCACGGCTCTTCCTTCAGCTGCCAACTGGCAGGCTTCTTCATCAGTTAGATCCCTTACCAAAGCCAGTTTTTTAGAAATTTCCTTATAATGATCTAGCTTGGCCATGTTCTCATCAGAGGTGATGACAGCATAAATCATCGGCTTTCCCATCTCGGTTTTTCCCATTTCAAAAAGCTTTATCATCGGAGACGACTTCTCCAATTCTTCGAAATACTTAACAGCCTGTTGATATGTTGCAAGATGAAAGTCAGCTCCAACCTTGAAACCGAGTATTTCTTCAGGAGGAGGAATCCTTTGGGCAAAAGAAACTGATGCGCCAAGGAAAAATATCATTAGTACTAACACACTTAAAAAATTTTGATTCCTTCTAACCATCTCATTCTCTCCTTTTGATAAAAATTGACTTTTCAAAAAAATTATAATCTATCCTTTTTTACATCTATTTAAGAAAAAAAATTATTTATTCTTCCTTTCCATCATTGTAAATCTTTAAATTAAAGCAATAGTAAGCAAAATAATGTGAGAATGATCAGTTTGTTTTGACGAGGATATGCGGGAAATTTTTCTCCTTCAGCAGCTTGTTTAGAGCGGGTATATCCTTCTCAAGAATCTCTTTGAGCCTACTTTTTTGTTTGGACACTTGTTTTTTATTCATTTCGTGTACTTTGATCATCTGTGTAGTCGGTGGAAAATCGGATTGGGCAACTTGAGAAGCGAGGCTTGAAATCCTTCTGTATAGTTTACACGGCCAGCGTAGGATATCCTGGGTTGCCGTGCCTCCGGTTAGTTTCATTTGAAATAAGGGTTCTTCTACCTCAATAAGTTTTTTATCCAGCTCCTTTCCTGCTTTTATGATTGTTTCAATCTCTTCTTCTCCTTCTAACAGATCTTCTAAATTATAGATCTGTTTTCTTATCCATTCTATTTTATTTATCATGCTCACAAGTGTACTCATATTGTCTCGAATCCTTTCCAATAAATTCAATTGGACTTGGATATCTTCTAGGCTTCCGGATGAATGCGGATCTTTTTTTACCTCCAGCTTCTGGGTTAATTCATTCTCAGCAGCCATGAGTTTCACAGTATAAATTCCTGGAGACATCAAGACTCTGATAGGGCTGCCAGAACCGGTTAGAGATCGCCATCCCTTTGGCCCAACTTTGACCCAAGGAGAACCAAGCGGACTTGTTCTCAACTTAACCTCATTGGAAGGCTCATCCCTCAGATCCCACCATATTCTATTGATGCCAGCTTTCTTGGTTCCGTTAAGAGTTTTCATCTTGTTCCCTTTATCATTAAAGATCTCAATCTTGACATCCTGCTTAGGGATTTCTTTCAGATAGTAATTGATACAAGCTCCATAAGGGGGATTTTGTCCGAGAGACTGGTCATCGGGGCAGCCCATGGTTTCAGAAATCATGCGGAAACGATAAGCTGGACGGGGCTCAAAAAGATGGACCTTTGATTTCATTATTTCCGGAGCTAGTTGTTGGAAAGGAGTGATATCATCCAGTATCCAGAATCCTCGTCCGTAAGTCCCTACCACAAGGTCGTTGAAATGTTCCTGTATAACTAACCAGTGAACCGGAGCATGAGGAAGGTTATTATTCAGAGGATTCCATGTCTGTCCATCATCAAAAGAGATATATAGTGCATTTTCTGTTCCCAGGTAGAGAAGTCCTTTTCGCATCGGGTCTTCTCGGATGCAATGGACATAGCTCAGCTCGCTCTTAGGGATATCCGAACTGATTAATTTCCAGCTCTTACCGAAATCAGTGGTTTTATAAGCATAAGGATCCCTGATATTTGCATTGTGGAAATCCACTGATATATAGCATGTCCCGACCGCATACCGGGAGGGCTCAATATTGCTGATTATTCCCATAGATGGGAAGTCAGGAATATTTGAAGTGACATTAGTCCAGTTCACTCCTCCATTTCTAGTGATCTGCACTTGTCCATCATTTGTCCCAGCCCAGATCAGTCCCTTCTCCAGGGGTGACTCAGCCAGAGCAAATATACAGCAACTGAATGAGCTCTCATCATCACGGGTTACTCCTTTAAAGGGCTGCTGCTTTTTCTTATCATTGGTAGATAAGTCAGGACTGATGATGGTCCAGCTGTGTCCCCCATTTGTTGTTTTGTGGACATACTGACTTCCGATATAAACAGTGTTGTGATCATGGGGAGAGATTAATATGGGAAAAGTCCATTGAAAACGATACTTCAACAAGGCTGCGTGTCGACCTATGGTAGAATCAGGCCAAGCACTCACCGCTCGAGCCTGGCCTGTGCACAGATCATAACGGTCCAGCATACTCTCGTAATGACCGGACCAAACTATGTTGTTATCAACAGGATCAGGTACAGCAAATCCGCTCTCTCCACCTCCGACTGAATGCCAAAGACAGGATGTAATACCACCTCGAGTTAAGCTGTTGCTCGGGCCTCGAGTTGAAGGCCCATCTTGCCGGTTACCGTAGACATAATAAGGAATGCGATTATCAACATAAACATGATACATCTGAGCGTTAGGAAGCCTTGGCCTGTTCCAGTTCTGACCACGATTCATAGAGATTCTGATGCCGCCATCATTACCTACCAACATCCGGTCAGGATTTGTAGGATCAATCCACATGTCATGGTTGTCTCCACCTGGAGATTTTTCAGGGCTAACAACTTTAAAAGTCTCCCCACCATCATAAGAAACAATAAACCGAACCGCCAGGAAATAAACTTCATTTTCATCATCAGGCGCTACCGCACAGCGTGAGTAGTAAGCAGGTCTTTGAGTCAGGGTATGATCCCGATTTATCAATTCCCAGTTCTGACCACCGTCGTCTGACCTCCAAAGTACTCCCTCTTTGCTTTCGATCAGGGCATAGATTCGGTTGGAATTACTGGCAGACATGGCAAGGGCTACCTTGCCTATTGGAGGTTCTGGCAGTCCATGTCCTTCCAAATGCTTCCAGGTTGTGCCTCCATCCCTGGACATGTAAATTCCTCCGCCAGGTCCTCCGCTCTTCCTTTCCAGCCACGCCGCTATCTCCATAGGCCACATTCCTGCCAGAAGAATCCTGGGATTGTTAGGATCCATGACTATGTCCGAGCACCCCGTGTTCTCATCCACAAAAAGCACCCTTTCCCAGGTTTGCCCTCCGTCCACAGTGCGGAAGACTCCCCGCTCCTGTTGGGGTCCATAGCAATGCCCCATAGCAGCGGCAAAGACAATATTTGGATCTTGAGGATGAATGATGACCCGACTAATCCTTCCGGTCTTCTTAAGTCCCATGCACTGCCAGGTTTGGCCAGCATCTGCGGACTTGTAAATTCCCATTCCCTGGGAGACATTGCTGCGGATAAATGTCTCTCCCGTCCCTGCCCAAATAATATTGGGATCAAAGGAAGCTATAGCGATTGACCCAATAGAGGATACCGGTTGGTCATCAAAAATGGCATTCCAATGATCGCCTCCATCAACGGATTTGAATATCCCTCCAGATGCAGAACCAGCATAGCAGATATTGGGTTTACCCGGTACTCCCACAACAGCAATCACTCGATTTCCCTGTGGACCTATAAACCGATACTTGAGCTGTTTGTAAACATCAGTATTGATATTTTGAGCATGGGCTGGTTCAGCAATAACCAAAGTGATTAAAGCCAATAAGATGGTACTCATTAGAAATAAAAAAAAGGACAAATTTTGTTTTTTTCTAGACATAGAAACGCTCCTTTGAAAATTTGTTAATGTTAATATGTCATAAGGTAGTGCTCTTTTATAACCACATATTTCTCTCAATGTCAAATAATAGTTTTCATTTGTATATCTCTTTCTCGCTTAAACTGTATATTCATTAAATGGGTAAAATAGACAACTCTCCCTCCATGAGTTGTTTCTTAAATCACTATCCTTACCACTAGGTCATAGATAAATATTTAGACTTTATTAATCTAAAGTCATGAAAAGTTTTTTAAAATTTTCAACTTTTATTTTTGGAAACAGGTATACTTAAATATTAAAATTAAGTTGCTATCCATAATGATATTTTATATCCTAGACCTTCTTACAAATGTCGAGAATCCTTATCCAATCAAAATTTGTAAAATTTATATTCATGTTTTTTGTATCAGTAATGGTTTTATCAGCATCTACAAAATCTAGAAATCGAGAAGGGAAGTTTACCACTATACTGACTTATGAAGCTAATGACAATATACTTGAATTGAGACCTTTTGACTATACTTTCGCTTCAAAGACTCAGCGAGTTGATTTATTGATTGGAAGAAGGTTGAAAGGGAGTTCTATTGATTTCATTGCTTATGGGTATTGGAAGTGGGACAACAAAGATAGAAGCTGGATTGGAATGAAACTAGATTTTGGTATCAAAACCCTTAAGGAAAGATTGAGCGCAAATTTAGATGTGAGGTATTTTCATGGATTGAACGATAAATCAAAACCTCATCTATACACAATACCGACGATCTATTATCAGTTTGATAGTAAAGGTATAGTTAAAGGAGGCTTTTCAGGTTATAGGAAAAAGTCCAAAGGAAAAGATCTATTTTTCTATGTTGGTTTGGATTCCATAATAAAAGTCACAAACCATATAAGTATACTCTTCTCTTATAGCAGAGATATTTATGGTTCAGGTGATTTTGTGTGGTGGATTGTTTTCTTTTATTTTTAAACCACCACAGGCAAGAGTATATCAAAGTATAATATAATGCACGAGGTAAACTTTTTATACAAGGATGATTATTTATACATTAGGACTATGTGTTTTGCCAAAGAGTCAGAGAAGATAATCGCCAATAAGAGAATGATAAACAGAGTCTATATAACTAAAAAACTAGAGAAACATTACAGAAAAAGATGTCTAAGCAAATTCAAAATGTCCCCCCCTATCTGCAAAGCAAAAATGGCCCCTTTTGGAGTGGGCAGATGTAGTTTCGAGATAGACCTGGAGGATATGCCTGGCTCTTGGGTCGTCTTGTTTTCGGCGGGGGCTCTATGTTCTAAACGGTTCTCTGAGAGGAGTTGGAGAGTGTTTGGCAATACAGGTTTCTCCCAGCCATACCGTCCATGCTCCATCCAGGTGCTGACGGGCCAGGATTCGGCGCTTTGCATAGGATCTTTGATTCTCTCCAGGAGGGATATCAATGGTAAGCCCTCCTAGACGGAAGGTGTTGTCATTGGCCACTATGGCTTTATAGGCGAAAGAGACCAGACGGGAACGCTGCGTATTGCTTATTTTCCGGAAAACACAGCCTGGTTTTTCTGCTTTTTTGGCGAAACGGCGATTGAAGCACGGCAGGAAGTTGCTTTCGATCCACTGATTGGCTTTCTCAATATCGGTGATTCCCTCTAAGTCCATCTCGGCAATCAGGCGATCTTGAAACGACCTACCCTGTCGTTCAATGCGTCCTTTAGCTTGATTTGAATAAGCAGTGATGGTCTTGATCCCCAACTCTTGAAGGACCCTCTTGACATGAGTGGGGAAACGGCGGCCGGCCAGCTCTCCTTCATGCCTGCCTCCTTTCCGAAGGGGACATTTTAGCTTAGCAGTTGATGGGGACACTATTGCTTTGTTATCACAGGATATAAATTCAGAGGTTGACTAATCCGGATTGTGGTGATATATAAAGGACAGGACCACAGGACCATAAGATAAGAATGGGTTGATTTATTTATCACAAAATAAGCAAAATGAATAATATAAAAGATTTTGTGATCAAGCATTTTGAGCTGTCTTTAGTTATTCTTATATTTTTAGGTATCATAGGGACAGCCTTTCTTGTTCAGTACAAACTGGCATTTCTTAACTTTTTTTTCCTTCCAGTGATTCTTTCAGGGCATTTTCTTGGGAAAAGACAGGGGGTTTTAACGGCGCTTTTCAGTATCCTGGTGGTGATTTGTTATCTTTTATTCACAGGGAGAGCCACCCATGCTGAAAGCATTTTAACTTTTTCTGAATTTATTAATGTTTTAGCCTGGGGCAGTTTTCTGCTGCTAACAGGAGCGGTCATAGGCACGGCTTCAGAACAGAGGGAAACCCGACTAAAAAAACTAAAAACAGCCTATATAGGTATTCTGGAAATTATGTTTAAATATTTGGAATATGGAGATGAAGAGCAGCCTTCCTCTGTGAGAATATCTCATACAGCAGGTAAAATAGCAGAGGCTGCTGGACTTGAAACCAGAGAAGTAGAGAACATAAAGTCAGCAGCTCTCCTGTCAGAATCCACAGCACTCCGTAAAAGCCTTTCTTTTTTTTATGAGTTATCAGATTTCTGGTCTAAGGAGATAAAGACAACAGAGTCTTCTTTAAGTGATAGAGAAAAAGTCATTTTAAAATCAACCGCCTCTCTTTTAGATGAAATAAAGCCTTTGCTTGAAGATTATTATCACCATTATTTAAAAAATCCTGATAATCTTGATAAAAATTTAGATGATATCAATATCGGAGCCAGTATCATTGCGCTTGCCAATATCTATGAGAAAATTTCACAGAATGCTCCCCCTTTTCTGGGAGTGAATGAATTTGGGAGTGTTGACCGTATCAAGCGTATAGGGGGGAGAACTTTTCCAGAATTGGCTGTCCAGGCATTCACTTTGATTGTGTCACAGCCTTGAATGGATCCCTCTGATTATTTTCTATATCCCAACGGCGTCAGCACCTTGAGAGCTTTTGGAAGGATGTTTATTCGAACGGTGTCTGTTTTTCCCAGCCATTCTCCATTATATTGAACAGGCAGTTTTTTCCCTTTTATGATTATTTTTTTTGCTTTGAAATGTTTTTGTGTTTTTTGGAAAATGCCGAAAAAAATATAGGGGAAGAAGAGGAGAAATCTTAGGTTGCTTATTTCTAAAAATGTCATGTCTATATAACCATCGTCTATTTCTGCTTTAGGTGCGATCATCCATCCATATCCAAAATGTTTGCTTTTTCCTATGAAGCCATCAAATACTTTTAACTTCAAATGCTTTCTGTCAAAATGGATTCCCTTGTCATCCACCCCATCAAAAAGCTCTATTTCCTGCTTTTTTCTAGATAATCGCAGCATGATCCGGGCGGCAAGTATATGGCCTAAAAACCCTGGTATTTTATTTTTAAGTTTCTCAACCAGCACTTGAGCTGTGGCTCCCACGCTTCCAAATGATGCATATTTGTTATTTATTTTTATCAAATCGATTTCCTTACTTGCGCCCTTTTTGATTATTTTTAAGGCTTTTCTTATGCTCAGTGGGATTTTTAAAGAGATGCGGAAGGCATTTCCGCTTCCTAATGGAATAACTCCTAGTGAGATATGTTTATTTCGACCCGAATCCATAATCCCCTGGATGACATCTGCTATGGTGCCGTCTCCACCTGCCACAATGATTGTGTCAAAATTCCGGCATAGTCTTTCGGCTGTTTGAATGGTGTAGTGTTTATTTTTATGAAGGGCGATTATTTTTCCAGGTATATTTTTTTTTATATAATTCCTGACTAATCTATTCCGAATCCATTTTTTATTTGCAGCATAGGGATTGATAATACAGGCAATTCTTTTATTTGATAAAAAATTTTCTTTTTTCATGGAATCATGAGTGTCTCAGGTCATATTTTTACCAGAAAATGTTATTCAATACAAAGGAAAATGTTGTTTCTACATTCTTGACTATTGTCTTATGAGTCCGATAAAATCTTTGAATGATGCCTACCATGAATGAGTTAGAAGAAATCAAAAATTCTAAGGGGAGAAGATTTCTATTTTTTGTAGAAACATCTCAGGATGAGATGGATTATAAAAAATATGAGAGGATGCGAATGGAAATATGGGATGACCCTAGTGACCATTTATCCTGTCCCAGAAACATGGCTGCTGAGAATTATTTCAATGATGGAAGCAGTCTTTTCTTAGGTATTTATGCTGAAGATGAAAAAGGAAATATAAGGAGGGATGAAAATCATTTTATAGGGTTTGCATATGGATATGTAGGAGTGCTCAATAAAAACATAGCCTATCAAAAACTCAGCAATCTTAATTTTTATTCTCAATATGCGGCGGTGAGACAAGAGTGCCGGAATTTAAATTTGGGGCTCATGCTCAAGCAGTTCCAGAAAAAAATCGTCAGGGATGTATTTCATATTGATACCATAACCTGTACTTTTGATCCTCTGACAGGAGTTAATGCTTATCGAAACATACATAAGCTAGGAATGGAAGTCATGGATTATAAAGAATCTCTTCATAAAAATATTTCAGGTGTTTTAAATAGAACAGAAATTCCTAATGACCGGTTCTGTGTTGTATGGAAATTGAAAGAAAAGAAAAAAAAGCAGGATTATGATTTAGATTCGCTTTTGAGGCAGGACTGTCTGGTTTTAAGCTCCCGTCTTAAAAAAATAAAAGGGAAAAACATTCAGACGGATATGGAAGTGAGTCAAGAAATTGACTTTGATAAGCAAAAAACCTCAAAAAAATTCCTTCTGATAGAAATCCCTTATGATTTTTACAGGATGATTCGGGAAACAGATGTATCAGATGAAAAGATCAGACACATCCCCCTAGACTGGAGGATGAGGACCCGAAAAGCTTTTAAAAAACTTTTTAAGACTGGCTACAGGGTGGAAGATTTCCGATGTAAAGTCATGAACCGTCGATACAGGAATTTTTATGTGCTGGCCAAAAAAAGTTGAGCTTCAAAATAGAGATCAGAGCCCCCTTGACAATGGAGAGGTCATTCATAAGAATGAAATATTGTTTTTATTTTATTATAAGGAGATGGTATGTTTGATAAAGCCTTGATTTTATTTTTGAGTTTATGTTTGGTCTTTTTGATTTTTTCCAATTCATGTTCCACTGAAAAAAAATCGGATGTTACAGATGCTGAAGTCATGGAAATACACAATAAGGTTTTGACAGTTGACACTCACTGCGACACCCCAATGATGATGGTAAGAGGCGAATATGATATGGGAAAATTTCATGGGTCTGAGGAGGAAAGAAGAGGGAAGATCGATCTTCCGCGAATGAAAAAGGGAGGACTGGATGCGGAATTTTTTGCCGCTTATGTAGGCCAGGGAGAAAGAACAGAACAGGGGTATAAAAGAGCCAAACAGAGAGCCGATCTTCTCATTAAATCGGTCCATGATATGTGCGAGCGATATCCGAAAATGGTCAGTTTTGCCGCCACATCTGAGGATGCTTACAGACTGGAGGAACAGGGAAAAATCGCTGCTTTTCTTGGGATGGAGAATGGATATCCCATAGGAAAAGATTTGTCTCTTGTTGAGGAGTTTTATAATAAGGGAGTTCGTTACATCACGCTCTGTCATTCCAGCGATAATGATATCTGTGATTCCTCCACTGACCGAAGAGAACCTGAAGATAATGGATTGAGTGAGTTTGGTAGAAAAGTGGTGGAAGAATGCAATCGGCTGGGAATCATGGTGGATGTTTCCCATGTTTCTGACCAATCTTTTTTTGATGTACTGGAGCATTCCTCGGCGCCGGTCATTGCCTCTCATTCCAGTGTGCGTTCTTTGTGTGACCATCCCAGAAATCTTTCTGATGAGATGCTGGAAGCTCTGGCTGAAAAAGGAGGTGTGATCCAAATTTGTTTTGTCTCTAGTTTCATCAAGGAAGCAGAAGAAAATCCTGAAAGGCAAAGAGCTGTTGAGCAGCTGGAGGAAAAGTATGGAGAATATTCAGAAATAAAAGATGAAAAAGTTAAACAAGAAGTTAGAGAAGAATACATGAAGATCATGGAAAAATATCCCACGCCGAGCGCGACCGTGGAAGATATGGTGGATCATATTGATTATGTGAAGGAATTGATTGGAATCGATCATGTGGGAATCGGAACTGATTTTGACGGTGGAGGCGGACTTGATGGGTGCAATGATGTGAGTGAAATGCCCAATATAACCAAAGAACTGCTGAAA